>Ga0233424_10001331_pt1 | contig 22349 bp, 16 predicted proteins | sample Watercolumn_Towu_FD_181011 | JGI IMG/M metagenome (GOLD analysis project Ga0233424, IMG submission 181011) | Freshwater microbial communities from Lake Towuti, South Sulawesi, Indonesia - Watercolumn_Towuti2014_125_MG | ecosystem: Environmental > Aquatic > Freshwater > Lake | place: Indonesia... | reverse complement strand
TCTCAGTGACTTGCTTTACTGCTTCAATTTTGAATTCTTCAGGGTATCGTTTACTGCTCATAAGCACCTCGTTAATTAGCCATTTTATCTAACTAAAAGGTGTCTACAAAATCGGTGGCTATTCAAATATTGGCTGGAGTTAACAGTGACATAGCCCACATATTGGCTTATTTCTCACAGTATCCTGATATTGATCCTGGTTACAATGCAGCTGAGCTTTGGCTTGATAAGTATGTGCCAGTAGGTAATGATAAAAAATGGATAGAGTATATTTTTAATAAATTACATTCTTTGCATGGAGGTGATGATAGTGCGATTAAAAATCGAAAAGAAACACTTGCAAATTTAATTCAAGAATTATACTCACAAAAAGAGTACTGGAAAGCTGGAATTTTTATTCATGCTCTAGGTGATGCATATGCCCATACCAAAAACAAACTTAATTCTGATGATGAGGTTGCATATGGTGAAGGTCTTGGGCATGGTTGGGATTCATTTTTTGGGAGAGATCCTGACAAAATTGATCGAGTGATCGTAAGAGAAAAATATATTGCATATATAAAACATCTTTATGATTTATTGAGAACTCAGAGTGCAAATGATAGTGAATTCAATGACTTCTGTTCTAAAATCGATGTAAGTTTTTGTTATAGTAAAACATGTCCAACTTTTCAGGTGCTTAGTGATGAAGATGAGGGCAAAGTTGATAATTTCACAAATTGCATGAATAAAAGTATGCGTAATTTAACGCATAAAGAAATTGATGATTTATTAAATAAAATTTGATTTATTTTAAAACCGCCTGAAAATTATCCATACTTTATGGAGAATCTTGGTTGAGGCGGTTTTTATACTTTAAAATCTCATTCTTGAACTAATACCTAAAAGTTATAGGTATAGGTCAATCCGCTGTTGGTAGTGATGGTCACTTCACGAACATATTCAGCTGAACAGCCTAAGTAGACCTTTGCTACCGAACCATAGCGCATATTTTGGTAATCATAAGTACCTTTGCTTCTACAATTCCCACGATTGATTAATACGCCTGTAATGGTGGTTGGAGCATCGTTTAAGGAGATGATATTCAACAGATCTGTATAGCCTGTCATGGAGTATTGTGATTCTTCACGACGAACACGGACTTCAAATTGTTCTTGTACAGTGGGTTCAGTCACTTCCTCGGCATTATATGATTCATCTTCCAGAAAGGATTTATCTACGGGTGGAAAATCATCTTCAGATTGAGGTAGCGTTTCAGACGCACCAGCAGTGCTATTCTCGCTGGTTTGGGTCTGAGTATCTTTGGGTTTTGGTACATCATTACCTGAATTACATGCGGTTAAAGTTAGTAGCAGCAAACTAGATAAAACAATAGATGGAATAAAATTCATTACACATGCCTATATTTAATCGAATATTGTGATCTACAGGGTTGGGCGAAAGCCCAACTCTGTGTATTTAATGGTTTGGTAAATCAAATTTTTACTTTTTATAAAAGTGGGAATTACTCATCGATCTTTTTAAATACCTTTTCGATCGGCGTGTAGTTTTCCAAGCTAAAATCAAAAGGAATTGGCTGTTTCAGTGGCACATCAAATTTCTTTAATCGGGCATTTTCTATGCCGTTGAAATGTTTGCGTTGAAAGGATATGGTGCTCGGTTCAAGGATTGCGATCGGCTCATTTGCTGAATCAACTTGAGTAATGTTGGTTTGATAAATGACTAAGCTATCTAATTCCAATTTATGGTTATTGAAATTAAAAATGTAACCGACATACTTTTGTCCACCAACCGTAATGATATTTTGTGCTAACTCAGGCGTAGATGGGGCAGAAAAATTCACAATAAGATCAGATGAGAAATTCATATTTTCAAAATGTAATTGTTTCGAGTCAGCATCGTAGTAAACAAAGTTATCAATCGGACCACTTGGTCGATCATTGGGTGTGTAGCTGCTCGGCATGAACTGACTTTGACCAGACGTCGCATTTAGACTGATTTCTAAAAGCTTTAAGTCATAATTGAGATGGGCATTTTTACTGTCCAGTTCTTTTTGAAGTGTCTGAATACGTTGTTGATATTGTTCTGTACTTTCAAATTGATCTTTTTGTGGTGGAATCACCTGCATTGTCGATCTTATATAATTGATGGCAGTATCATGAGCTGCACGCAAAGAGTAGTCATCACCTAAAGCAAAAGTGAATGCTGGAAACTGTTGACCTGTATGTCCAATCACCAAAACTTGATTGTTTTTTAAAGCCAGCACATTTCTTAAATCACTGAGAACGGACTGGAAATGCACGCAGTTTGCACAATAGTCAGCCACATCCGAATTCTCAGCAAACATCTGCAATCCAGAGATGGTTTTATACGGTGGATAAAAGGAAAAATATCCCTCATCTTTGATGAGTTCCTGAAAGCTTTCACCTGTTTTGGTAAGCGGAGGTGTAATTTGATTTCGAGCGATAATCAAAGGGGACGAAACAGCCTGTGCAGGGGCAGCATCATTCAATGACATTTTTTCAATCTTTTGAGATAGCTCTTTTTTCTGTACATCATCTTGTTGTGGTTTTGAGCATCCGACCAACGTAAGGCTGGTGAGCAGCGCAATTGAAACGTATTTCATCCTATTATTTCCCCATCCAATATTTTTAAAGTTTTTAAAAATGAATTATGAAATTGACTGTAATTTCAAATACATTCTGCTTGGCTGTCATAGGCTCTAACTATGCTGTTACTGAGCACAATAAGGACAAGCCAAATAAGCTGTACGATGAATTTCATGATTTTTACCCAGCACAAAACACCACTGACCAAAAAGGATGCAGCAGTTAATTGATGCCTTGAATCAATCAGGGCATAGCGAAAGCGTGCGATAAATGAATTGTAATGGAATGCCGAAGAGGCTTAGAAAGTGCAGGGGAAAAAGCACAGTAAAATGTGTCATGGTTGACTCCTTAGGTATTAAGAAGTTCTACCGAATCACTGTCAATTGATTATGGTGGCAGAACGAAAGAGGGTTGACAGACTGAACCTAAGAATCAGCACACCCGAAGGTGTCCCCCTCCCGTTCTACCGCAGAGGGAGCACGAGAACTCACACCAAAAGAAAGATATCTTTTAGTGCACTTAGGAAACGGTCTGTCAAAACCGACTGACAATGTAGGTCAGCTCTTGCATGATAATCGTTGCTAAAAAACAGGTCAATTGATCTGTTTAACCATCATTCAAAAATCACCTAAAACTGATGATAAAAAACGCATTCTAAAAAAATACAAATACATAGCATCTAAATGAGAACGGTGTTTCTCCATTTGAGACAGCACCAATACATGCTTCAGCTACATCGCAATCATTTTGCCTGCTTCCCCCAGCAGGCTTTTTTTATTCATTTACAGGAAATACCACAATGAGTTTGCCATGTCCTTACTGCCAGTCTCGAGAGACGGTACAACTGCAATCCCCCCAACATTTACCTAGCACCTCAACGAACAATCCTATTTCCAATAGTGTGATGTCACCCATGGCACTTGCCACTTTGGGTGTCAGTGTTTCTAAAAGTCTAAATATCCCACCGATTGCAGGCGCAATCGTTGGAGTGCTGATCGGCGGTATCTGGATGTTGATCACTGAAGATGAACAGCAACAGCCACTACAACCCACTTATCGTAGCCAGTATTACTGCAACAACTGTGACCGCAGCTTTAGCCCAAATTTACGCAATTAAGTATCCAGCAAAATTTAAATCCAATGCTTTACCCATTTTAAAATTGATACAGGAATCATTCTTATGGCACATTTAGTTGAAACAATGGCATTCACTGGACAAACCCCTTGGCATGGCTTGGGCAATGAACTGACCCCAAACCAGCCGATTGAGGTTTGGGCACAACAGGCAGGCATGGATTGGCGGATTGAATCTTCAGATGTTAGTTACATGGCACAGAATGAAAAGGGGCAAAGCATTATCATGCCTTTTGAGGAACAGCGAGTACTTTACCGTTCTGATACTCATGCACCTTTATCAGTGGTCAGCCAACGCTTTCAGGAAGTGCAACCGATGGAAATCCTACATTTCTATAAAGACTTGACTGAACAATCAGGCTTTGAACTGGAAACCGCAGGCGTGCTCAAAGGAGGTAAGAAATTCTGGGCATTGGCTAAGACAGGACAAAGTTCCACACTCAAAGGTAAAGATGTCAGTAATGGCTATATTCTTTTAGCCACCGCTTGTGATGGCACACTTGCCACCACAGCACAATTCACTTCTATCCGAGTGGTATGTAACAACACCTTAGCCATTGCCCTTAAAGGACAAAATACCAGTGCAGGTGTGGTGAAAGTTCCGCACAGTACCAAGTTCGATGCAGAGAAAGTTAAACAGCAACTCGGTATTTCAGTTCGTGCATGGGATGAACACATGTATGAAATGAAACAACTCAGTCAGCGTAAGGTGACTCAGCAGGAAGCAGCAGCGTACTTTGATGCGGTGTTTAATAACACCAACTTGAGTATGGCTGAACAGGATGAAAGCATTATTCAGTTCTACCGAAATGCAGCCATGCCAAATCAAACAAGCCCATCCAAAGCCGACAATAAAACTGAACCGAATGGACGTGCCATGTCAAAAGTCATGACCATGTTTAACGGACATGGGCGTGGGGCAGAACTCAGCTCAGCCAAGGATACGGCTTATGGTTTACTGTGCGCCATTACCGAATTCACAGACCACGAGCGTCGAGCGATGAGTACCGATCATCGTCTTGATTCAGCATGGTTTGGTGCAGGTGCATCCATTAAACAACGTGGTTTAGAACAAGCACTTCGAATGATTGCCTAAATTCAGTTTCAGTTAAGTCTTCTACATTAGCCTAAGCATACGGTAACACCGTACAAGCACAGCAACACCTTTAGCCACATTTCCAGATGTGGCTTTTTTATGCCCAAAATTCAGCTTTTACGATTTTATCGATACAGGAATAATTGCAATGAATAGTCATACTCAAATTCAAAACACGCTAAATAACCCACCACTACAACCCTATTTACCTAATCTAAATCAATCCATTCAGCAGATTGAGGTGGGAACCCGAACCAAACGAGATCGACCGAATACGCAACCACGAAAAACCAAAGCACCCATAGCCAAACGTCTTGCCAACACCAAACAGATGAATTACCAGCAATGGTTAGAAGTTCGAAAGCAGGGCATTGGTAGCAGTGATGCCGCTACCGCATGTGGACTCAATCCGTATATGTCGATGCTAGAACTATGGATGATCAAAACAGGTCGGATGCAACAAAACATTGAGGACGAAAGTGCAGGCTATGCACCCTTATATTGGGGCAAGCAGCTAGAACCTTTAGTCGCTGAGTACTACAGCATGCACACCAATAATAAGGTACGTCGTGTCAATGCAGTGCTACAGCATCCCGATGAAGACAAACACTTTATGTTGGCGAATTTGGATTATGCCGTAGTGGGTAGTGAAGAAGTTCAAATCTTGGAATGTAAAACCGTGGGGGAATATGGCTCTAAGCTTTGGCGAGATGGTGTACCACTGTATGTACTGTGTCAGGTACAGCATCAACTTGCGGTGACAGGCAAACAAGCCGCGCATATCTGTGCCTTGATCTGTGGACATGAAAGCAAAATCTATAAGGTGACACGTAACGAAACCGTGATCCAGCACATCATTGATGCCGAACGTCACTTCTGGCAATGTGTCGAAACAGGCATTCCGCCAAGTGTAGATGCCTCTGACTCAGCAGCCAAAGCCCTGCAACAACTTTACCCAGCACAAACGCCATTACTGGTGGAAGATCTCACTCAAAATGAACAAGCGAATTACCTATTTAACCAGTTATTAGAGGAACGACATAAAGTTGAACAACACCAGCAGTATTTTGATGAACTCAAACATCAATTACAAATGCTGATGAAAGAGGCCGAACGAGCAGTGTTTACGGGTGGTTCTGTCACTTGGAAAAAGTCACAAGACTCGGTCAGCCTAGACAGTAAATCCTTACTGAAAGAGCATCCTGAATATCTACAGCAGTTCCCTCAAACTAAAGCAGGAACGCGAAGATTTCAGATTTATCCGAATGGTGGATAGAGTAGATACGATCCAGCATTTATTTCCCGACTACGTATCAAATCAACAAACACCAACCGATCCCATACTTCAACAGGTATGGGATTTTTTTATGCCCAAAATTTTATTCATACATCTATATAGAGGACATCATCATGATTAAAGGTTTAGCTATTATCCCACCTGTATTAGGTCGTATCAGCATTGGCAAGATCGTGGAAAAGAACGGCAAACGACTGCCTGAAAAGGACGATCAATTCACCATTACTAGTCAAATCCAGAATAAGGATGGTTGGGTGAAACATCCACTAGATGAGCAACTCCGTGCTAAAGCACCGAATCAGAATCAAAAGCTTAGAAGCATTCCAGTCCGTATGATCTTCAACGACCCTGAGTTGAACCTACGAGCAGAGTACAGTCTTTTTGATCGTCAGACTGGACGTTTGATCTGCTCGGGTAATGGGGAAACCTGTCAGCGACTTGGACAAAATGGCATTGAACAACACCCATGCCCATCACCTGACTTATGTCCACTGGCTCAGGGGGGATTGTGCAAGCCATATGGCAGACTCTACGTCAATTTAGATGAATCGGATGAGTTTGGCACATTTATCTTTAGAACCACTGGCTTTAATAGTATCCGCACTTTGGCAGCACGGCTGCGTTATTACCATGCTGCATCAGGCGATTTACTTTCATGCTTGCCATTGCAACTGACTTTAAGAGGCAAGAGCACTACGCAAAGTTACCGCACTCCAATTTACTACGTAGATTTAACTCTACGTGATGGCACAAACTTGAAAGATGCGATTAGTTCAGCCAAGCAAATGGATGAACAGAGCAAAGCAGCAGGGTTTTATCAGGAGGCATTGGATCATGTGGCAAGGCAGGGTTATGGTAATGCCAGTTTTGAAGTTGCTGGGGACGAGGGGCTGGATATTGTTGAGGAATTTTACACGGATGAATCTAAATTAGAACAGCATCAGCAGTCCCATGATTTGACTCATGTTCAGGATATTCATAAAGGCTTACAGCAGTCGGTTCAGGCTTTGAATTGATTAGGTGGAAGCAGGACGTTTTTTCTTACAGCGAGCTCTATTATTTGAGCGAAATCGCGCTCGCATCATTGATTGGGAGAAAAACATCATGAATGCGTTCACAGGTCAAACTTTTCAGATGAACCAAATCATTAACATAAAGCATGTGGTTGAATTTACTGCTCTGAGCAAATCAAAAATCTATGAGATGATCAATAAGAAATCAAAGTATTATGATCCGACATTTCCTCAGCCTATACGGTTAACAGAGATGCGCATCGGTTGGTCAGCTTGGGAAATCCATCAGTGGATTGAGTCTAAGATGGAAGAGCGAGAGTAATGGGAGCTTTTGCTCCCTTATTTTTTTGGTAGAATTGAAAATAATAGCCCATCATATAAATGGAAAAACTTTAGATTATTACAATATCAATGTATTGGAGTTCACTAAGGGAAAGATAATCATTATTTAATGTGGATGGGTTAAGTTTATGGGGGTCAGCCATGGCACGATATCAATACGCAAAAAATAAGCATGGAGAAATCGTCAAAGCAGTTGATTTAGTTGGACATGAAGAAAAATCTGAGTACATTTGCTTTGGCTGTGACAATCCTTTAATTGCTAAGGTAAATGGTAAAGTCAAGAAACCACATTTTGCCCATAAAACTTTACTGGAGTGTAATGGTGAAACTTATTTACACCGTTTGGGTAAAAGAGCTTTTTTTGAAACTTATCAAAGATGTTTAGCTGAAAATGAACCGTTTTACATTACTTTTCAGGTGCCTAAGAAATGCCAAAAATTTAAAAAAACTATTCGTAAGCATTGTGATTTAGGCTATATAGAGAAAAGCTTTGATCTAACTAGCTATTTTTCTCAGATACAAGTCGAAAAGAGGCATGACCATTTTATTCCAGATCTATTATTGACTCGTCAAACTAATGTTGAAGACTGTATCTATATTGAAATAGCAGTGACTCACTTTCTTAGTGAAAAAAAGGAAAGTTCAGGTAAACGGATTATTGAAATACCATTGGATTGTGAAGAGGATGTCGAAAAAATCTATAAGGCAGATTTACAGCAAAGCGATGCTCTCTTTATTGGGTTCAAGCAAGAAAGTGCACCTATTGTAGATGCAGACAGCAAATGTATGCACAAACGGTATTTTTTATTTCTTGTTTGGGATTCTGGCAAGGCTTGGTTAGGCTTGGAATATTTGTCAGATATCAAAGCTAAGTTAGCAAATTATCAGGAAAAAATTGAATATAGCAATATTATTGAAACTGATCTGCAATTTGAAAATTCAAATGTGCTCATGGGATATGCGCACGGGGATACGTTTATCTCTCAGTTAAAACTGGCTGTTGAGAAGAATGTACCAGTGAAGAGCTGTTTTTTGTGTAAATACAGCGGTGATAATTACAACTATACAGAAGGACTTCCTATTTATTGTAAAGCTAAGAAGAAAGCCTGTAATTCCAATCAGGCAGCGGAATGTGATTGGTATAGACTAGCTTAAAGAGTAAACTATGAATAATTCAAAGAATAAAAGTAAGCTACAAGTAGCTTACTTAACCTGATTTATAGGATCTAAATTTATAGAAACTTATAAATTCCACTGATATCTTTTAAAGCATTTGTATAAAGTGATGACTTTAGCTCTTGTAGATTACCTTGTTTTGTTAAAAAATTTTGATGTAACAGTATCCAATTAGGATCAGTTTTATTCATTTCTATGTGATGTCGAAGAAAAGAATGTTTCGCATCGTATGCACATATGAATTCAGCTGATAAAAATGAAGGTGGTGTAATTTGTTCACGAACAATGAAACAGTCCACTAAAGAAAAATTTACAGGCGGTTTTCCAGTAGACTCTCCTTGAATAATCCAAACAATATCATCAGGTTTTAAAATCTTATTTTTCTTGGAGTAAACCATAGGGTAAGGTAGTTCGTGGTAATAAAAGGAGCCTTTTTCCTTAGTATCAACTTTATGGTAAGCCAACCAATGTTTTCTCATGATAGCAGCATAGTTTGTCAAAATATTTAGAGAATTTTAACTCAATTTAAAACATTAAATTAATCCTAAAAGCTATGTTTAAAATCGAGGACTATCTATTACAATGATCTCAATTTTTGAATTTTATTGACCTGCTTAATAGTCTGCGGTGGGTCAAATTTTACTTGTAGGTAAGAAATGCCACTAACGTTGAGTCAATTAGAAAATCATCTTTTTAAAGCTGCAGATATCTTGCGAGGTAAGATGGATGCATCTGAATTTAAAGAATATATCTTTGGTATGTTATTCATTAAACGCTGTTCAGATGTTTTTGAAGAGAATAGAATTAGGTTGATCAGAGAGTTTATTAAAGCAGGTCATTCTGAAGAGGAAGCTCATGAAGCAGCTAAACTGAAGGACTTTTATAAAGAAGAAGGATCTTTTTGGGTGCCGGAAGAGTCACGTTATGATTTTCTCGTAAAACACGCACATAACAACGTTGGCGATTATCTCAACAAAGCCCTCGGTGGTCTTGAGGTGAATAATGTAAGTCTAGAAGATGTTTTAGAACATATCGACTTCAATAGAAAAATCGGTAAAAGTCGAATTAAGGACATCAATTTACGACAGCTTATTTCGCACTTTGCGACGTATCGTCTAAGAAATGAAGACTTTGAATTTCCTGATTTACTCGGGGCGGCATACGAATACCTGATTGGTGAGTTTGCAGATTCTGCAGGTAAAAAGGGCGGTGAATTCTATACGCCTCGTTCAGTTGTTCGATTGATGGTACGGATGATGCGTCCTCAACAACATCATCATGTTTATGATCCATGTTGCGGTTCTGGCGGGATGCTCATTCATGCAAAAGAGTATATGGATGAACATGGTCAGGATGGACGTAAAGCGAATTTGTATGGACAAGAGGCCAATGGTACAGTTTGGTCTATCGCTAAAATGAATATGCTGTTACATGGTATTAGTTCAGCAGACTTGCAAAATGATGACACACTTGAACATCCTCGTCACTTAAAAAATGGTGAACTACGTCGTTTTGACCGGATTCTGACTAATCCTCCATTTTCGATCCCATGGGGCAGTAAAGATAAAAATGAAAAAGGGGAAATTGCTTGGAAGCCTGATTTCTCAGATATTCGTTTTCCCTATGGTGAAGTGAAGTTAGGTTCTAAAAAAGCAGATTTAATGTTTGTACAGCACATGTTGGCTGTCTGTGCAGATGAAGGCTTAGTTGCTACTGTTTTACCACATGGAGTTTTATTCCGTAGTGGTGAAGAAAAGACGATTCGTCAGGGTATTATTGATGATGATTTATTAGAAGCTGTCATCGGTATTGCACCAAACCTGTTTTATGGCACAGGTATTCCAGCCTGTATCTTAATTCTACGTCAGCGTAAAAATGATGCATCTGAGCGTATTAGTGGAAAACCTCAAAATAGACAAGGCAAAGTATTATTTATTAATGCGGATCGTGAATATTTCGAAGGCCGTGCTCAAAATTACCTTTTACCTGAACATATCGAAAAAATCGCCTCAACCTATGAGAATTACTCAGAGCTAGATAATTTCTCTAAAATTATCGATTATCAAGAGATTGTAGATAACGATTACAACCTTAATATTCGTCGCTATGTAGATAACACGCCTAAACCAGAACCTCAGGATGTTCGAGCACATTTAGTCGGTGGTATTCCTAAGCTTGAAGTTTCAAATAAAGCACCTTTGTTCCAAGCACACGGTCTAGATGCATCGGCTTTATTTGTTGAACGTGATGAAAAGTACTATGACTTTTTGCCTGAGATGCAATCAAAAGCCGAGTTTAAATCTTTAGTTTCAAAGCAAACTTCAGTAGTGGCGAGAGAATCAGAAATTAAAGCATCATTTGAAACATGGTGGTCGGAAAATTCAAACTCAATCACAACATTAGTTGGTGAGAAAAGTTTTGTGAGTGTCCGTCAGCAATTACTTGACAGTTTTAGTCAAACTTTGAATCAAGTAGGTATGCTCGATAACTTCCAAGTTAAAGGCATGATTGCTGGTTTTTGGTATCAAGCAAAATATGATTTCTTGACGCTAATGGCACGAGGTTCAAGTGGTGTAGTGGATGCTTGGCGTACAGGTATCGTGACTGCACTTGAGGACAAAACCCGTAAAGAAAGTCCACTTGAACACAAGTTGGTAAAATTCCTAATGGGGGATTTTGTTGATGATTTAGAGCAGTTGAATGCGAAGAAGACTGAGCTTGAAGGTCAGTTAGCTGCTTTAGAAGGTGTGGAATCAGATGAGGAAGAAAGTGAGTCTGATCAAGTTTCGATTAAAGATTTAAAAGAGCAGAAGAAGACGAAAGAGGCTCAAATTAAGCCACTCAAGCAGTCTGTGAAAGCTCTTGAAAAAGAGCGTAAAGCTTTAAACGTACAATTGAAAAAACTGCAAAAAGATGCATTGCTAAATCAGGATATGATCACAAGCATTGATGCACAAACTCAAGTGATTGATAGTCAGACCAGCAAATTACATCGTCAAATTCAAGTGATTGAAAGTGAGCTTAAGCCAGTCTATGAAGCTTTAGAAGCTTATGCCGCAGTGGAAGCTGAGCTAAAAGAAGCGAAACAGGCTGTATCTGAAAAAGAAGCGCAATTTGTTGAGCACTTAAATCAAGCAGTAGATGGTTTAGATAGCGAGCAGGCAGCCACTTTAATTTTGAATATTTTGCATAACGATATGACGCAAATTTTAAATCGTTATATCAATATTCAGCGTCAGGCTGTGGTGCAATGTTTTGAAACTTGGTGGGATAAATATAAAGTTACCTTAAATGAAATTGAACAAGAGCGAGAGAAAGTAGCGGAAGAATTATCAGGTTTCCTAAAGGAGCTTGGTTATGTCTAAATGTCAAATTAAAGCCAAACTAATTGATTTAGCAGATTATATTAATGGGTATGCTTTCAATGAGGGACATTGGGGGCATACTGGATTACCAATTGTAAGAATTGCTCAATTGACAGGAACCCAACCTATAACTGATTTCTATTCGGGACAAATAGATTTAAATTATCTAATAAAGCATGATGAAATAATTTTTTGTTGGAGTGGAACATTATTAGTTACTAAATGGACAGGACAGGAAGCTTGGTTAAATCAGCACTTATTTAAAGTGATTCCGAAACGTAATATTGATAGAGACTTTTTTTATCATTTGCTAAGGTATTCTATAGCAGAAATTGGGAAATCTGCCCATGGTAGTGCAATGGTGCATATTACAAGAGCAGAACTTGCAAAATTTGAAGTTGTTTTCCCCGAAGATATTGATATACAAAGACAGATTGCAAAAAACTTAGATCTTCTTGATTCTACGTTATCGTTTACCAGAACTTTAATAAAAAAATTGCAAAACAAGAAGCAAGGTCTTTTAAATGACTTACTGACTCGTGGTGTAGACTCACACGGAAATCTCCGTCCAAGTTATGAAGATGCACCTGATCTTTATCAAGAGACAGAACTTGGATTTGTTCCAAAAGAGTGGGAGATATGCGGATTACATGATCTCCAAAGATGTGATAAGCCTGTTTTAAAAACAGGACCATTCGGATCAGCACTTAAATCTGAGCACTGGCGTGAAAGTGGGCACCCTGTTATTACAATTGGTTCCTTAGGTGTAAATTCGATTGTTGAATCAGAATTACTTTATATTGATGATTTAACTTTTAGTGGACTTTCAAGCTATCTAGTCGAAGGTGGGGATATTATTTTTTCTAGGGTAGCTGATGTTGGACGTTGTTTAATTGTTCAAGACCACCATAAAGATTGGGTGATGTCATCGAATCTGATGCGAATATCAGTTGATAACAAAATATTCAAACCAGAATTGCTTACATTTATTTTAAGTAGTAGCAGTAGTTTACGTAAGCAAATTAGAAAATTGGTCAATTCAGCTGGTCGAGATGTTGCGAATGGTGAAGTCTTGATGAAATTAAAATTTGCAAAACCACCAGTCGAAGAACAAGTTAAGATAATTAATATTGTTGAACGTATGAATATGGCAATCGATCAAGAACTCGAGCAATTGAACAAGTTAAGTAATATAAAAACAGGCCTCTTAAAAGATTTACTTCAAAATTAAAGTATGGAATGAATAAGTGAGCAGAGAATATTTAGATGTAGAGCTTCCATTGATTGACCAGCTAAGTGGGTTGGGCTGGTCGCACTATATTAATGGCAGTGTAGAAGATCCAAAAGTAACGTTACGTCAGAACTTTACTGAAGTCTATCTTGAGCCTATTTTGCGAACAAAGTTACGCGAAATTAACTTGCGTGATGGCGAAGAATGGCTTGATAAAGAACGTATCGATGACACAGTTAAAGCTCTACAACTAAATGCTAAAAATAAACTTTTAGAACTCAATAAACATGTAACTGAAGACTTGTTGCTCAAGGGACATGAAGTTGATGGATTGGAAGGATGGAATGGTGGGCGTAGCCAAATTATTCAGTTCTTTGATTGGGAAAATGTTCATAATAACCAATTCACGATTGTTCGCCAATTCCGAGTAGATTGCCCACCTGGATACGATAAGGGCAAAGGTTATATCATTCCTGATATTGTTCTATTTGTGAATGGTCTACCATTGGTCGTAATTGAATGTAAATCTCCTGCTATTCAAGAACCTATCGTTCAAGCAATTGATCAATTGAGACGTTACACCAATCAACGCTTTGAAGCGGGTGAAGTCTATGATAAAGAAGGTAATGAAAACCTATTTATTACCAACCAATTACTCATTGCGACAAGCTTTGATGAAGCTCGTGTGTCTACAATCGGTGGTTTAGCTGAGCACTATTTGCCTTGGAAAACGACCTATCCTGAAAAAGAAGAAACGATCTGTGAAAAATTAGACGTTACGCAATTAAGTGAACAGCAACGCTTAGTGCAAGGAATTCTTGAGCCGAAAAATTTACTCGACCTTGTTCGACACTTTGTCATTAATCAAACTGAAAATGGGCGATTAATCAAAATAGCACCTCGTTATCAGCAATACAGAGCAGTGAATAAAGCTGTAGAAAGACTAAAAAATGGTGATACACGAGCGATTGATGGAGAGCATGATAAGCGTGGTGGGATTATTTGGCATACACAAGGTTCGGGTAAGTCATTAACCATGGTTTTCTTGGTACGTAAAATGCGTTCCGATTACCATTTGCAAACGTTTAAAATTGTGATGGTCACAGATCGTAAGCAATTGCAAAAACAATTAGCTGCCACCTCCATTTTAACGGGTGAAAAAGTTTATGTAGCTAAAGATGCTAAAACAGTGAATAAGCTGATTGAAAGCACAACGCCTGATATTGTTTTTGCCATGATCCAAAAATATCAGGATCAAGATCTCAAAGCGATTAAAGCAGATGAAAAAATCGCTTTAGATCAATTGACCAGTACGACTAAGAAATTATCAAGAGTAAGAAATGCCAATGAAAATATTCTGATCTTGATTGATGAAGCTCATCGAACCCAAGCAGGTGATTTGCATGCCAATCTCATGGCTGCTTTACCCAATGCAGCCAGAATCGGTTTTACAGGTACGCCGATTATCATGGGTAAAAAGAAATACACGCATGATATTTTTGGTGAGTTTATTGATCGCTATACAATTAAAGAAGCTGAAGAGGATGGTGCGATTGTACCTATCCTCTATGAAGGGCGTACTGCAAAAGGCGCATTAAAAGATGGTGCAACTTTGGATGAGCTTTTTGAAGATCTCTTTGCAGAGAAATCAAAAGAAGAGCTAGAAGAGATCAAAAAGAAATACGCAACAAAAGGGGATATCAGTGAAGCCCCTTTGCTTATTGAAGATAAAGCTTACGATATGCTATGTCATTACTTGACGCATATTATGGCGAATGGTCTGAAAGCGCAGGTTGTGGTATACAGTCGCTTAGCAGCAATCCGTTATGTTGAAGCATTAAATAAAGCAAAAGCAAAACTACTTAAACAATCTAGTTTAATCTCGGAAGCAGATAAGAAAATATCTGACGAAGAGTTAGTACAAAAACCATTGAAAAAGCAGGCATTAATTCAAGCCTATCGTCAAAAAGATCTATTACAGAAAATCGATTTCGCTGCGATTATTTCTGCTGATAATAATGATAATCCAACATGGAAGGAATGGACAAATCATAAGGTACAAGAAACACTAATTGAAAATTTCAAAAAACCGTTGATCCATTCTAATCCTGAGAAAGTTCATCATCTGAGTTTTATTATCGTTAAATCAATGCTCTTGACTGGTTTTGATGCTCCAATTGAAGGTGTTTTATACCTAGATCGTTCGATTCAAGAGGCTGAACTGCTTCAAGCCGTAGCCCGTGTAAACAGGACCGGTTTTGGTAAAAAAGCAGGTTTAGTGGTGGACTACTATGGTGTAGCAGAACATTTAAAAGATGCTTTATCGCAATATAGTCAAACGGATATCGAAGGAGCATTAACAAGCATTAAAGACATCTTGCCTAGTTTGAGAGATGCTTATGCTCGTGTAATGAAATGTTTTACGACACATGGTTTAGATATTTACAGTGATTTAAACGAATGTGTACATTTGCTAGAAAGTGAAAAACTGAGGGCTGAATTTACGGTTAAGCTAAAGAAAATGTTAGCTTTACTTGATATTGTTTTACCGAGACCTGAGGGCTTAGAGTTTGTAAAAGGCGCAAAACAGCTTGCTTATATCTATGCTCGAGCACGTAATCAATACCAAATGAACAGTACGCCAATTGGTAAAGATGTGGGGGCTAAGGTAAGACAATTAATTGATGACCATGTAATTGGAATGGGGGTCAATCCAAAGATTCCACCAATAACATTATTGGATGCTGGCTTTAGCAACTATCTAGAGCAAATTGAAAAGCAAGCAGGTAAGCGTGCGAAGGCATCTGCGATGCAACATGCTGTGCGTGCTCATGCAACTCAGAATATGGATAAAGATCCTGTTAAGTATGCAAAATTAAGTGAGTATGTTGAAGAAATTCTAAAAAATATGCATGAGCATTGGGATGAGCAGATTAAAGCATTCCAAAAAATCATGGATCAAGAATTGACACAACAGACCTTTGATTTTGAAGATGAAAAACAGCCTGAAATGTCTGAAGAATACAAGCCATTTTATAATGTAGTTGTAGATGAAGTATTTAAAGATATTAAGTTAACTGAAGAACAGCAAGCTCAGATCTGTGGCGTTGTTCATGAGTTAGTTGATATGATTACTTATGAATTAACAGAGACATTTTGGGAGTCGCATAAAGCTGCTATGCGAGAATCATTGAAGTCTAGGATCGTACAAGATTTGTTTAAATCTAAGTTGGTACCGATTACTAAGGCGACTTCTCTTGCAAATAAAATCATGGATATTGCACAGGCGAACCATGAAGCTTTATTAAAATTGTAATGCAGAAAAAGATTGGCGAATTTGACATTCAGGTTAAACATAGCAGAATCAGAAATTCGATGTGCTTAACCGTAGAGAGAGATGGATCAATCTCTCTTGCTCTCCCTCTTGAAGCGACAGAACGGGAGGTAGAAGAATTCGTCAAATCTAAGTCTTTTTGGTTGTATACCAAGTTGACAGAAAAAGAAGAGTTGCGACATAAAGCAATTCCTAAAAAACAATTTGTGAATGGTGAAGGGTTCTTATATCTGGGTCGCAGTTATCGCCTGAAGATAGACAAAAACATTGACTATCCAGTCCAACTCAAACAAGGACGATTTGTCATGTCATCAACGGACATTGATGAAGCACAAAGTTATTTGGTTAAGTGGTACAAGAAAAAAGCCCAAAAATGGTTGGAGGCAAGACTTGAAGATTTTAAAAATCAAATCAGTGTTCAACCTGAGAATCTTCATATTCGAGATTTAGGTTACCGTTGGGGCTCTTGTAGTAGAAATAAAGACTTATATTTCCATTGGAAGATTATCTTGCTACCTAAATCATTGATTGATTATGTATTAGTGCATGAGCTGATGCATTTAATTGAACCTGAGCATAATGAAGATTTTTGGAAGCTAGTGTCTTTAATTTTGCCTGATTATGAAGAGCGAAAAAATGAATTAGATAAAATCGGAGTTGAAACGGATTACTTATTTTAGACATGGGTAATTGTGGTGTGGATACACAATTTATTTAATCCTTAAAAATAATAAATTAAAGAAAGTGTTAACTTCTACCACCGTAAGGAGCGGCAGCGAATATAGACCGATAGTGGGCAGGATTTTTTGCTGAAATTAACAATTAAAAGCCATGTGGTACACGGTAGTGGGTTCACCACCATAAAAGAAGTTAACTCTTTATTGTTTGAATATATTGAGATTTATTAAAATCGAATTAGACGATATTGTAGAAAGGGGGGTAAGCCCAAAAGTCTTTGCGCAGAAGTATTTCAAAAAATTTAGAGGGATTGACTGTCCACGATACTATCTAGTATTACTAGTTAATTAGCCTTAAACTCAATAGGAAGCTTCTTATCTAATGATAAGGTTGAAGCTAAAATTTTACCTACACTTAATAATAAAATTGCAGATATAACAATCAAAAAAACACTTATGTAAAAGACGAAATTATACCACCACGCATATGTGGGTATGCTCGACAAATCCAATAATCCAAAAATTATCAGCAAGGTCTTATTTACAAATAATATTGAGCCAAAGAAAAAATAAGTAATTACAATTGAATAAAAAACACGCTCAACTGTTTTCTTTTTATATTCACAGACTAGCTTTCCGTCCCCTGCTTGATCATCTTTTAATTTAATTAAAAGCCACGAGGTGTCGAAATCAGAAATTGCACCAAAAATATTTGGACATTTATTTTGTATTGCAAAATCTAGGAACTTACTCCCAACTCAATCATTACAGGTAACTTGTCTTGCTTTCAAATCTCTTAAAGAAAACTCAATTGTTTCAACCTTGTAGTAGTTCTTTATATAGTCATCTAAAGTAGAGATTTGTGCCTCATAAAATTTTCTTTTTTTCGCCATTCTAAAGGTCTTAGAAAAAAACCAATAAAGAAGGGGTGTAAACGGTATTGTTTTCAGAATTATTTCTAACATATTAGTCATACTGTACATAAAAATAAATGAGACCAATAACTAAACATACAAGCATTAAAGGCAATAAAATTTCCAAATTAGAAAACGAATTTGCATAGGCAATTAAGTAAATGACTCCAAATGCAGAGCAAACTAAAATATCTACCCATAAAAGCATTCGTTTTTGATGTTCATATCTATTTTTAATCTGACTAAATGATTTCTTAAATTTTTCAGCCATAGCCTTATGTTTATTGTTGAATAAACTTTCATGATGATCTATCTCATCTTTTAAAGCTTCTAATGTATTTTTTTGATTTCTAATCAACATAGCCAAAACAATAGCATAGAACCCTATAGCTAAAATTACTAAAGCATTAGTTAAGCTAATGCCAAAGAGCCTATTAGGATCTTCTTTTGCTATATTTCCAATTTTTAATTTATCAGCTGCCAAGATAACAGAAACTGGAACCCCTATAAGCTGTGTCTGTATATCCGAAAAAACTTTATTCAACCTAACTATGAAATCAACTTTTTCCTTTTCAACTTCTTTTTTTACGTCATCATATGAAAACTTAGACATATAAATATCTAGTTCATCATTAATGGAATTATTGAGCTTAGTGAAATCTTGAATAATCTGAGATAAAGAAATGACCTCAGAATCTTTAAAAAAATTGATTAAAGATTTTTTTAGAATTTGATCTTTTTCTTTGCTACTAACTCCTTGAGTTGATTTGTCAGTTGAAAATCTAGCAATGAATGAATCTAATTCATTCAATTCAATAAGATCATTTTTACTGTATAAATCTGTTATTAAAAGCTTTTTACTACTTAAAAAAACAAGGCTAGGCTTCTCTGTATCAGTATTTTTGTGATCAGCTTTGCTCTCCAAAAACTTATACAGCTTTATGATATTGAGATAGTTACTAAAATAGTCACTTTCCTCATCTATATAAAATGCTCTTTTGTCTTCAACTAAATAGAAATAATCAGCAGGAACTTTTCTTCTATAACTTGAATCACTAATTAGTTTCTCAAAATTTTTAAATATTTGATTAACCTTATAAAAAGTTATTTTTGAACCTTGAATGATAGGAGCTAAGTCATCATCAATACCTTCTGCCTCTAAAAGAAGATTCGTTACCTCTGACAGATCACTCGAATTTCGAACATTACCCGTTATACGGCTTTCATCCATTGATAAGCCGTCCAATAACTCGCAAACACGAGCTATTTTCTGAACAAATAATTTATCCGAATTGACATTCATTACTTTGATCCAATAGAACCTTATGTACCTTTAGCATTTAATATCTTTTTATGTAGGTCATCTGGAATTCCTGTAATCTTTAACTCCCTAGTTTCAGAATTATAGAATACGCTGTGTTCAATTTCAGTAATAGGAAAGTTTACTGATCCACCAACAATTTTTCCTGATACTCTTTCTAATTCTTTTACTTTTCCTTTATGGGGATTAAAAGTTTCATCAATTTGGAATTGATCATTAGATTGGATGAAAGCCAAAAATTCATTTTCTGTAACTTGTTCATCTGTTGGTGATATTAATGCTGTTACGGCACGAAGACTAACAGGTTGCTTATCTTTAATTTTGCCTGATAGGTAGTTATGAAGTATATCTTTCTTTTGTTCTCTGAACTCCATTTTAAGTTGATCGGTACTAAAACTCTTACTATCTACGTAAGCATCTAAAGCACGTATAAGAGCTGATGTATTTGCGGTTGATTCTGCAAAATTTTCACATCCTAGCGCTAATCTAAAATACTTCGTAATATCTTCATCAACTCCACGCTTTTTAACAAATGCGAAACATCGCTCAGGCTCACCATCAGCATCAACCCCTAGACCATTGGATCTAGCTAACCATGTATCAAGATTCATACGTACGGCTTCATGGAAGTTTTTCATTGTGAAAGATTCAGTTTCAAAGAACGATAAATCTTGTTCATCAATTCCAAACCTAGTTTCTAATTTCAACATCACTATAAGGAGGTAAATTGTTGAATTGACTTTATAATTAATTAATAAAACATATCCACCAGTTGCTTTATATTTTTGCTGGATTTCACTAACTATTTCATCTACAACATTTTTAGAAAACTGATAGAAATCAATACTATTTTCATCTTCAACCTTAAACCAGTTAATTAGCTGCTGATGAAAGATATTTGCATTTGCAGGTTTTATGTCTGCCCATGTATTAGCTTCCTCAGAATAAGCTTTCAACAAATCATCTGTAAATTTTACTAATAAAGGATCAGCAGTATTAAAACACCCTGGTTTATACTTTGAACTGGCAGTGTTTGTATTATTCTCTTTTTTAACGCCATGAATAACTGCATTTAAAATTTCAACCGTCATAACTACCCCGAAAATTTATTGAAATTCTTAAAATTTATAAGGGATTTATATCATCTTAACAAAAACATTTAAACCACAAAGTTAAGCAATGCGACATAACTGTTCGTATAAAAAAGCCCGTTCAAAAATTGGGCTTACGAATTTCAAAAATTTCACACTCTACCTGTCGCTTTATCTGCTGCCGCTTCAGTATCTTGGTATGCTATCAACTCATGGCTCTAAAATTATGCTTTTTAATATTTAGGAAAAGGTAGAATTTTATTACGTAAACTATCAATAAAATCAGACCATTCCTGCATCATTTTAATTCGATAGTCTAAGTGCTGGGCATGGTTATAAGCTTGAGAAACCGAGTTCCCAACGGTGTGAGCTAGCTGTATTTCTATCGCATCATGCATATAACCTTGTTCATGTAATGTTGTAGATGCAAGTCCTCGGAATCCATGTCCTGTCATTTTCCCCATATAACCCATTGTTCGAATTGCACTTAAAAGAGCATTATTGCTTAAAGGTTTAGCTTTACTGTGATTATAGAAAACAAATTGCTTGTTACCTGTTATTGGTCTTAGTCCCTCAATGAATTCAACAGCTTGTCTCGATAAAGGAACAATATGAGGTAGAGCCATTTTCATTTTGTATGCAGGAATACGCCATAAATGATTATCAAAATCAATCTCATTCCATTCCATATTGATAAGTTCAGCAGTTCTTACAAATGTTAATGTCATTAGTTGTAATGCTGTTTTAACCAAGATACTGCCGTGATAACGATCCATACGCTCTAGAAACGGTGGAAACTCAGAAATATCCAAACGAGCCATATGTTTTACTTTACGCGGCTTTAATGCTTCTTGTAGGTGTGGGGTAGGATCATTCTCAATAATTCCTTTACGTATTGCATAGCGAAAAATTCGACCAGTCAAAGGAATAGAGCGCTTGGCCATTTCCAATGCACCACGCTCTTCAATTTTTTTGGCACAAGCTAATATGTCTTTCCCTTTAATTTGATCAATTGGCATGTCCCCTAGAGCAGGGAAGAGGTCTTTCTCAAAAACAGATAAATCACGTAAATAAGTGCCTTCAGTAATTGCATCTTTACGGTCTTGCATCCATTGCATTGCTAGTATTTTAAAAAGTGTACTTTCTTCAGCATGTAATTTTTTTTGTTTCTTTGCTTCATTTGGATTAATGCTATCTTTTATCTGTAAGCGAGCTTCGTCACGTATTCTTCTTGCTTGAGCAAGTGTAGTGTCGGGATATGTGCCTATACTAAAAATATTTTCTTTCCCATTTAGACGGAATTTCATACGCCAATGCATACCGCCTGAAGGTGTAACTTCTAAATACATGCCTTTTCCATCAGGATATTTAACTTTTTTTTCAGAAGGTTTGATCTTTCTGACTTGAGCATCTGTAAGTTGTGTGGAATTTTTCATAGAAATTTGGGGGTAAAAAAATAGGGGTAAATTATTTTACCCCCAGTTATACCCCCAACTATCTCAGGATTCAATAGGATATATCGGAAAACATAAGGCAATAAAAAAAGCTTAAACCCTTTAGATTTAAGCTTTTAGGACTCTATGAGACATCATAGAAATTAAATTTGGCGGTGAGAGAGGGATTCGAACCCTCGATACGCGCAAACGTATACACACTTTCCAGGCGTGCTCCTTAAGCCACTCGGACACCTCACCAAGGCGTGCGATAGTAACTAAAAAAACGAGTCCTGCCAAGATTTAAGACGAGCAT
>Ga0233424_10001328_pt1 | contig 22432 bp, 23 predicted proteins | sample Watercolumn_Towu_FD_181011 | JGI IMG/M metagenome (GOLD analysis project Ga0233424, IMG submission 181011) | Freshwater microbial communities from Lake Towuti, South Sulawesi, Indonesia - Watercolumn_Towuti2014_125_MG | ecosystem: Environmental > Aquatic > Freshwater > Lake | place: Indonesia... | reverse complement strand
GAATATATTGAGATGTTCTATAATTCAAAACGCAGACATGGTTCCAATGGTCAGCGTTCTCCATTAGATTATGAAAAGGCCCATCAAAAGATGGTTAGGTGTGTCTAGAATTTTGGTGGCTATTCATATCAACCATAAAAACCATCTCAGACAGTATATTTACAAGCCTCTAATTCACCGCACTCACACTTCTCTGCAAGCCTTTTTAAATACCCTGTACAAAGTTCTCAGCCTGATGAAGCTTCACCTTGGACTTAGCTTTCAGTTCAGCCTGTACTTGGTCAGTTTCTGAATTTTCATTTGCATAAAACTCCTCCACCACATCCATACCCTCCTCAATGTCAGTTTCAAAATGTGCATTGTCATAGCCTTGCCGTGCCATTTGAATGGCTTATTGAAGATTAATGGCATCACGTAAAGTTAAATCCACGTAATACACAGGTGTTCGATAGCTTTGCGTCGTAGACTTTCTCGAAGAGTCAATTGCAGCGGTAGGCATGACAGCAAGCCATTCAATGCCGCATGGTAATAACTCAGCCGTGCGGCCAACGTTCGTATGCTGTTAAAACCCGTTATTCTAAAGATAAAGGTACCGAGTTCATCGGACTCATCTAATTAAATTCATTTTTCACAAATCTAATATTCCCTGAATTATCTTGTAAGATGCTGATAAAAAATGTATTAATTATTAAGTCCGTACATAAAAAGGGCTAAGTCTGTACAGACGTTAAGGGCGTAACTAAGGAGTACTCATGCCAAGTTCTCAGCTACAAGAACAAATACTGATAGTGAATGCACTAGAAAAATTTATATTTGAAAAAATCCGCTCGACTCCATTTTTGGGTTCCCATAAATCTATCCTCATGGCATCTAATGAAGAAGATTTGAGGAAGGCAATATATACCTTACACGATGAAGGTTTGTTCCGAGAATCGGAAGAAGATAAAATTAAAAGGCTTTGTAAAGATCTAGTGAAAGCTTATTTTCCAGATAAAAATGGCAATTATGAAGTTGAAAAGCTTGATTGTGAATATTTACCAAAACATTATGATGAAATCATTCAAGCTATAAGAAGCTTTCATTGCACTGTTGAAGCTAGAAATCATGACGAAATAGAACGCCTTTATCGCACATTACTTAGGGATTATTCAACACATCGTGATTGTTATAATTTAAAAGATATACCTGAAAGTCTTCAGCAGACGATTCATCAAATACAGAACAGCTTCCTTTCGCAGGAAGCAGACAAGATCAAAGAAAAGGCTTATATTGACTTTGTAAAAGGATTTATCAATAAATACCAAGATAGCCATGAACATCTTTGGGATGAATTAAAATTTTCAAAACAAGACAAAAAAACTCTACGAGAGTTAGCTCTGCTTTTAAATAAACTTAAAGGTCCGTTCAAAAATAAATTTGAAGAACGCCAACTTAAATCACAGATCCGCCCAAAAGTAAAAACCCAACAAATCCTGCTTGAGCGTCTAACTGAGTATTTAAACATCAGAGCAGAACTCTATGTTCGAACAACGATCAAAAAAATGTATTCGCGTAAAGAAAAAATGTACAAAAAACAGAATGTCAATATTGATATTCTATTACGTACTCAACTCAATAAATACCAAACACAAATCTTAAACAGAAGCCAAAGAGTTAAGGTCATTGCAAAGATTGGAACAAAATTTACACCAGCATTAAAATCAAAATTAGAAACCAAAATGAAAGCTAAAAAGAAAGAACATAAAAAATGTCTAAGGGAAGAAAAGAAAAAAACTATTCAACAGCTTAAATTTAAAAAACAGCTGCACAAACATATTGTGAAAAATCTAACAAATCCATTAAGTAAGACTGAAACCACTTATGACTTAAGCTTATTTACGCCCACTACATCTATTCATGATACTGCTCCACTCAATGAGCTAAAAACAAAAATCGGTAGGAATAAATCCGCTAAAAAACAGAGAGGTTTTAAATCTCAAATATATCCAGTATCCCCAGTTAAAAGAAATTTTATTGGCGATACAAATAGAATTCTAAAAGAAAATAAAGAACTATATGAGTCTTTACGTGATTTATTAAACTACACCATTCACACTAAATAGAAAATTGATGACATTTTCCACGCACTTCCTTTTTAAACTGCATTTTCATCTGGGTATCTTGTGCTTGTTAGTTTAACGCTTTCCAAATCAAACCAACACGACACAAGGAGATGAAATTGAATACCAGCTACGATGCAGTTCAAATGCTCAAGCTTCCTCAGCTGATCAAACTCATAGGTTTATCTCGGTCATCCGTTTATGACCGACTAAACCCACGCTCGAAACGTTACGACCCAGACTTCCCTAAACCTGTGAAGTTAAACCGGGCATCACGCTGGTTACTCAGCGAGGTTGAAGAGTGGATTAGAAATAAAATGTCCTGCCGAGATCGAGCCGATTCGGTGAGCTAATTCTGTACAAACAATTTCTCAAAAACATGCACGATTCACGCAACTTTTGAGTTTAGCTCTTCGGATTAGCTTAGGGTTTGAATTACGGTATTTATATAATTTATATAATATTTATATAATACTATCCAATGACTTATCTATATCTTTATAGAGTATGTAATTGGCTTAATATTCATATAAATAATAACTTGAATTTAACTACATAAATACAAGTACTAAATACCCTATTCCATAACCTCTTCTATCTAACCAAATTATATTCCCGCATGGACACTGCCTTAGCACAGTGTCCAAGGGAGAGCTTTACTTAATCGTTGTGTTTTTAAGTCAATTCCATTTAATTCAAGGCTTAGACATGACTAAACCCAAATTATCCAATACAGCTGGACTGTTTACGATGTTCGATCATGAGCTCCTAGAGCAAGCGAAATTTGATCATCAACACACCGTACTGAATCACGGTGAAAACCAGAGAGTTGCCATCCATCATCTAGACAATATCGTTATGCCGATATTGCAGAAAATTGAGTTTGTGCAAGCTGTTCTGAAGTGTAAAACCCCTATTGTTAAGATATTAACTGTAAAACAGCACGGTTTAACTGATCGTTTTTTTCGTAAATTTGCAAAACCCATTGAACCTTTAATGCAAAGTTTTTTTGAACTACTTCATGCATACACACCTCCAGAGATAGAGCCTGGTGTGGCCTGTCTTGCATTTGATCATGCTCGGTCTCAACTTACTCAAGATGAATTCAATGAACTGGCAACTCAAGGCGTTGGATCTTCACGTCATCTTGAAATTATTCAGTCGTTTGTTGATGCCTTACTACACCTTGTAGAATTGATTATGTCGTATATGAACGATCCTAAAGTCAAAAAAAAATTCCGTGACCAAAATAACCATTGCAAAAATATGAAAATGGTTTGCGTTGGATACATTCAACAATTGCTGGAAGTCTACTCTAGGTTATTGGTCGTTCGAATGGATTTATCCCTTATGCGAGATCAACAGACTTTACTGAAAAATGCTTATAGCCTGAAAGAAATTCGCTCCAAGCATGATCTGGCTTATTTCAAAGCATGTACTCAAAAGCTGCTGAATAATAAACGGAATAATCCAGTCATGAAAATGCTTGTGGGTTATATCTTTCGCTTCGAATACACCGTCCGCTCTGGATTTCATGTGCACTGTTACTTTCTCTTCAATGGGGATAAGCAACTACAAGATATTACCCTCGCCCAAGGCATTGGCAAATTGTGGAACAAAGTTACACAGGGCCAAGGCACTAGCTATATCTGCAATATGAGAAAGGAATCTTATCGTCACTGTGCAATTGGCATGGTTCATTATGCAGATACTGAAAAACTGGGGTATCTGTATAAAACCTTTGATTACATCTGCAAAACTGAACAGCTGTTTGATTTTACCAATATGAAAGGCGCACGAGGCTTCCAACTCGGCGAAGTTCCAGAAAACACATCAAATGCTGGTCGTCCACGTAAATACGCTCAGCAACTCAATTTAAATTTTTAAATCATGCTTATGATATGGGAGACATTCATGCCAATCCATGCCCGCGATATTTTAACTGCCCAAGAACAATTTGATTCTCTGGAAATGCTGAATCATGTGACCAAAGCTGGAAATCGAGGATTTACAAATTATCCACCGCATATACAGCCAGTTGCACTTTCAATGTATAACACCATGGCAAAAAAAATACGTTCAGCAAAGAACCTAAAAATATTTACGCATCAACCCACTGGGATGCCTACTGGGTTTCCTGATTTATACCTAACCAAGTTGGGGCAATTAGTGATACCAGTTATACACGATTACACCTTTAATCCCTTTGTGAATGGACGCTTTAGGAATATGACGGTCAATCCTTTGATCAAACTCATGGCTGAAACCTTGACTGTACACCAACTTTCCAGTGGTCAGTTTATAAATCGTGAATACTATGAAAAAGCTGTAGATACCTGTTTTTCAGATTTTAAGGTTCGATGTGGTACGCGAAACAGCACCACCATATTTAACTCTTGGCGAGCCATGTATGTAAAATCTCAGGGTGATATCAATCGGTTCATCGATACAATAATCGACGAATCTCCAAGATTCGAAGTTCACTCTATTGTTGTTCAATTAAAAACAGCTTCAGGGAAAATGCCTCAATTCGGCGATGAACAATTCAAGGGTCAAACAGAGAATGAAATGTTGGCTGATCTTGTAGAGCCAATCATAAAAGCGGTCTGGCTGAACAAAGATTCAAATTATGTGATTGGCATTCTGTCTAAAAATGAGATCGATATTGTTGGTGATATAAGTAAAAGACTGATTTTCTTTGTGAAAAAAGAATTTACAGATATAGATGATTGGGCAGATTCTCAATTATTTCAATCTCTCAGTCCATTTTTTGAAAATACGATTACTCACAGTATTTATTATGGTGACGTGCCATCAATGAATGCTGGCGTAGCTCCAATGTTCCAAGGACAACATTTAAATTATTACGATTTAAATCAGTCAGGCATTGCACCGAGGTTAAGCCGTTTAAAGGCTCATCTTTACGGTACTGACTATTGGATGCGTGTTGATGGGGATAGAGCTACTGTACGAATTGAACATCAATACGGTTGATATAGGCTTAACAAATTCAACGAGCTATATGCTCGTTGGATTTATATTAAATAGCTAACCTATTAATATTATTCAATGCTAAGCTAAAAGTGCCGTTTTGGTTACTCAATTGGATTTAGAAGCAGAATTCTGTGTTTCAGGTCGATACTGCACATTTAATTTATCATAAATACGCCAAGCAGAATCCGCTCCCCAAAATAATAACCAAATAGAAGTAATAGTCAGAATGAATAATGATAAAGAAAAAATAAAACCTAAAAAATAAACACTGGAATTTACAGGAATAGGATTTAGATATGGAACCCAAGTTAATATTGCAACAAATATATCATTTAAGTACAAAATCAATAAGGATAAAAAATAAGAAATAGCAAGAATAATCAAAAACTTAACCAGTTGAGATTTAGTGTAACGAGTGACAAAAATAGTTTTTCCGTCAGTAACTTCTATTTTTATGAATTTTCTTGCTGTAATAACCTCTTCAATTACTGAAAAAAAACGCCGAGGATAATTTTCAATAACATAGTCTACTTCAAGATGTCCTACTTTTTCAGATCCGACTAAAAGTTGTGCTGCGCAATCCTTTTCAATTTGTTGAACGTCTTTTTTATAATATTTGCTAATGTACGCTTTAACTTCCTCAATTCGTTTTGCATAAAATTTTCGTCTATGAGAAAATCTCTGTGTTTTATCAAGCCATACAAATAAAGGACCAAGTGCGACAAGTATTGGCAATAATTTTAAAATTAAATCAACCATATGATAACCAAAGCAAAAATTAATTTAGAATTTTTGAAATACTTAGACCGTAATTACTTTGCATAAATAAGAATAATGTAATTATTAATAAGGCGATTGCTGAAAAAATTGAAAAATACATCTTTAATTTTACAACAAATGCATTATGGTCTAATTCTTCTTTAACTGATAATATTTTTATTGCTTCATCCTCAAATTTTGAAGACAATGCAGAAAAAATATTTGTGTATTCTTTTATCATTGAGACCAGAATATTTCTCTGCCCCCAAATATTCATAATTAATAAAGCAACCATAAATGTAATAGTAATTAATACTACTATATTTTTGGTTACAACAACTTGATCATTGGGATTTACTTGCTGTATTTGAGCTATAGCAAACCAGATACCCGCTGGAACAGCTAACATTTTTGTAGCAACAGAATCAAATGAATCATTCATTTTTTTGATATATTCTGTTCTTTTTTCAAGGTATTCCTTTCTAACTTTATCAAAACTATAATTATCTACATAACTTTGATAACTATGATTAATATTATGAATTAAAGGATTTAAATTTTTTATAATATGAATAAAGCGAATGTTCTCATCTTGATCTTTAACAAAATTAGTAACTTCTTTAGTCATTAAATGAATAATTGCTTCTCTATGCATATCTTTATTCATCAAACTTTCCAGCGATTCGCTGTCTATAGAATTTTCCAAGCAATTTTCTGTCAAATAAAAATTAAATTTATAGGAACGATTAAAAAAAATAGTTCCAGGATCACTTTTGGTTTGTTCAGTCAAAAACTGAATAAACTCAAAGACCTTTCCAACTTTCAAATAATTTTTATATTTTTCACTCTGCGAGGACTTATCAAAATAAGAATCTGAAGCTGTAAAATAAATTTCATGCACAGGATTTGTCACATAATGCTCAAAACTAAGTAGTTCATTCCAGTCTGAACATATAAGGAATTCGTCTCCTTTGTTGAGATTATTTTTTTCTAATTCAACTTGAAATAACCAGTCATTATTTGAAAACTTACTTTCAAACTTTGAAATAACATTATTAATATCTATCGATGTGGCATTCTGTGATGTTATTTTTTGAACCTTAATACTTGAAGCAGCTAATCCTGCTTCACAGATCATTTTAAATTTTAAAATAGAATTTGAATCAAATTTAAACCAACCTACAAATTTATCATGAAAGTCTTCCCTGTCCTTTAGGGACAGTAAAATCTCACGATAAATTTGTAATTGGCTATCTGTCATTTCTGATCTGCCTGATTAAGGTTTTTTGTAGCATTGTCAATATCATTTAAAAATTCTGCTGTTAACAAGCTTTCGTCAATTTCAAGTTTACCATTTTTGCGGAAGATACGTCGTCCTATAAGATGGCGAGCAATGCTCAATGAAACATCCCTGTTACGACTGCTTACTTTTTTGAAACCATTGAGCACACCTTTACTGATTGAAATATTGTCAGAGATGTTATGTGTATTGGATGCATATATAAAAAAGTCTTCACTCTTTTCAGGAAAAACACGCTTGGCTATATTTCCAAGTAAAACATCATTATTATTTTTCAAGCAGTCAGATACATAAGCGTGGGTTTCCATTAGTTTCTTATCAACTTCATCCTGAATCATCATAAGCTTTTCAGGATTCTCATCAGGGATATGACTAAACTCTTCTTTTACAAAGTCTTCAACCGCTGTCTTAAGCTTCTGTGTTTCTTCTTTAGCTGCATTTGCATCAACAATACAACCAATAAAACTCTGAAAATAGTCCCTGACTTCATCAGCATGACCTTTCTTAAAACGAATATATCTGTTGGAAATATCTTCTAACCATTCTGAAATGTTAATAGTCGCTCCAATATGTAATTTATCAATATCCAATATTTCACGAACAACAAAGTTTAATTCACCATCAACATCAGTTCCCTTGGTCTTGTTAATTACAGCAACAGCCAGTCTGATCTGAGCCATAGATTCATACTCAAAAAAGACTAAATATCCTCCATTAATCCTTTTATCCTTCGTTAGGATTGATTCAAAATGCTGTGCAAGCTGTTTTGTCATTTCAACAAAATCTGAACAATCCACAATCTCATCATAGAAATCTTTTAACTTTTGCTCAAAAGCTGGTAATGCTGAAGTATCGTCATTCAATGCGAATTCGCCAACATAAAGATTCGCTTTAGCAAACATTCGTATGAGGCCAACAGCTAACTCTGCATCCAGCTTTGATAAATCATTTTCTTCATTTTTAATATTCGAAATGATTATATCTTGATCATCATCAGCTTTAGCCCTGCGTATCTCATGAATAATAATGTGTTGGATTCCCATTCTACCCTCAAAAAAACATATTGAAATTATTAGGTTTTATGCATGCACTTATACCATTTTAACAAAACTATTTAAATAACTGTGTTAGGTAAAGCGACATATCTTTTCGTACAAAAAAGCCCAATCACTGATTGAGCCTTTCACGATATGCTAAATTAGATTTAGTTATTTTGGTCCGTACCGGATTTATTTTTCCCACTATCTTGACTAGAGGTAGAAGGGGCAATTGTACCTTTCAGAGGGCTTTGTTGCATAAATATGTAAGCATCTGATTTAAATAAATTTAATTTTGGATCAAAAAATAATCAAAACTTTTAAAATCATATAGTTATGAAATCTTTGTGCAACAAAGCCCTCCTGAATAACAAAAAAATTAAGGGAGCCGAAGCTCCCTTCAATTAGTGACTAGCCAACTTGTTCATAGTCCATTAATTGACTTACCAAGCTGACTAGATAATTCAACTGTGCTCAATTCACAGCTCTAACACTCTGCTGCAACCCCTGCTGAATCTCCTGCACATAGCTCAATTGCACTGAATGCTCCGTATCTACAGCACTGTCACTGTGTGGATAAAATTCCTCCAGCAATTCCATCCCCTCCTCTGCATGCACCTCAAACTTGGCATTCGCAAAACCCTGCCGTGCAATCTGATCTAATGCCGCCTGATCAAACCCTGCCTGTTTTCCCTGTTGGTCAATCTCCTTGGCTGTCTGAATCGCGGTTTGCAAATTCACGCCTTCCCGTAACGTTAAATCCACGTAATACACGGGCTGACGATAGCTTTGAGTTGTGCTTTTCCCACGCAACGTGAGCTGCAACGGCAAACACGACAACAAACCACCTGATGCTGCATGGTAGTAATTCAAACGTGCTGCCAAAGTGCGAATGCTGTTAAAACCTGTGGTTCTGAAGATAAAAGTCCCAAACTCATCGGCTTCGCCTAAATTGACATGCAGGCGTCCATAAGGCTTACAATGTCCACCCTGTCCAAGTGGGCATAAGTCGGGGGATGGACAAGGATGTTGCTCTACACCTTGTGATGTCATACGCTGACACGTCTGACCATTCCCCACACAAATCGGGCGACCTGTCTGTCGGTCAAATAAACTATATTCAGCTCGAAGATTGAGTTCAGGGTCATTGAAGATCATACGTACAGGGATGCTACGCAGCTTTTGATTCGGTGCTTGACTACGCAATTGCTCATCCAAGGGGTGTTTAATCCAACCGTCCTTACCCTGTATTTGACTGGTAATGGTGAACTGATCGTCTTTCTCTGGCAGACGCTTGCCATTCTTTTCTATTACACGGCCAATACTGATCCGTCCCAAGATGGGTGGTGTGATTGCTAAACCTTTAATCATGTTGAAATTCCTCTGTCGTTGAGATGTTTAGATGTGTTGCCCTGTGTGCTTAAAATAAAATCGGCATAAAAAAATCCCATGCAGGGCTGCACGGGATTTCAGATTTCTTCTTGCTGAGTGATTAACTCTAAGTTTTGAGCTAATCGTGATAAATGTTGAAACGACGACTGCCTGCTTTCTGCAGTGGGTACTGTTGAATGAGTTCAGGTTGGTGCTGAAGTAAGGACTTGGTATCTAGGCTGATACTGTCCTTGCTCTTCTTCCATGTCACTGAACCTTGCTGAAATACGGCACGTTCATGTTCCTGCATCAGTGCCTGAACTCGGTGTTTGAGTAGATCAAACTGGCTTTGGTGTTGTTCAATCTGCTGTTTTTCCTTTATCAGCTGATCAAACAGTTCATTGGCAAGTTCGACCTCCGTTAGATCAACACAACTGAGCGGGGTATGTTCAGGATAGAGCTGCTGTAAAGCTTTGGCTGCCGATTCACTGGCATCCACTGCTGGTGGAACGTCATTTTCAACACATTCCCAAAATAATCGTTCTGCCTGAATGATCTGTTCAATCAAAGTTTCATTACGACTGACTTTGTAGATTTTGGTTTCCTGCCCACACAGCAACACACAAATATGTGCCGCTTGTTTGCCAGTAACGGCCAGTTGATGTTGTACCTGACACAACACGTATAACGGCACACCATCTCGCCACAGTTTGGCACCATATTCTCCTGCGGTTTTACATTCTAGGATTTGCACGTCTTCATTCCCTACCACTGCATAATCCAAGTTCGCCAACATAAAGGCTTTATCAGGATCAGGATGCTGCAGCACCGCATTGACCCGACGGACTTTATTATTGGTGTGCATGCTGTAGTATTCTGCGACCAAGGGTTCCAACTGCTTGCCCCAATATAAAGGTGCATGTCCTGAGCTTTCATCTTCAATGTTTTGCTGTACCCGTCCTGTTTTAATCATCCACAGTTCCAGCATCGACATATAGGGATTCAAGCCACAGGCGGCTGCGGCATCACTGCTGCCTATTCCCTGTTTACGCACTTCAAGCCATGCCTGATAGTCCAGTTGTTTGGTGTTGATCAGACGTCTGGCATTTAAGCTGCGTTTTGAAGGGCTTGGTGGTGGATTTAGCTGTCTTGAATCAGCGACAGCAGTCGGGTTGGTTGTGGTTAAAGTGGTGGAATTCACTGTAGGTGTTGTAGTTATGCTTTGATTCATGTGCTGTTCCTCATCTCAATACGTTCTAAAAAAACGGCATAAAAAAAGCCACATCCAAAGATGTGGCAAAGAGGGATCGTTGATTAGGAGGACACTTGATCGTGCTGATCACATGCCCTGATGATAAAATCTCAAGATTAAATCAAGCTTAAACAGCCAAGTGTAAAGCTTGTTCCAATCCACGTTGTTTCAATGCTGCGCCTGCACCAAACCAAGCAGAGTCAAGGCGGTGATCGGTACTCATCGCGCGACGTTCATGATCTACAAATTCGGTGATTGCACAAAGCAGTCCATAGGCGGTGTCTTTGGCTGAAGATAAGTCTGCTCCACGTCCCTGCCCATTAAACATATTCATGACTTTGGTCATGGCACGTCCATTCGGTTCAGTTTTATTGGGTTGTGGATTGGCTTGAGACGCGACATTACGGTAGTACTGAATAATATTATCCTCCTGTTCCATCGCACTTAGGCTATTGTTGTTAAATACCGCATCAAAATAAGCCGCTGCTTCTTTCTGCGTGACTTTACGCTGGGTGAGTTGTTTCATTTCATACATGTGGTCGTACCATGTTTTCACTGAAATACCGAGTTGATCTTTGACTTTATCAGCATCAAACTTGGTACTGTGTGGTACTTTGACCACGCCTGCATTGGAACTCTGTCCACGCAAGGCAATGGCTAAAGTGTTGTTACACACCACACGGATATTGGTGAATTGTGCTGTGGTCGCCAACGTACCGTCACATGCGGTTGCTAGCAGAATATAGCCATTGCTGACATCCCCACCTTTCAATTCTGCTGTTTGGCCTGTACGTGCCAAAGCCCAGAACTTTTTCCCACCTTTTAAGACACCCGCAGTTTCCAACTCAAACCCCGATTGTTCGGTCAGGTCACGGTAGAACTCCAGAATTTCCATCGGTTGGACTTCTTGATAACGCTGACTCACCACCGATAAAGGCGCATGAGTATCTGAACGGTACAATACCCGCTGTTCCTCATAGGGCATAATGATGCTTTGTCCACGATCATTTTTAGCCATGTAGCTGACATTGGATGATTCAATGCGCCAATCCATGCCCGCTTGCTTGGCCCAGACTTCAATCGGTTGGTTTTGGCTAAGTTGATTGCCCAGACCATGCCACGGGGTTTGTCCGACATACGCCATTTGTTCAAGTTGATGTGCCATTTTGATTATTCCTCAAATAAAAGTGAAAGATGTAAAAATGCAGAAATGTGCTGTAAGGGTTTAAACAATCCATCTATTCAAAGATGTAACCGTGTAAAGTTAGAGATGCGATTACGGCACCCATGCAAACGCTTGTTGGCAATCCAGACAGAGATACTGCTCGGCATTGCTGTAGTATTTTTCAAAGGCATACTGACTCACCACCACCAGTACGCCACCCACCACTACCCCAACAGCTGCACCGAAGAGCGGTGAAAAGCCTGACTTGCGAGCGAACTGCATCCCCAACATCGCCATCTGTGTTGGTGAGATACAACGTTGTAGTTGCTCAAAATAATTGGCATGCGTATTGCCTGAATCGGTTTGTCTGACATGTGTAGACTGACAGTAGGGACATCGAATAAAGGACATTGGTATTCCTTGTAAAAATGAATTCAGTGCGAAGAGCGAATTGAGGACATAAAAAAACCGTGCCCATTGAGGACACGGTTTGATTTGGTGTTTCATCTAAATTGAAATGCTGTGTTTTAACATTTAGAATGCAAGACGGTTATTGAAAGCTATAGCTTGCAGTGCCTTTATCTGTTTCGACATCAACCTGCACCACATTACTGTAGCTACAGTCTGTTAATTTTAGTCTTAAACGTTGCCCCATCTTAAAATGCTGCGGATATTCAAATGATCGACGATAGCCTTCATAACGACATTGTCCATGATTGACAGAAACATGGCTGACATCGATAGGCTCTGCAATATTGGAACGGATGGTCAATACCGTAGCGGATTGATTTTGGGCATACCAGTTACTGGTATCAATTACATCGAGTTCGACCGTAAACGTGTTTGGATCAAGACCTGCATTACATCCACTCAACATGATGCCTGTCGTTGTAGTCACTGCGAAGAGTAAGGGTTTTAAAAGTTGCTTCATCAAGTTCATCCTTAGCAGTAGTTATAGCTCACGCCATAATCGCCTGTATTTAAATCAATGCTGGCCAAATGGATTTCACAGTCTGTGCCGTTATCAAATTTATAAACGTAGTAGCGATTACCCGCTTGCTCCGATTCCAGTGCGCCATGTTCTTGCAAGCTAAAGTCTTGCACTGATTTGCCTGTATCTTTTGCGGCTTTGGCAAAGATATAGCGTTGATACTTGTCTATATTGTCCTGCTCAAATTCAGGCAGTTCATCATAAGGCAGCATCGACAGTAAGGTATCCACCGCCTTAAGGTTTTGATCAAACTCAAAACTCAGCAGCTCAGGCTCATGATCTGATGGACTCAGACTTTTGCTTCCCGTGGTCAATTCTTTGACATCAATCCCATCCACTTCCGCTGCGGGAATCTCGGTTGATGCGGCAGAAGTGGCGGATTCTAAAGGCTGTGCAGAGCTGGTCTCAGAAGTGTTGGCTGGAACCGTTTTTTCAGTTGGGTGTTTAGGGCTAAAGAAGTAGAAGCCTGCGATGCTGATCAAGGTCAGGGCTAAGATTGCCGCCAAGCCCAATATGGTTTTTTGGGTCATTTGAATGTTCCCCCTCATTTAGTTGGGCACAGTGACTTGACCATTCTGCGCATTAAAGTGAACAAAACGTGGACAACCACCTTGAAAGTTCACCGTGAAATTACGCCAACCACGGTTGCCAGGATTGGTTTTATAAAGACATTGATAAACCCCACCGCCTGTATGACGTGCTTGAACAAGGTAGGATTCACTGGCTTGTGCAAACCAGCCTGCCTGCGCCAATGATGCGCTTGCAAGTAGTGATGAAATCAGAGTCGTTTTTAGGAAGGTTTTAAACATCATCATTTTCTCTTTTTTATAGGCATCACTGGTCTTGGTCTTAATCAGACACAGTGTTCCCCATGTCATAAATGTTGGAATGAATATCTATGTTTTTTTGAAGTGTTATAGACGATAAAGCACAAAAATCTACGCCCCTCAAAACAGCATGAGAGATTCATCTTCATATCGGTAATATGTAATTGAAAAAGTTTTATTCTTAGAAAGTCATCGACACAGCAATGCATGAAATACAGAGCATCAGGTCACATTACCCCTGTGGTGTAGATCGGGCACACACATAAAAAAAAGAGAAATATAAAAGACGGTCTTGATGTAAGCACATGGCGTACTCCTTAGGTATAAAGAAGTTTCACCAAATCACTGCTAAATGATGGTGGCGAAACAGAAGACGGGTTAGCAGACTGATACCTAAGAAATCAGCACGTCCGAAGACGTCCCCCCTCCCGTTCCGCCGCAGAGGGGGGCACGTAGGGATACCCACCAAAAAGTTAGACTTTTTAGTGTACTTAGGTAAATGGGTCTGCTAAAACCCGCTGACGATGTAGGTCAGCAGGCTAAGGATAATCTGCACGTTATATAGCGTCAAGCAAGCTAAGTGAATGAATAGTGAAAATATTTAGAATTATGAAATGTTTGAATAAGAATATAGTTAGATTTAAATACAGTTTTTTAAACTACATTCCTTAATCTTCTAAATACAGCTAAAAAAAGCCAATCCAATCCGAAATTTGATGAGGGGTAGGTTGTGGGGTAAAAACACATACAAAAAATAAGCCCTTGCAAATACAAGGGCTTATCTTAAAATTTGGCGGAAGCGGTGAGATTCGAACTCACGGAGGACTCACACCCTCGTCGGTTTTCAAGTTATTGGGACTTACACTTTACTAGGCTTTATTAACATTTAGTAAGCCATACATTCCTTTACAAAACAATGCCTTGAAGCTATATTTTGTTTTATGTAGCTTGTTTATGCTTTCCCTGTATCGCTTACAAATTGCTTACGAGTTACAGTGCAAAAAAGGCAAGCGACTACGCCAATAGTCCTTGCCTGTGGTTATATCCCTACTAGGAAACAACAAATGAATCATACTACATTTATCACCAACTACAATGTCGGTGAGGAGTTCTATCATGCCTAAGTTGACTAAGAGCTTCATCGACAAATACCCTGCACCAATCAGCAAAGATAAATTTGAATGGGATACTGAATTAAAAGGTTTCGGTATTCGAGTTACCCCTAAAGGTCGTGTTAGCTTTATTGTGCAAAACCGTGTTAATGGTCGCTCGGAACGTATTACTATCGGGCAGTATGGTGTCTTTGCCCCTGACCAAGCACGTGACATTGCCCGCGAGCATTTACGCACAATGCGCATGGGTACAAGCCCAACAGCGCAGGCAAAAGCACATGCATTAATGTCTATTACGTTACGCGAAGTTTGCGACTCTTACATTAAAGACAGATCGCTTAAAGAAAGTTCACAAAGTGAAATTCGCAGACATGTGACCACAAGTTTTGAAGCATGGCAGGATACCCCTATTGCAGCCATAAACCGTGAGGATGTGAATAAACGCTACAACCAACTTAAAGAACATGGTTTACGTGGTAATGCCCCTGCACCTGCCCAAGCTAATCAAGCATTCAGTGTATTACGAGCATTAATTAATTACGCAATGGACGAATATAGAAAGGAAGATGGCACACCATTAATCCAAGAGAACCCAGTTAATATTCTTAAAAAGAAAATGGTGAAATTAAAACCTCGTACCAGTCGTATTCCTGATTCTAAGGTAAATGATGTTTGGAAATATTTGTGGTCAACAAGGGAAACTGCTTTTAACCGTGAAACTCTAGCAAGCATTGATTTAATCATTTTCTTAATGCTCACAGGCGCACGATTAGGCGAAGCTCGTTCTTTAACTTGGGATAGGGTCAATTTGGAGGAAGCATGGTGGCATATACCCGACCCTAAAAACCACAATCCTGTTTATTTACCCTTATCAACTCAAGCAATAGAGCTGCTCAAAGCTAGACCTAGAACAGAGGGTTCACCTTTTGTTTTTGCTTCATGGTCAAAGTCAGGGCACATTATTGACCCTAGAGATTCATTGAAACGTATGAGTGAAGTTGCTGGAACACCAATTACAGCACATGACCTTAGACGGACGTTTACCACAATAGGAGTGGCGCACTGTGGTATTGATTTAAACAAGGTTGAATTGCTGACAAACCATGTGCCTAAAGGGGTTACAGCAATTCATTATTTAGAAACTACACACTTGCAATATTTACGTCCCGAAGTTCAGCAAGTGGCTGATTGGATTGATAAAAGTAAATCATAAAAAATCATTTGTGCATTAACATAAAACATAATATAGTTGCTTTTAACTGCAAACACCTCGCTTAATATTCACGTAACATGGGTTACATTATTAAGCTTGTATCTATCATGGGATAGAGGCTTCAAGGTTAATTTAAACTTGAGCTATCTGTCCCTTTTTTATTGCATGTCAGATAGCTCATTACTAAAGGAACTTTTGACATGACTATTTCAGCAAACAATCATAAAGATTTACTGACGACTAAAGAAGCCGCTTCATTACTTGGCTTTAAAAAGAATACCCTTGAAATATGGCGTACTAAAGGTAAAGGGCCACAATTTATTAAAGTGGGATCAGATACCCAGTCACGTGTCCGCTATTTACGTTCAACCTTAATGGCATGGCTTGAAGCACAAGCGCATTCGAGTACGTCTTCGTATTCAGTTCAAACCTCCGACAAATAATTAATTTTCTGTTCTAAACCTTAAACGTACTGTGCTTATTGAAACCTGTGTCTTACACCTCTCCCGACCTAAGCCTATCGTAAACATACAATCAAAAAAAGACCGCCGAAGCAGTCTTTTTGATAGGAATAAACTGGCATGAATAGCTTAAACCGTACCCCTATTTTACCACAGCAAACTACACAGGGCAGCCAAGCCCCACAGCAACCAGTCATCATAAGTAACAATGATAAAGGCAATAGCGAAATAGCAAACAATACAAAGCAAACTATGCCTCAATTTTGGAAAGATGATTGCGATTGGAATAAGAATTGGGAAACCCCTTTATTAGACACTTATACAGACCCCGAAGCACTCCCTGAAGATTTCCCATTATGGGAACTCCCTGATGATATTAGGTGTGTTATTGAAGAAGTTTCAAAAATTACTCAAGCACCAATTTCACTAATTTTTGCAAGCTGTATGTCAGTAATTTCTGCAAGTGTTCAGGGATTAGTAAATGCCACTTACCCCACTTTAAATGGAAATAAATCCGTGCCTTGTTCATTATTCTTTCTAACTTTAGCTGATAGTGGCGAACGCAAATCTACTGTCGATTCCTATTTCAAAAAACCTATTATTAATTGGGAAAAAGAAATGGTTAAAGAATATGAAGTAGAAATGAAAAACTTTAAAGGTGCTAAAAAAGTATGGGATACTAGAACCAAAATATTAGAAAACCAAATGCAAAAAAGTTCAAATCCTAATAGCTCTCAAATTGACAGCGATTTCACTACGCACTATCAAAATGAACCCTCAAAACCAACAAAGAAAAAGCTCATTATTATGGACGCAACAACAGAAGCGTTTATGAAGGAATTACAATCTTATCCAGTAAAAGCTCAACTAAGTTCTGAGGGAGGTACTATTTTTGGTTCAAACGCAATGGGTGCAGAGAATATTATGAAAACACTCAGTCAATATAACGAACTATGGGATGGAAATGGTATTCAACGTGACCGTATTGCAGAAGAAGCTAATGTGTCAGTTGGAGAAGTACGCGTTACCCTAGGAGTAGCTGTGCAACCTAGTGTATTTGATCAATTTATGGTTAATACAAAAAAACTGGGAAAAGGTAGTGGGTTTCTAGCACGCTTTTTATTAAGTAGACCTATCAGTACAAAAGGAACTCGGTTTATTGATCTCAATACTCGAAATATGGAAACACCATATTTAGAGAATTATAATGAAAGAATATCTCGACTTTTAAACTTAGGTATTCGGTTTAATAATGAAAATAAAGTTTTTCAATGTACTGACATCTTAATGAACAAAGATGCAGAAATCCTTTGGGAAGATTTTTATAATCGTATTGAAGAACAACAAGGTGAAGGGGAAAATTATGACCACATATCAGGCTTCGCTAGTAAGTCCTCCGAACACTTAGTTCGATTAGCCGCTTGTCTTCATATTTTTTGTGATAAAACTGGTCAAAACAGTTTAATAGATAAAGATATTATGAGTTCTGCTATTGAAATTATGTACTGGTATATTCGTGAACAAAAAAGATTCGATAATAAATCTATCGAAAGTGAATTATTATCGGATTTAAAATATTTATTAGGTATGATTCAGAAACATTGTGACGAAAATGATTTCACTGTAGCAGACAGCAAACTTAGACCAAACACAACATACCGTAAACAACAACGTTTAGAGAAATATCGACGTCTTCTAGATACACTTGTAATGTATAAATGTATTCGACTGTTTAAAAGAGGCAAGAAACTATATATTGCGCTAAACCCTAAACTTGAAAACTAATAACCACATTAAGGTAGCTTTAAGCTACCTTTTGCGTTTTTTGCTAACCTTTTGCGGTGTTTTTGCGATTTTAATTTTTATATTTTAAATTTAAAAACAATTACTTATTATTATTTTTTGCGATTTTTGCGGTTTTTGCGAAACCCTTAAAGGCAATTTTTAAGTAAATTTATTTATGTATTTGTTTTTTATAGCATTTGTATAAATTTTAGTTTTTTACTTACTGCCCTCGACCGCAAAAATCGCAAAAACGCAAAAGCAAAACTTAAGCTATTATTTTTTATAAATATTTAAAAAAAACTAAAGCAAAAACACCGCAAAAGGTTAGCAAAAGCTAATAATTAATACTGTGGTTAAAAATATGAATACTTGCTGCTAACTAAATTACTAAACCCTTTACCCCAAATACAGTTTTAAACATAGCGAAATTAGCACGACTTTCAGGGGTAAATAACCTCTTTACGCACTCGGTTGGTACAAGGGTACTGGCTACCCTAAAAACTCGCTTAAAACGGCTATTTTTCGCACTATAAAAATGCTTGTTTATACCCCCATATAATTTGTTATTTGCTGTAAATAATTTGTATCTATTTGATTTCGTCGCCATTTTAATTTGTTTTTCGTATGTTGTAAGCAATAAGTAATTATGCAACCAATATGCGAGTTCAAAATGTCTATATATCCTCTAATTACACCATCACTACATCCCGACAATATCAAGCACCTTCAAGGCTATGATGAAGAAACTGCTTCATATGTTCACATTGCTGCCCAAGCATTGAGTGAAGCCTACGAAGGTATCAATGATATTCATAAAGCACGTGAAGCAAGTAAGCGAAATCCTGTTTGGAATGAAGCAGCTCAATTAATCCAAACTGATGATTTTGCAACTAAGAAGCTTCTTAAAATTACTAAATCTATTGATTCTGCAAATGCAAACCTAAGTAAAAGCATTGCTCATATTGAAAAGGAACTAACCACACCTTTGACAGCAGGTGCTAATGACCCTGTGGCTAATGAAATCCGCTCACATGTTAAAAACATGAATAACAGCAAGCGTCGCAAATTCATTGAAGAAGCACAGCAGAAAAAAGACTTGCAAACACTTCAAGCCCTTTTAGGTGCTCCATCATACCTTTCAGGCTTAACAGATATTGAAGTTCAACATTACACACGTCAGCTCCATGAAATTCAAAATCCTGCCTTAGCTAAGCGATTAAAAGTCATGAAGAATGCAGCAACGTTACTGGGTGAACGTGGTGGCTTGGTATTTAAAGAAGTAGAAAAAGCAGTGGGTAAACCATCACACGTTATTCAAAAACTTCGTAAAGCGAAAAACGAAGCAGAACAAGCATTCATTTTAAAAGATCAACGTGTCGATCTTTGAAATTGATAATTAATAGTTTAGATCAAGGAATTGTAATGACCACAAATTCAAAGACTAAAACAGCAGGAAATCCAAATTGGCGTAAGGGGATGAACTCCCCTAACCCACAAGGTCGCCCAAAAGGGATTATTGATAAACGAATGAAAGTAAATCAATCCCTACTAGCTGATGCTGATGATATTGCCAAGGTAGTTATTCAATCTGCTCTTTCAGGCGATATGCAAGCGGCTAGCTTAGTCCTTTCCCGTATTGCACCAACTCTTAAAGCCCAAACAGAAACAGTCCAGTTCGAGCTAGATGCTACAGCAAGCGTAACCGAACAAGCTCAATCTGTTTTACAAGCTATTGCTGACGGCAATGTTGCGCCTGATGTGGGTAAACAAATCATTGAAGCGATTAATGCTTTAAATGGTATTCGTCAAATTGATGAATTAGAACAACGTATTAATGCTTTGGAGAAACACTAATGAACCTGCCAACCCGAGAAGAATATGAATTTTTACGTTTTAAATTTACACAGGATATTGCACATGATTCACCAAGTGAACGTTTGGTTGCAATGCATAATCTAATACACATCATGGCTTTATATGCTTCCAGCGATGAACTTGAGGAAGTATTTATTAAACCCTTATTTGCAAAGCTTGAAGAAAAGCTAAATAGCCCATTACACCCATTTAGCGACTATGTACCTCCTACAGTACCAGTAACGGTTAAAAACATGCTACAGGGGCAACCGTGGGCACAATACCCTAACCCTAATTGTGGTCATACCGATAATGGCTAAGGTATTAAAAGACTTTCAAAGGCGTTTAGCTAAAGTCGAAACCCACAGAAAGAACAAAGCGACTACTATTAAATTAGTAGCCGCTTTTCCACCTATTTTATCTTATGATGAGTGGGAAGCTATTGCTGTACCACATCAGCAACAATTAGTTGACGATACTAAACATAATTAAAATGGCAGATCGTCATCTGTTGAAACTAATTCACTATAAAATTCCTTAGCTGATTTTTCTGCCCCATAAATTTCTTCTTCAATATCATCTTTATCCACATTACTATAAAATTGGGTATATTCAGACTCTTTAAATACAGATGACACTATAGTTAAATTAAATTTTTTCAATAAAGCCCTATAGACGATATTGTTACTTTCTTTGAATTGTTTTCTATCATAAATCTGACTGTTGGTTTCACCAATTTTTAAATACTTTTCAAAAAGTTGGAAATCATATTCCTCAATATGATCTTCAATGTAATTAGCGAATGCTGAATCAGCAAAAGCAAATCCATTATATGTTGGACAAGCAATGTATTCATTCAACCCCATTTCTAGAGCTTCCCTTCTAATCATATGTTTATCTGCTAGCTTTAATAAATATTTGAAATCTCTTTTGTCAGCCAATGGAATATAGATCTTTAAGTGCTCTAAAATATTAGTAGATAAGAAAGGACAAAATACTTTCATTTTTTCTTTTCTAGATAAGTACGTTTCTAAGATAGCTTTTCCACCCGCATCAAGTAACCCATACATAAATTCAAATCGAGAAAGCAACATAACAAATATGAAAAGTATTTTATCGTTTTGATTTATATTATTTATATAATCTTCATTCTCAAATATTTCCTTGCATTTTTCTTTTTTACCTTCAATAACTTGAAAAAGAAATTCCGCATTAAATACTCTATTAGCATCAATATCTTCATTATCTTTAACAAAAACAAATTTCCATAGATCTTTTAATAAAACTGGTAAAATTTCATTTGGTAAATGTTTAAGGTATCTTTGGCGAATAATTATTTTAAAAGTTTCTAAGGTATGTTCTGCTTCTCTTAATTTGGATATCTCCCCCAAAATAGAGTCGGTCAAAGCGTGCCTTGAAAAGCCAGCTGGAACTGTCAAAACATCTTCTAATGCATGTCGTAAAAAAGATTTTGTTTCTTCAGGAGTCGGGGTATAGAGTTTATTGTCATTTTCTTGAATCAAAGGATGACTACATAAATGACGTTTCTTTTGTAAATGTAGAAGATTTTCATATGTATCTTGGTCAAAAAATTTCATTCGCTCATATACATCTTTAACAATAGACTGCTCCCAATCGCTTCCTTTTTCTCTTTTTTGTTGTTTAGTTTTTATTTCAGCTAAAATTTTATGGGCTGTGGAATCATTAAAATCGATTTCAACCTTTTGCAATTTTGAAACTATATCTGTTACAACTACAGACCACAGTAAGCCAACAGCAGCTCTATAGCACCCAGCTTCATAGCACTTGTATACTTCTAGAAAGTTTTCTTTAGAATTTTTATCTACAATTTTCTCAATTGCTAACTCGATTGAAAATGGTGTCATCAGTTAGTTATTCCGTTTTAAATGATTTAATTTTTTTGATTTTAACAATTTATATAAGTTAAGTATTTATTTTTTGCTTACTACAGGCTTACGTTGCATAACCCTAGAAACAACAAAGCCCTGAGAATGTCAGGGCTAAGTCGTTGAAATTTGGCGGAAGCGGTGAGATTCGAACTCACGGAGGGGTATAAGCCCTCGTCGGTTTTCAAGACCGGTGCATTAAACCGCTCTGCCACGCTTCCATGTGCGTAAGAATACAAAGCTTATTCATTTTATTCAAGAAAAATATCATCGCTTTGTGTTCAAGTGCATATTGTTTCATCAAT
>Ga0233424_10001327_pt1 | contig 22448 bp, 22 predicted proteins | sample Watercolumn_Towu_FD_181011 | JGI IMG/M metagenome (GOLD analysis project Ga0233424, IMG submission 181011) | Freshwater microbial communities from Lake Towuti, South Sulawesi, Indonesia - Watercolumn_Towuti2014_125_MG | ecosystem: Environmental > Aquatic > Freshwater > Lake | place: Indonesia... | reverse complement strand
TCTGTCTTTACATATGGTGTTTTTTTTGTCCCGTCAAAAACCGAATCCGATGACAGATGGATAAGTTTTGTGCCAATCGATTTGCAGGTTTTAGACAAACTTGCAACAAAATCTGCGTTGATGTTCTTTGCTACATCTCTGTTTTTTTCGCAATAGTCCACGTTGTTGATTGCACAGGTGTTAACAACAAAATCTGGATTGGTCTTGCTCAGCAGACTCTCCACTTTTTTTATATCCGTGATATCGAGTTTTGTGGATACTATGTTCTGGATGTTGGGATCACGTAGGTTGTAGCTTCCACTCACCTGATAGTTTGTCTTTGTCAGAATAGCAAGTTTTGAACCAGTAAGACTCCCAATACCAAGTATGAAGATTCTTTTCACTCGAATGGATGGAAAGATAATTACTTAAAAATCCTGTCACGGCTTTGTTAATTAGTTACGACAAGAAGTTATGTACAAATTCTGCGTTACTATTAATATCTAAATTTGCAAAGGAAAGTGAAATTTGAACATAATTGTAGGTATCCCAGCGTATAATGAGGAAAGGCACATAGGCTCGCTAATCGCACGACTAAAAAAAATTGCAAACAATGTCATTGTCTGCAACGACGGATCCTCTGACATGACATCCGAGATTGCCGAAAAAATGGGCGCAGTCGTGATTAATCATCCAAAAAATTTAGGATACGGTGCAGGAATTCGAAGTATTTTTCTCAAAGCGCGCGAATTGGGAGCGGATGTACTGGTCACCTTTGATGCGGACGGACAGCACAGAATTGAAGACATAAAGCCAGTTATTGATCCTATTATGAAAAATGAGGCCGATATTGTGATTGGATCTAGGTTCAACGAATCCGGCTACAGTCACGTCCCCCAGTACAGGAAACTTGGGATCAAGGCGCTTACAAAGCTGACCAACCTATCCATGGATGAAAAGATTTCTGATTCTCAAAGTGGGTTTAGGGCTTACAACAAGAAAGTCCTTGACGAGATAGCCCCGTCTGAATATGGCATGGGCGTCTCAACAGAGATTCTGATCAAGGCAAATAAGCACGGATTCAAGATTGCCGAAGTGCCAATAACGATCCTCTACGAAGAAGACACTTCCACTCATAACGCGGTGTCACATGGCGCGTCTGTCTTTATGAGCACAATAAAGTTCACATCAATCGAGCATCCGCTAAAGTTCTACGGCATTCCCGGAATCATTTTCCTCATAATCGGATTTTCGTTCATGTTATGGGCGATCCAAGAGTACGCGATTTCAAGAGATCTGATAACAAACGTAGCACTAATAGCTGTGGGCAGCATTCTCATAGGCGCCATATTGACTGTGACTGCCATAATACTATACTCCATGGTAAACCTCGTAAGAGAGAAACGCAATTGATTTTATGATTAGATTTTGGAGCATTCTGAAAAATAACCTAACTACAGTCAAGAACATCTCTGCCATAGGCATAGCCGACATAGCAGGCACCGCTATCTCGGCAGCATTCTGGCTGTATTTGGCCTCAATCATGACTGCGGGCGAATACGGGACAGTTCACTATTACATTGCAATTGCCAACATTGCAGCAACAATAGCGCTTTTGGGCTCTGAGAACACGTTAAGGGTGTATCTCCCAAAGGACGTGAAAATACAATCCACGCTCTACATAATCGTCTTTGTATCAAGTGCGATTACTTGTGCTGTTCTTTTCATCTTATACAACAAAACCGAGATAGTAATTCTCACAATGGGTTTTGTGGTCAGCAATCTTGCAATAGCAGAGACACTTGGCAGAAAATGGTTTAGCAATTATTCAAAATTCTTTGTTTTGCAGAAAATCCTCTTGGTGGTTTTTGCGATTTCATTGTATTATTTTCTTGGCATCAACGGAGTCCTTTACGGCATAGCAATCTCGTTTGTGCCGTACATTTATCACATAATTAGAGGGTTTCAGGACTCCAGAATTTGTTTTGTCCTGATCCGGGAAAGGCTCGGGTTTTTCCTGACTAGCTTTGTTCATACTTTTGCAGGCGTAGCAAGAGGCCAGGTAGACAAGCTGGTTATTGCGCCAATACTTGGGTTTGAGCTTCTTGGAAACTATTCTTTTGCGTTACAGATAGTAGCGATTTTTATGATATTTCCAAACGTGATCTACAAATACACGGTTTCCACGGATGCGGGCAACAAGTCGACAGTAACGGTCAAAAAAGTGACGGTTTTGATTTCAGTCATCATATCGGTGGCCGGCTTTATTCTATCACCAATCGCAATATCGATATTCTTTCCAAAGTACACACTAGCAATTCAGGCAATGCAAATACTGAGTTTCCACATAATCCCAGCAACAATCGGCCTTATGATAAACTCCAAATTCCTTGGAATGGAGAAAAACAGGCTCGTTTTAATCGGTACGATCATCTCGTTGTCTGTCAACATAAGCGGCGTCATAATACTTGGACCGCTGTTAGGAATAGTCGGAACGTCACTTGCGTTCGTGCTTTCATCCACTACCAACTGTGCTTACTTGATAATTATGAACAACAAAATGAAATCCGATAAATCGCCATCCATGATAAGTTAGTCGTCCTAGGCATGCGTGATTACAAATGATAGAAAATTCCAGTGAGGCTAGATCAGGATTCTTTGACAGGCGTGTTATCATCCCGTTTTTTGCAATAATTGGGATTGGATTGCTTGTCAGGTTTTACTATTTCCCGTATGACATACCCATAACACTTGACGGTTTCAGGTATTTCCTGTATGCAATGGATACTGCGGTTCTTGGACACCTGCCCACGAGCTATACTTTTCCAAACAATGGCTGGCCACTTTTCATGGCATCTTTGTTTTCAGTCTTCAGGTTTGAGAATTATTTGGACTATGTCACGTTGCAGCGAACGCTGACGGTTATTTTTTCTGTATCAACGGCAATACCTACATATTTTTTGTGTAGAAAGTTTTTCAGTCAGTCTATATCTGTTGTTGGGGCCGCGTTGTTTGTCGTGGCACCACGAATAGTACAGAATTCACTTAGTGGAATCACGGATCCCCTTTTCATTTTGCTGACTACAACTTCGATGGCATTGTTTCTTAGCGAGGGTAAAAATAAAACCTATATTTCGTTTTTTGTGCTGGCTCTTTCCGCACTAGTAAGATACGAGGGCCTTTTGCTGATAATTCCGTTTTTGATACTTTTTGGCATCAGACTTAGGAAAGACACGAAGTTAATACTGCGTTCTCTGATGGTTTTGGCCATATTCGTAGCTACTTTGGCGCCCGTAGCATATCTTAGAATTGAAGTCACTGGTCAAGACGGCCTTCTCAGTCATGTTTTAGGCGGCGCAAATGTTGCAGTTACGCAGGGAAGCGTCCTAGAAGACGCTCATACCAAGTTTTCCCTTCAGAACGGGATTTACAATTTAGCAAGGTATCTTGGTGCGGCAGCACTTCCGATCTTGTTTATTTTTATCCCGTATGGCCTGTACGGTTTTCTCAAGAATAGGAACTATAACGTCGGAGCACTGATTTTTATCGGAATTTTCATGTTGATACCCGCATTATACGCATATGGAAGAGACTTTCAGGATGCCAGATACGTCCTTGTGGTTTTGCCTATTGCCTCAGTCATTGCGCTTTTCTCAGTTGAAAAGATAATTGCAAAGCTAAAGAGAAAGAATCTCGTTATTGTTTTGATTTTATTTGCGATAATTGGTTCAAGTATTGCTTATCTGGATTTCAAAAAGATAGATTATGAGCATGAGCGAGAAGCCGTCAAGTTGGCCATATTCATTCATGGATTAGACGGAGCAATCAACGAGTTTTATCCCGAATCCACGTACGTAGAAACCACTGCATTATACGGACTAAAGTTGCCGGTTTTGAGTGAGTCAGCTGAATTTGGACCAAAAATGATCCCCCTAAGCGGAAAATCAATCGAAGATGCACTGCAGAACGGTAGGGAGTATGGCCTCTCTTATCTCGTAGTTGATAATCTTAACAGATCAAATAATCCATCAGGACTAGACGATGTTTTTTTCAATGAGGAAAAGTATCCATTTTTGACTAAAGTGTTTGATTCAAAAGAACAAGGGTTTGAATATCAAGTCAAAATTTTTAAAATTAATTATGACATGTTTTCGCCATTCACTCAGTCAGGATAAAAATTTAAGGCACTTGCAATTCAGATGATCGTGAGCAATACCAGAATAAACGATTTCATTGATTCGTTATAAATCAGAGTCCCTCCAAAGGAAAGATTTCTAGAATTAAGCAAAAAAACTGCAATTTATCCCGACTCACCTAAAGGATACATACTAAATTATGAGCGCGGAATACTACTTTACTGTCTTATCGCCAAACACAGACCAAAAACTGTTCTTGAAATTGGTACTGCCCAAGGCTATTCGGCTTTGTGTATGGCTTGGGCAATGACGGATCACGATATACCAAGCAAGATATTTACGATTGACCCAAACAATACCGATAGAAAATTCGATACGACGAAAAATGCATGGGTTGAAAAAATAGAACCAATCTCAGGATATGCAGGAGAAGTCATGAGTACGCGTGTATTTCCAAAAATAGATTTTGCATATATTGACGGATGGCATACTTATGACGCAGTTCGACATGATTTTTTTGCAACGTTGAATTTAGCTAGCGAAAAACTACACATTCTTTTTGATGATTATTTGGAAAGTATTCCTGCTGATGGAGTAAAAAAATTCACCGATGAATTTTTGATGAAGTATTTTGATGTTTCTCTAATTGAGACAAATAATAGAAAACAAGTAGAAGAGATGACGAATGAGGCTGGAACAACACATTTTATGTGTTATTTACAGATTAATCGATCAGAAGCTAATATGAGCATAGATGGATTAGAGATTGAACGTATTTTACAAGAATATAGAAAACTTGAAAAGCGATGGAAAGTTCGAGAAAAAATTAACAAAAAAATCCCCCTCTTCAAAAAAATAAAGTTTTCCAAATTTATTCATTAATTCTAGTTCTTGTACCTATACTAAATGAAATTATTTAGAAACACATTGGGAAGAAAAGATTATCTCAACGCAAGTGTTTTTTCATATATTTTTTATTGAATGTTTTAATGAAGTTAAGAGTATTGTCATTAATCAGATCCAAATTTGGTATAACACAATGTCCTCCAATTACTCCAGGATACATTTTTGGTCTATTGCCAAGAAATTTGTGAATTTCATCTGCAAATGACCACATTTCGTCATAGTTTACTCTGTTGTTTATCGCTATCATGTTGCTTAATTGTGCATATGTGATGAGCCAGCCATAGTATGACGTGTCGCATATTATTTTTGCAAGCTCCAGTGTCAGCGGCGTAGACATTCTTTTTGTCTTAACCCCGCATTTTGCGAGCGTGCGCTCATAAGCTGCCGCAGCCCACTTTGAATTTGGTGCGTCACGGTATACACCATAGAATTTTGTATATCGTCTGAGATCATAGAGCATCCTTTTATGGACTCCTCTTGTTGCGCTATAAATAACCGGAATCGAGAGCTTTTGCTGTAGTTTTTCAGTTGTATGTGGCTCAATTGTACTGTGTATCGCTATTGCCTTAGGCTCGAATTGTTTTGCTAGTGCTAGTACATTTGCTATAAACCTCTTAGTGAATGGAATACAGATATGCAAAAAGTCAGTTTCATCTGAGGCATGTGCAAGGAATTTTTTTTCATTCATCAATCCTTTCCTTATGTCGTAACCCACCACAGTTTTCGTTTTTGTTATAAGTTGTAATATTGGGGTGCCTATCTCTCCTAATCCGACCACAATGTCCTTAGATTTCATAATCAACACTTTGGGTATGAGTTAGTGGTGTTAAAATCATTTGTTTAATTTGACTCTAAGAATTATCAGATTCAATCATTTCATTTTATGGCGGCCAGATTTGGTTATGATGTCTTGAAGATTTCTGGCGAGTATTTTTTTAGTAATTCCCTTGTATCTGCCAGTCCTGCAAGAAATGGCCCAGGCATTGGTACATAGTTAAAATTCCCAGAAAAGACATATTCTTTATCGTTTAGCATTGAGATTTCCATCTTTATTCTTCTCATGCTAAGTTTGCGTAAAAGATGCTTTTCAAAGCTTTTTGGCATGCGATACAATATTGGAACCATGAGTTTTTTATTTGATTTTAGTATTTTCCATATGGAATTGCTGATATTTCTTGATACTTGTTTTGCTGGTTTGAATTCAATTTGTGAATTTTTGTTATAATTTTCATACACTTCTTTCCATGTCCACTGAGGATTGTTAACAATTGAATATACACCCGGTTTTACGTCTGGTTGGATGCATCGGAAAATCGCATTGTTTAGTGTAACAATGTGTACAATGTTAGATTTCCAGTCAGAGTTTGCTTGTATTACTAACTTTTTCCTGCCCGAGAGAAGTTTTTTCATTGCCTTTGTGCTTGGCTGATGCTCACCGAATACGTGTCCGCATCGAAATGCAACGCCTTTCTTTTTTTCCCTCTGGCATTCTGAGACCAAGACGCGTTCTAGATGCTGTTTTTCTTTGTCATATCGAGGTGGCCAAAAACGCGATGTTTTTGGGTCTACTTTATGTGCAAACGCTCTGATTGTGCTCAGATATATTATTGTGGAATTTTTAGTAGAAAATCTTACCGAGTTTTTTATTAGTTTTTCATTAATTGCTTTACTGGTTTGATTCTGTGATCCCGAAAAACGATCCGCCACCCAAGCGGCAATTACTACAACATCTACATCGTGAAGTGTCTTTTGAGCGTCATCATCTATGCTTATGTCGGCTATGCGGCACTTGAGTCCATGGTGTTGTAGAAAAATCGATCCCATTCTGTTTCTTACGATCGGTACAACCTCATCTTTCTCTTTTAATAGGAAGCAAAGTTCCGTTCCTACGTTTCCGTTTGCCCCTATAACCGCAATTTTCATTTTTTACTACCTTTTTTGTAAATGTCTGTTATCAATTCGGTGGTTTTAATTGATGTTTCAAATTTTGTGTCTATAGTATCGCCATTAGAGATCTTATCCAGAAATAATTTCCATTTTAGATAATACGCTTGATTTGCTGTTGAGGCATACTTTGTTTCTTTGTTTAACGTAAAATACTCATCAGAATCATATCCAGATACGGACAATTCTGAATTTGGCACAGTGTGATTAAAGCCTATTTTGGAATGCTCAAAAAAGAATGTGGCGATTGTTTCTACCGGTTTTATCATGGTAATATTATAGTCTATATCGAGTTGATTTTTTCCAGATACATCGAATATGGCTTTTGCTTCGACATCAAAGTCACCCTCCCATACAACGTTAGCTTCTCTGACTGAAATATCACTGAAAATACTTGCCAGTTGGCTCAGTGTGTGACATGCAGACTCCATAAGAACACCACCTCCACTTAGATTACGATCGGCCTGATAGGTGTCTTTTTCCCTGTTTGTTTTTCCTACAATTCCACCTTCAGTTATTGATATTTTTTTGAGATTTCCAAATACTCCAGAATCAATAATATCTTTAATCTGTCTGGTTGAGTTATAGTGAATTTTCATGTAGTTGCAAGACATTTTATCAGAGAGATCTAGGAACCTCTTGTGCGTTTCCAAATCCACTGCAAAGGGTTTTTCTGCAAATATCGGTATTTTTCTCCTAGAGAACTCCTGAACATACTTTTCTCGCACCCCGACTGGCGTAGCAAGAAGTACTACATCGCAGTCAGGTATGGATGAAACATCGTCAATTTTCACCGATCTGGTCTTGTAGACACTTGCTAGCTCAGCAGGAGTCTGAATGTCTGCAATGTACTTGATTGCTACATTCTCTATACACGAAAGTAGAGGAAGGTGTAATGTGGCAGAAATGGCACCTGCACCAATTATTCCTACATCTAGTTTTGAGCCCATTTTTTGTAATCACTTTTTTATTATTTTAATTAGATTATCGCTCTCGATTTTATTTAATAACCCTATCCATGAGGATTGAATCGATATTTTGATGAAGAATAGTTACGAGCCTAAAAAGAAATCCTACTTTCAGTAGCTAATCGAGTGTTCGATTTTTCATGTGTTCAGACAATTGTTGTTGGAATTGGTTAATTTGTACAATTTCCTCATCTGTTAATTTTTCATTTTTTAGTATTTTAAAAACCAATTCATTCAACTTGAAATTTATTGATAAGAGAGTTTCAGTGTTTTCCAGCATTCGTCGAGTATGCATATTTTCTTCAATTGAGACATCAGCTTCGGCTTTAAAGGCATAACTTTTTTTGAAATGAGCATAACCAACCATAGTTAAAAGTGGAATTCCAACGCTAACTGCAAAAATTATGTAGATGAAAAACGATGGGAAAACTTCCTTGATGGCTGGAATTTTCTCTATCGCAAGATAATAGGTTACGGTTAAAGTGTTTAGTGCTGAGAAAATAAAAACAAAATATCCAGCCCATCCCTGTCTGAAATAATATAGACATCTAAAGATCAGATTGGCCTTCATGTTGTAATATTTCTTTTCGCCTATATAACATCAATGAACAAATAATATGTAGCCAAAATCTAACAAAATGCTCAAACATAAAATTAACACATAAATTTTCATCATTATTGATAACTTCATTGAGAGTGTTAATAGCTTCAGGCGCAGGAGGTGGAACTGCCAAAGGAAGAATTGGTAAATTTTTCCATTTAAAAGAATTTGGAGAAGCATTAACCAAATTTGGTGTAGAATACAAACTGGTAAACGAGACAGATTATGCCACAGGGTTTCCAAGCAAGAACATTCGTGATTGGCTTCCGTACAACCGAAAATTCAAGAAGTTAATCGACGAGTTCAAGCCGGATGTAATTTTCGTAGACAGGCAAGCTCATTTTGGGCTCCAAGCAATAAAGGCAAAGATCCCACTTTTTGTTTATCTTCGCGGTAATTACTGGATGGAAATAGACATGGCAAGAAAAACCATCTACAAGGATCCCCTGATGAGGGCAGTACTTTGGCTACGACACAGAATTGCTGAGAGGGTTTTTAGAGAATGTGCAGGGATCTTCATGACTGCGGACTATCTTGATGAGGTAATCAAGAAGCATCACCCGAACACCAAGACCTACCATTTCTTGGAAGGGATCAATGCATCGCACTGGTATCCTGCCAAACAAATGGATCTAAAGCATCCATGTGTGGGAATGCTGCAGGATGCTAATTGGTGGGGAAAGACAAAGGAGGTATTGACTTTGGACAAGGTCATCGAGGAAATGCCAGACGTGACATTTTACTGGGCTGGAGACGGCCAATACAAAGACAAGATTTTACCTGCCCTGCAAAAGCACAAAAACTTTGAGTGGCTTGGATCGCTGGATTATCCGGACAAGGTAAGAGAATACCTTTCTACAATCGACGTGTATGCACTGCCCACTGGAATGGACACAACTCCGCTATCATCGAGAGAGGCTCAGCTTATGGAAAGGCCCGTAGTTGCAACGCGAATAGGGGGGATACCAGAAGTCGTTATTGACAAAAAAGCCGGCTTTCTTGTGGCCGAGGGAGACTACAAGGGATGGGTCGAGAGCATACGACGCTTGGTGAGCGATAAAAAGACAGCCACCGAGATGGGAAAGGCAGGCCGCCAGTTCATAGTCGAGAATTTCAATTGGGAGATAGTGGCAAAACGATTCATCGATGCCGCAACCGAATATCTCAACAATAAAAAATCAAGATAGTGTCGTTTCCGGACTCATTTCTTTTGTCACAAACAATCTGTACCAGACTTCAAGTGCAAGCAACCCAAGAAGCTTGTTTACGTACCTTATTTCCAAGTCATCTCTTTTATCGATGTATGAGTCAATCCAGGACTGGTTTATCCATCCATCTTCTACTATTCTGGAGTTCAGGAGATATTTTTTGCATAGTTTCTGGCCAAAATTCTTCCAGAGATTTATAGTATCTACATTGAATCCCTGTTTTGTTTTTGATATGAGACTGTCTGTCTTGTATCTGGAGAGAAGCTGTCTTAGTAATATTTTTCCGACATCCGTTGCTGGATCATATTTTAGTGAGTTTGGTATATGCGTCGCATAAGGAATCATTTCCTTTGAGAGAATTGGTGCGATTGCAGTAAGCCCAAAGTGAGTGTGCAGTGCTGTGTTCACGGGAAGGAAGTTGTAGAGGAGCTTCCCATTATGATCAGCTAGAAAGACTTGTTCTAACAACGGTAGGTTGTTGTCAAAGTATGGAACCAGTTGACTATAGATCAAATCCCACGAAAAATTGGCCTTTTTGCCAAACAGCTTGTCCTGATCAGGCACGTTGTCCCGCTCATGGCACCGCAGGTATGACATAGCCTTGTTTAGCGGTGAAGACTCGCTGTTTGCCAAGCCCAAGAATTTTTTGTATCTGAATGTGTAGCCTCCAAAGAGCTCATCTCCTCCGTCCCCTGCGACCAGGTATTTTGACATCGTACGGGCCTTTTTTGTCACGTAATACCAGTGCAGATCCCAAAATGGCATCTTTATGATACTGATGGCTTTGGGGAGCTCAGACAGGTAGTTTTCTAGGTACACTACAGTGTGATGAACGTTGAGTGTTTCCGCAATTTTTGAGGCTATCTGGGTCTCATCCACACTGTCTGCGAACTTGATTGATATTGCTTCGACTTCGTTTGGGACTGTTTTTCTTAGCACGCTGATTGCGAGTGTAGAATCGACTCCTCCGCTCAGGGCAACTGCGATCTTGTCGTCGCCAGATCTGATTTTTGCTTTGAATTCATTTTCCATTGTTTTTTGGATGAAATCTACAGACGGGTTGGTATTGGTCGGGGTGAAGTCATTCCACGACAGTTTTGGCGAGAGGGGTTTTTGGGTCGGATTGTATCTAAGTGTCAGAATGTTTACGATCGTGTTTGCGTCTGGAACTATACTAGCTTCCACCGCGACCTATTCCCCTGTATATTGCCCCAGCCTTTCTTGCCGAGTGCGTATCAATTACGCCACGGGTATCAACTATGATTGGCGTATGCATTTTTGCCACAAATACTGATGGTTCCAAGTCTTGAAATTCTTTGTGTGCGGTGATTAGTATAGAGGCATCTGCTCCAGAGATAGCATTGATGAAGCTGTCCTCTGTTTTGACGCCAAAAACATCTGTAGATTTGAAGTACGGATCGTAAATTTTTATTTTGGCACCTTGCTGCTGCAGTTTTTTAATTATTGGTTCCGCTGGAGTTATCTGGATATCCTTGACGTCTGGCTTGTACGAGACTCCAAGTATGGTGATCGTGCTCTTGTCTAGGCTCTTGTTGACCTGTTTTAGGGCATCGGAGGCAAGGGAGATAACATGCGATGACATGCCTTCGTTGATTTCTTGGCTAAGCGACACTATCTTCAGTAGGTTGTTTCCAGCAAGCTTTGCGGAATGCAGTATCTGGGTGGAATTGACTGGAAGGCACGGCCCGCCTACGCCTGGCCCTGGATAATGAATTTGGAAATTATATTTTAGATCTGCAGCCTGAAGTACCTTCATGACATCTATTCCGAGCTTCTCGCAGAGAATTGCTAGCTCATTTACAAAGGCAATGTTGATGTATCGAAACACGTTAGTTGTGAGCTTTACAGTATTTGCCGTTTTGCAGTCAGGCATTTTTACCAATTCTACTGGAAAGACATGTTTGTAAATTTCAAATATTATGTTGGCAGTCCTGTCATCAAGTGCACCGACCAGTCTAGGCAGATGTTTAAAGTCTTTTAATATCTCGCCAGGATTTGCAGTCTCTGGGCACACCCCTAGTCCAAAATCCTTTCCTGGGATTAGCTTGCCATCTCCCTGCAGTATTTGGGAAAGCGTGTTTTCTATGAAACCTGGCTCTATCGTGCTTTCAACTATGATCAATGTTCCTTTGGAAATTATGCTGCCGAGTTTCTTTCCTACTAACTCTAGAGCGCTGTAGCTGGGATTGCCAGCATCATCTACTGGAGTTGGCAGCGACAACAAGATAACGTCAGCTTTTGGCGCAGTCTCTTCTAGGTTCGTAGTTGCGGAAAACTTTTTGCTTTTTGTAACCTTGTCAAATATTTCGCCATATCCTGGCTCATCTTTGAGTGGAAACTCACCAGAGTTTAGCATGTTGACCAGATTCGTGTTGATATCAACGCCTATTGTCAGCAGGTTAGAGCTGGCAAACGACAGTGCCGTGGGAAGGCCTATCCTTCCAATGCCTACAACGCAAACTTTGATCTTACCATCCTTTAGCAGCTTGGTTATTTCCGGCAACTCTTTTGACATTATGTTTACTGGGTTTTCGTCAAAGCTCAATTTTCATACCTCTTTTTGTAAATTTCATTGCCACTACTTTCAAACAACTATTAAATTTATCAAAAATTGTATCAAAATTTAAAAACATAGCAAGGAAAAATCATTTGTTTTATGATAAAATCGGTCATAACTGCAGCTGGAAAGGGCACAAGGTTGCTGCCCATCACAAAGGAGCTTCCAAAGGAGATGATGCCCATATTCTCAAGGGGATACAGCAAGGACAGAATCGTCATACCTCTACTGCAGTTTATCTTTGAGCAGCTTTATTCGATGAATTTGAGGGATTACTGCTTCATAGTAGGAAGGGAGAAAAGAACAATCGAGGATCATTTCACCCCGCATGAGACGTATCTGCAAGAGCTATCAGACAAGCACAAATTACTAATTGCTGGTTTTTACAAGAAACTGGAAAACTCCCATCTGATCTGGGTAAACCAAAACAAGCCAAGAGGTTTTGGTGATGCCGTACTAAGAGCAGAACGTTATATCGGAAATGATGATTTCATTGTTCATGCCGGCGATGTCGTAATTATCAGCAAGGCAAAACATCCTATTTCAAGACTGATTGAGACCGCAAGGTCAGATCCATCAGTGGGCGCCGTACTCCTCTGCAAAAAGGTGCGGGACACAAAAAGATACGGAGTTCCAAAGGTAAAACCCCTATCCAACGGACTGTACAAAGTAGAAGAAGTTGAGGAAAAACCTACAAGGCCAAAATCTAACTTGGGTTTGCTTCCGCTGTATTATTTCAAGCCGACAATTTTTGATTGTCTAAGAGAGATAAAACCTGGAAAGGGAAACGAGTATCAGCTTACTGACGCCATTCAGAAATTAATCGAGCACGGCCACAAAGTTGTCGCAGTTCCTCTCAACAAAAACGAATCCGAGCTAGATGTCGGAACCGTCGAATCCTACAAAGAGACTCTCGATTTGTCGTACAAGATCGCATGATTTTTAACATTAAAAAAATTGTGTAAAGCATGAAAATTGGCATAGTCGGGCTGGGATTTGTGGGTCTTTCTTTTGCAGCCGTGCTCGGCTCAAAGGGTTACTCAGTTATTGGCGTAGATACTGACAAGGCAAAAATTTCTAAAATAAGAAAAGGAAAAGCCCCATTTCACGAACCAAAGCTAGACGACACACTCCAAAAAGCACTAAGGAATGGTTTGCAGATAACTGCTGATCTTCATCCGGTTGTGGATCAATGTGATTTTATCTTCATTACAGTAGGGACCCCACAACGAGAGGACGGGAGTATTGATCTGTCCATGATCAAGCAGGTTGCTACTAAAATCGGCAAGTTTCTCGCCAAGACAAAAAGCGTCCCAACTATAGTAGTCAAGAGCACGGTTGTGCCTGAGACTACCATGAAAATAGTGCTGCCCATTTTAGAAAAAGAATCCAAGAAAAAAACGGGAAGCGGATTTGGTCTTGTTGCAAACCCCGAATTTCTTCGAGAGACTAATGCAATCAACGACACTATCAGCCCTCATGTGGTTGTCATTGGGGGTTTTGATGACAGATTCATGAAGCGGTTGGGACAATTTTATGCTAAATTTCACAAAAATATACCAATCATCATGACCAATCCGCAGACGGCCGAGATGATAAAATACGCAAACAACTCGTTTTTAGCTACCAAAATTAGTTTTATCAATCAGATTGCAAAGATCTGTGAGGCCATACCTGGTGCCAACGTTGATGACATTGCCAAGACAATAGGAATGGATCCTAGAATTGGTAGTTTGTTTCTGAGTGCAGGCCCTGGTTACGGAGGCTCTTGCCTGCCAAAAGACGTCAAAGCCATAATCGACTTTTCTACGCGTTATGGCGTGAGCTCGCCACTTCTTAGCGCAGTAGAATCCATAAACAGAGAACAGCTTTTGGGCATGATATCAGTCATCAAGAAGAAGATAGGCTCGCTTAAAGGCAAGACAGTCACGGTACTCGGTCTTGCATTCAAGCCAGACACTGACGACGTGAGAGATTCTGTATCAATAAAGATGATCGAGCTTTTGCTGAAAAACAAGGCCATTGTTGTTGCCCACGATCCAAAGGCGGTTGAAAACACAAGGGCAATCTTCAATTCGAGGATACGTTACGCTCAATCCACAAGAGACGCTTTGAGGGGGAGCTATTGCGCGATAATAATGACTGCGTGGAAACAATATGCAGATCTTGGCGACAGCGACTTCAAGTTGATGAAAAAGCGAATAGTCGTGGACAGCCGACGACTGTTGGCAAAAAAGAATCTAGCTTCTGATTATTATGCTCTTGGAATAGGAATTCGGCATAGTAACCATCCTAAAAACTAATAATATTTATTGTATCTAATGGTAGATCAACGCTGAGATATATCTCTAGAGACAACTGGAATTATTGAATCAAAAATCCTACTAGAGATAATGTCATTTCCATAATCAGTCATGTGGCCTTTATCAAAATATATTGGATCGGTCACATTATCAAATATATTTCTCAAATCAATCGTTTCGTCACAGGTATCTTTTAATTCTGATAGTGGTTTTTCTAATTTATTCAAAACATACACTGTTTCAATATCAAACTGTGATTTTGGAATAAGAATTTCTTCTCCTTTAGAATATGGTTTATGCCCAGTACCAAGTATTGGTTGAAGGATAATAATTGTTTTAAAATTTTTATCGCTCCCCAGTTGGCAAAGTTCAGATTTATTTTTTTTCCAATTTAATGTGATTTTTTCTGTGATTTTTTTGAAATCTTCTGTTTCTACACTACCTTGATAATGCGTTGTTTTGTCCCAAAAAAAGTTTTTATAAATTATTACAGGCGTTCTGTAGATTTTTAATTCATTTTGAAAGAAATCAATTATCCCTGAATTTTTCTTTGAGCCAGTAATGAACTCATCTGTATGTGTTGGATCAATTTCAGAGAGTATAATATTTCTGTGCCAAGCGTCAGTCCAACCATCATATGAGATCAAGAGATCTGGCTTATAATCAACGATTTTATCTAAAATTAATTTATTCTCAGTATTAGAATTGGCTGCAGAAACTCCTGCATTAATGATTTCTACTTTTGGACTAAAACCTATTTCGTCAAATTTTTTTTCTAGTAATGCTGGAATGGTAGTATCATCTGAGGTTGCACCACTTCCAAAGGTAGTCGATGCACCAACAAAAAAGATTCTATAAGTTGAATTCTCCTTCATGGGAGAGAATTCTGATCCTCTAAACCCAAGCGAGTTGATATTGATTGTAGAACGATGAATATTAGGTTCGTTAAGTTGATAGCCATTAAAATCGTCATAATTTAGCTGTTGATGTTCAAGACACATTTGTCTTTGATAGAAAATATCTACTTTTTTTAGAGCGTCACTATTCACCATATCACAATTTGGATAAATCCATTCATGGGTTCTTGCGATTCCTTCAATTATAAGTAAAATTGTAATTATAAAGAGTAATCCAAAAACAGATTGCTTCTTGTAAGAAACTTTGCCATACATAGTATATCCCAAAAATTTTCTCTAATCAATCTTTCTAGCTCTTTTTTCCTACAAAAATGTAGAGGCCACCTTGTGAACCATATCTAGTCAATAAATGAAAATTATATGAAAAATCACTACCTCGGTTTAATCCATTATAATCAGGTATTGAGCCTAGAAAGGATACATCCTCATTTTCAAACATTCTCTTGTCACCATAAAATTACTCATAACAAGAATATCCATATCGGTTTTGAGAAGCATTTCAAAAGCCTGTTCGGGAGTATTTACTATTGGTTCTCCTCTTACATTCATAGAGGTATTAATCAATACTGGAACGCCAGTTATTTTATAAAATTCGTGGATTAAATCATAATAAAGTGGATTTGTTTCTCTTGAGACGGTTTGCACTCTAGCTGTGTTATCAACATGTGTAACAGCAGGTATAGTTTCTGGTTTTTTAACTGGTGCAACCATCAACATGTAAGGGCTGAGTACCTCGATATCAAAATACTCTGACGTGTATTCTGCTAAAATACTGGGTGCAAATGGTCTAAAGCTTTCTCTATGTTTTATCTTTTCATTTAGAATGTCCTTCATTTTTTCATTTCTTGGATCAGCTAAGATGCTTCTATTTCCAAGTGCTCTTGGGCCCCATTCCATTTTATCTTGGTACCATCCTACAACTTTATTTTGAGAGATTAGTTTTGCTGTTTTTTCCAAAAGCATGTTTCTTTCCAAGTAATCATATGGAATGCTGTTTGAATCCAAAAAAGATTTTACTTGATCCTTTGAATAATGTGGCCCCACATAGACATTTTCTCTGATTCTTTCCGAGGCGTTAGAAAGAATTTCTTTTTTATTTTTTAAATGTGAGTAATATAGAAATTGAGCACAGCCTATAGCACTCCCAGCATCACCTGGGGAGGGCGGTATATGGATTTGTTCAAACGGTCCTTCTTTTAATATTCTATAATTAGCTACTCCATTTAATGCGACTCCACCACCAATACAGAGGTTTTTCATATTAATTTTTTTATGAATATGATTTATCATTTTTAGTAGTATGTCTTCTAGAATTTTTTGGACGCTAGATCCAATATCGTAGTGGATTTGTTCTGTCTTTGAATCCTCTTTTCTTGGAGATATACCAAAAAGATCAGCAAATTTTTGATTTGTCATCACCTTATCATAAGTAAAGGCAAAATACTTCATGTTAAGATGGATACTTCCATCATTTTTTACATCGATTAACTCGTTCAGTATTGTATCATAATATTTGGGCTTGCCATAAGCCGATAACCCCATAAGCTTGTACTCTCCTTCATTTACTTTAAAACCAAGAAAATATGTGAATGCAGAATAAAATAGCCCTAAAGAATGCGGCCAACCAATATCATGACTAAGTCGAATTGTTGTGTCTTTAGCTTCACCAAAAGATGTCGTAGTCCATTCTCCCACTCCATCTACAGTTAGAATTGCTGCTTCCCTAAAAGGGGATGTAAAAAAAGTATAGGATGCATGTGAAAGATGGTGCTCTGGAAAAATAATCTTTCCCTTAAATCCTTTTAGTGTTTTTTCTATTTCTGTTTTGACCCATAAGCGTTTGTGAATCCATTTTGGAATAACATCAAGAAAACTATAGAGGCCTCTTGGAGCAACACTGATGTAATTATCCATTAATCTTTCGAGTTTTAGAATGCTTTTATCATAAAAAGCTACTGAACTGATTTGGTCAGGAGTTATTCCAGCTTCTTCAAGGCACCAATTAATGGCCATTTTTGGAAAAGTATCATCAAATTTTTTTCTTGAAAATCTTTCTTCTTCAACGGCTGCAATAACTTGACCATTTTTAAGAATCGCAGCGGCTGAATCGTGATAATAACATGAAATGCCCAGAGTGTACATATTTAGTATTGTTTGAAAATTCTTGATTCTTTTAACTGTTCCATATCTAACCAGTATGAATTTTTTTGTTTTTTTAGTCGTAAAAGATCGATTCCTATCATCTTGAAAAGTATCCCATATGGAACTATAAGAAAAATAAATACTAATCCTAAGAAAATTTTTGTGTTTATCATTGCAAAGATATCAAGTGCTCCTGATATTCTAACTGCAAAAATTTGAGTTAAAACCATCGTAATAGCTATGAATAGTACAAAAATTTCTAGACTAAAAAATCCGCTAGCAGTAGTTATAATAAAGAACCAAAATGATGCTCCTGCAGTAACTGCTAAACTCTTGAATTTTGGAGAGGTGAGTTCCATTTTAGATAGGATAAATGAATGCTACCAGTCCGCTTTGAGCTAATGTGGTAAGTCCTATCATCAACAATAACACCAAAACAATCGGAAACATGTAAAATTTGCGTTTATACGTCAAGAATTCAAAAATTTCTTTTATTGTACCTAACTTCCCCATGTATAGAATTTTTAATATCCATTCAAATATGTTGCTATAATTAAAAATAGTTACAATATAATTATTAAATTAATTGCTTCATTAGTTCAACTAAAGATTCTGCTGCGGTATCGTTTGTGAGATTATTCATGGTGTATTCCCGTCCAGCTTGTGCGATTTCTGCCCACTTTGGGTTATCAGAATCGTTAAGAAACTCCTCTAGTCGCGTTTTGTAGTTTTTCTCGTTGATAAAAATTGCATTTTCATAATCTTTGAAGCCAAGAATGTCTGCCCTGTTTCGTTCCGTCACTTCCATGAATGTAAGACACCCAGATGCCGTGTTTTCCCAGTATTTGATTACCGGATACAGGGAATGAGCGGCCACTGATCCTGCGTATTTCATCAATAATTGCGGGTACTTGTCGTTGATGTATTCGTGTTGCAGTGTGGTGGTATAGTCAACATATGGCAGTTTTATGCACATGGTACGAAGCTTGTAGTGCTTGTGCATGCTCATTTCTCCCTTGAATCGAATAAAGCGCTCAAGCATCTGCGTGGTCAGTTTTGTGCTGGCAGCTGCTCCAGAACAGAGAATCTTGTTTTTTATCCTCTTCTGGAATGGTGTTGGATTCGCATACAGCGAGGGTTCGACGCCGTAAAAAATGATCTTGTATCTGAAATTCTTTGGATAGTATTTGTAGAAAAAGCTCTCGGGCAGATAACCAAAGTAATGATCTATTTTGTATTTTTTATGGTACTGGATTTTTCCCTTAGCATGAGCGTCGTGTGCATCGTTTATCCTGCATATCACCGGTATGTCGAGTTTCTCTATTCCCACTAGCTCATCAGGCGTGCCCCACGGATGGTTTTCCCAGAGCAGTATGATGTCAAAGTTGCCTCTTAGCTTTGATGCATCAAAGCTATTCTCTGCAGGAAAATAGGCCATATCAAGTTCAGGGTTTCTCTTCAACGCATCCATGAAAAAGTGATAGTATGTTGTCGCCCATGCTGTTTTTGACATGTAAGGGTTTGACGCCTTGTAGATGAAGGCTACTCGAATTTTTCCAGTCAATTTACGATTGTCATTGGCTTTGGTTCGGTATTTATTATTTTGATCACATCAAAAGCGCATTCTTGTATCAAAAAAGATTTTACTCGATGAAAAATTAAAACCAGTAACGCAATTGCTTCGCATTGTACACAATCAAAAGAGAAGAATTCCTTTAATTACTGCTCATAATTGTGTAATCGTATGAATTTTCTTGTCACTGGGGGAGCAGGATTCATCGGGAGCCACCTTGTTGAGAGATTGGTTTCAAGTGGACATAAAGTAACAGTACTCGATAGTCTCAATACAGGCAAAAAAGAAAATCTCAGCTCAGTCATGGATAAAATCGAGTTTGTCTGCGGAGACATTAGGAATTATGATCTCTTAAGAGAATTAATAAAAAACAAAGACGGTGTATTTCATGAAGCGGCCCTGGCATCTGTACAGGAATCATTTACAAAACCAACAGAATATCATGATGTAAACGTAAACGGAACCGAAAACATCCTAAAATTAGCAAAAGAGTTCGGCATTAAAGTAGTTTATGCAAGCTCCTCAAGCGTATATGGAAACCCAACCAAAATTCCAATAAAGGAAGATGATCCTAAAAATCCAATCAATCCTTATGCACAAACAAAGCTTGATGATGAAAAATTAGCTTCGCAATACGCAAAAAATGGAGTCCAAGTAATCGGATTGCGCTACTTTAACGTGTTTGGGGAACGACAATCGCAGACATATGCGGGGGTCATAAAAAAATTCGTACAGATGGTGAGGTATAATCAGCCACCGGTCATAAACGGAGACGGTTCACAGACAAGAGACTTTGTGTACGTCGGAGATGTGGTAGAAGCAAATATTGCAGCCATGAAAAGTAAAGTAAGGCACGGTTTTTTCAATGTGGGAACAAACACCACAATATCAGTATCAGAACTAGCAGATCTCATAATAGCTGCGTTTGGTTCATCCCTAAAACCAGTTCACGGTCCAGAATTAGCAGGTGATGTCAAAGTAACAAGAGCCGATATCACGCTTGCCAATGAACTCCTTGGTTGGGAGCCAAAGATAAACATCAAAGATTGGCTAAAATCAGTCATCAAGGCCAAAACCAACCTTGATCTTATAACAAATTAGTAATTGTTATGTCTGTAATCGTATTCACTGATGTATTATGAAGCGTTTACTGATAGGTGGCTCACCATCCAAGCTATTTCACTTGAATGAGTTTGCCAGTGTACTTGGTAATTATGGCGTTGAGTGCAAAGTAGTTCTTGACACACAAATATATGATGGGTTTCCAAGCAGAAAGATCCGAAACTGGTTTCAGACCCGCGCAAAATTTAACGAGTTGATAAAGCAATTCAAACCAGATGCAATCTTCATAGATAGACACAGACATTTTGGAGTGGCCTCAACGAAAACGGGTTTGCCGCTTTTTGTCCACATCAGAGGGAATCACTGGAAAGAAATCGAGATGGCCAGACAGACTTTGTATAACACTCCACCAAAAAAATTTGTCTTACATAAATGGGAAGAAATGGCAGAGCAGTGTTTTCAAAAATCTACGCTCATGTTGCCAATATGCAGATATCTTGAAGACATTGTAAGAGAGCGATACCCTACAAAGAATGTCTCCACATTGTACCAGGGGATAAACCCTTCACATTGGTACCACGCAGAGGGAATGAATCTGAAACATCCATGTGTAGGACTGCTACAGAGTGCCGTCATTTTTGAAAAAACAAAAGAGATGTTAATGCTAGAAGAGTCGCTCAAGGCACTCCCACATGTCACATTTTATTGGGTGGGAGATGGACCATATCGAGACTATGTATTATCTAGGTTGCAAAAATTTGAAAACTTCAAGTGGTTAGGCCATCTGCAGTATCCAGACAAAGTAAGAGAGTATCTAAGTGAAATAGACATCTATGCTTTAATTAGTGGAATCGACATGTCGCCTCTAACGCTTCTTGAGGCCCAGCTCATGGAAAAGCCAGTCATTACTACCAGTGTAGGCGGAATTCCTGAATTGATGTTGGATGGCAAAACAGGGTTTTTGATAAAAAAAGGTGACTCAAAAGCATTGGTAGAAAAAATCAGTCTTTTATTAAATGACGATACAAAATGTAAAACCATGGGACAAGCCGGAAGTAATTTTGTAAAAAGTAAATTCGGCTGGGAAAACATTGGAAAAGATTTTTTGAATAGTGTTAACAAATATCTCTAACCTTCTAACAGTTCTTCATAAAACTCTATGTATTTTGGAAGCATTACGTCCCAAGTCATGTTTTTGATAACAAAATCATACGCATTGTTGGTTAGTTGCTGTGCATGTTCAGTATTTTCTAACAATTGATTGATTTCATTAAGTAATTTTTCAGGATCGTTTGGAGGTACAAGAGTTCCTGTAGATTTATCCGCTATAAGCTCAGGAATACCTCCAACATTTGTAGCAATGACCGGTACTTTCAAGTAAAATGCCTCTTTGATTACCGTTGGAAGACTTTCCATTCTCGATGGAACAACAAGTAATTTTGACGATTTTAAAACCAACATTGCATCCTTCCAAGGCAGATTTGTAGAATAAACCACTTTTGCGTTTATTCTGGGTTCTATTTGTCGGAGAATATCTATGCCTTTTTCGTAGCTGTCACGCCCTATGTATGCTATCTGATTTTTCTTTTCAACATCTGCAATATCTGTAAACTTTGTAGTATCTATTGGACTTGGAAGATATGTAAAATCCAATCCTAGTTTTTCTTTGTAGGTTTTCTGCGACATTCTTGAATCTGTTGTAAGTTTGTGTGCCCATTTGAGAACGTGTTCTTCTGTAATTCCAGCAACATTTCCTAACACGTTTGAATGAAGCGCGCTTACTTGATCACTGAAAACTCCGTGGATTGAGAGGACTCGTTTTTTTGCTCGAGCTGTCCGCATTGCAAATGCAGAAGGAACATTAAATGCGTGTACTATATCATAACCTCCCTTAAAGAAACTTGAAAGGGAGCTAGTAATTACAAAGCTTGGATTTTTGAGATTTTTGATCGGAATTTTTGGCGGATCCATGAAATCGATTTGAAATCCATGTTTTCGTAATTGTTCTGCAAGCATAGCTGCATGTCCGCCTATGCCACCAGAATATCGTGGAGAGATGAAAAGAATCTTCAACGAACAAAAATTGAATTTGTGAATTTAAAAGGTCTTGGATTAAATTTTACATTACAGC
>Ga0233424_10001324_pt1 | contig 22543 bp, 23 predicted proteins | sample Watercolumn_Towu_FD_181011 | JGI IMG/M metagenome (GOLD analysis project Ga0233424, IMG submission 181011) | Freshwater microbial communities from Lake Towuti, South Sulawesi, Indonesia - Watercolumn_Towuti2014_125_MG | ecosystem: Environmental > Aquatic > Freshwater > Lake | place: Indonesia... | reverse complement strand
GGGCGCAACGCCAACTCGCCTTTCGGAAAGTTCGTGGCGGCCGGGGTGTTCGCGACGCTCGCCTGGCAGATCTTCCAGAACATCGGCATGACCATCGGCATGACGCCCGTGTCGGGGTTGCCGTTGCCGTTCATCTCCTACGGTGGATCGCACCTCGTGGCCTGGGCGATCATGCTCGGGTTGGTGCAGAGCATCTCGATGCGGCGCGCCGCTTAGGGCGTCGGCCGCGCCCCGCACGCTCGTGCGGAATGCCGCCGGCCGCGCGGTAGCATGAATTTCAAGTCGGGGAGACCCGGCCGCAAGTTTCGACAGACGCACGAGCGTGCGAGCGCAAGGGGAGAGGTGCGCACCGCGCCACGGCACGGCGAATCCGGCGCACACGGCGCGGCTTCGCCGCCAGAGGAAAGGTGTTGAGATGACGAATGAATTCGGCGAGGGCGAGCGCTCGCCCGTGGAATTGCCCGACCCGCCGCGCGAGGGGCGCCCGTCGATACCGCCGCCGCCTGGACGTGCCTTTCGCGCGCCTGCACCGGCGAGCGACCGGGGTGACCGAGACGGTGGTGACCGCGACACTGTTGATCGCGACGGTGTTGATCGTGACGGTGCTGATCGCAACGGACAACCGGCGCAACCTTCGCGCAAGCGCCGCCGTCGCCGGGGCGGGCGCAACCGTAACCGTGGCGGGCGCGGGCGAGACAGCGAGCAGCGTGAAGAGCCGCGCAACGGTCGCCGCGGCGGCCGCCGCGCCGGCCGCGGGCAGCCTGCCGACGACCGCACTCCCGAAGAAATCGAGGCCGAACTCATCGCACGCCGCCGCGGCAAAGAACGCGACGGTCGTCCGCTCGGCCGCTATCTCATGTGCGTGCACGTGCGCAACGACCTCACGCAGGTGGCGTTGCTCGAGGGCCGCAGCCTGATCGAGCACTACGTGAGCCGGCCGGCCGACGACGTGTCGCAAATCCACGGCAACATCTACCTCGGCAAAGTGCAGAACGTGCTGCCCGGCATGGAAGCCGCGTTCGTCGACATCGCGACGCCGAAGAACGCCGTGCTCTACCGCGGCGACGTCCAGTTCGACAAAGAGGACGTGGTAGAGCAAGGCCCCGAGCCGCGCATCGAGCACGTGTTGAGGCGCGGGCAGTTGATCCTCTGCCAGGTGACGAAGAACCCGATCGGCGAGAAGGGTGCGCGACTCACGCAAGAAGTGTCGCTGCCCGGCCGGTTCGTGGTGCTGATCCCAGATTCGAAGACCTACGGCATCTCCAAGCGCCTGCCCGAAGGGGAGCGCCGTCGTCTGCGAACCGTGCTTGATCGTGTCAAACCCGAGCAGCACGGGCTCATCGTGCGAACTGCGGCGGAAAACGCAACCGAGCACGAGCTGGCCACCGACATGAAACAGCTGGTCGCCCGTTGGGAGAGCATCAAGGAGCAGGCGGCCAAGACGACGCAGCCGAGCCTGCTGTACCGCGAACCGTCGCTCGCGGTGCGCGTCATCCGCGAGGAGTTCAGCAGCGACTATCGCGGCATCGTCATCGACGACCGCGCACTGTTCGAAGAGGTGCGCGAATACATTCTTGACTTCAATCCTGAGTTCGTCGACCGAGTCGAGTACTGGGACGAAAAGGAGCAGGGTTTCCCGCTCTTCGAACAGCACCGCGTGGTGGAGCAGTTGCGCAAGGCGCTCGAGCGCAAGGTGTGGTTGCCGTCGGGCGGGTCGCTCGTGATCGAGCACACCGAGGCGCTCACCGTCATCGACGTGAACACCGGCAAGAACGTCGGAAAGTCGAATCTGGAAGAGACCGTGCTCGGGAACAACCTCGAGGCAGCCGAAGAAATCGCCCGCCAGTTGCGACTGCGCGACATCGGCGGCATCATCGTGGTCGACTTCATCGACATGGAGCTGAAGGAGAACCGCCGCAAGGTGGTGGAGACGTTCCGCAAGGCGCTCGCCCGCGACAAGACGCGCACCCAGGTGTTCGACATCTCCGAACTTGGTCTCGTGCAGATGACCCGCAAGCGCATCGGCGAAGGTCTGCTCACGGCGTTTGCAGACACGTGCCAGCCGTGCAACGGGCGCGGCGTGATCGTCGACCGGGCGCTGCTCGAAGACGAGGCCGCGGTCGAGCCAGGCGCCGACTTGCCGGCGGGCAACAGATAGGGTTGGGAGCCGTCATGTACGCAGTCATCGCCACCGGCGGCAAGCAAGAGAAGGTCACGAGCGGCCAGACGCTGCGCGTCGAACTGCTCGCGGGTGCCGCCGGAACCAGCGTCTCGTTCCGCCCGGTGCTCGTCGTCGACGGTGCCAGCGTGCTGTCGACCCCGAGCGAACTGGCGAAGGCGAGCGTCACCGCCACCATCGTCGGCGAGGAAGCCGGCGACAAGGTCGACGGTTTCACCTACAAACGCCGCACCAACCAGCGCCGCCGCTTCGGGCACCGTCAGCGCTACAGCGTCGTCAAGATCACCAGCATCGCGAAAGGCTGAACCATGTCCAAGACCAAGGGTGGCGGCTCGACCAAGAACGGCCGCGATTCAAATGCGCAGCGCCTCGGCGTCAAGGTGTTCGACGGCACGAAGATCACCGCAGGCAGCATCATCGTGCGCCAGCGCGGCACCAAAGTGCACCCTGGCAAAAACGTGCGTCGCGCCAGCGACGACTCGCTGTTCTCGCTCGTGGATGGTGCCGTCAAGTTCGGGCATCGCCGCGGCCGCAAGGTCGTCGACGTGTTGCCCGTTGCCTGAGCAGCCTCGTTTCCTAAGCCAGCCCGCGGCCAGGTGCCGTTTCGCTAGCCGCGCAGCGCGGCGCGCAGCATCGCGTGAAACTTCGCTTGGTCGGCGCGCAACACCACGCGAGTGTTGGCGGGTTTCCTGGTGACCCCCAGCCAGTCGACCATCGTTTGTCCGCGGGCGTGGCCCTCGCCCAAGACGACCTCGACGTAGCGCGTCTCTTCTCTCGTGACGACCGCATCGTCGATCGCCACGCACATCGCAATCGGGTCGGGGAAGTCGAAGCCAGCAATCTGCGTGACCGCGTGGCAGAACTCGCGCACGCCGCGTTGGATGTCGACGGCGAACTCGCCGAGCGGCGAAATGGCGCGCAGTTCCGCGGCGAAGTCGTCGGTGATCACCGCATCCTGCCAGCTGACGTCCCAGCCAACCATCTCCACGAGTAAGCCTGACTCAAAGACCACGTGTGCCGCTTCGGGGTCGGCCCACACGTTGAACTCCGACAGCGGCGTCATATTGCCGGGCAGAACCCCGGTGCCCGCCATGCACACGCAGCGCTTCGCCCACTTCGCGAACTCGGGCTCGCTGCGAAGAGCGACCGCCAGGTTGGTGAGCGGTCCGAGTGTCACGAGCTCGATCATGCCCGGCGCGGCCCGGAAGACATCGAGCATCGCGCCGATGCCGTCGTGCGAGGCCGGCACGCGGCCGTGCAAATCGAGACCGATGTCTCCCATGCCGTCGTTGCCGTGCACTGCTTGGGCGGATTGCAGCGGCCGGCACAGGGGAGCAGCCGCACCGGCGTGAACGGGCACCTTCGCACCGCACCGCTCCACCGTGATGAGCGCGTTCTGCACGGCCATGTCGAGCGGCACGTTGCCAGCGACGACCGAGATGCCGACCACCTCGATGTCAGGGTGCTTGAGCGCGAGAATCAGCGCGACGACGTCGTCACTCGCGGTGTCGGTGTCGATCCACATCCGCCGTCTCATGTTCGGTCTCGCTAGACGTCGATGCCGCGCGGCAAGCGTGCCGGGTCGTAGTCGAGCAGCGCCAACCCTTGGCGGCAGGCGAAGCGATCGGTCATGCCCCCGACGTAGGTGACGGCCTGCAGCAATGCTTCGTCGCTGCGCGCCGCGGCGACACCGCCGTCGAAGCCCGACGCCATGTGCTCGGGCCGCGCGTGGTAGTGCTCGACCAGCGCGCGCAGGAGGTCGACGACCGCCTTGGCCTGCGCGCGCGACGCGTCGCGCATGTAGATGTTGTCGTAGTTGAACTTGCGGAACTCACCGAGCGCGTCGGCGGTCTCGCCGGTCATGCCGATGCGACCCGACTGGCGCGCGGCGTCGATCGTCGCGGTGATGAAGGCCCGCAGCTGCGTTCCGCGGGTGGTGCCGCAGCGGGCGCGCACGAGCGGGGGCAGTCGTTGGGGGTCGACGAGCCCGGTCGACACCGCATCTTCGAAGTCGTGGCACACGTAGGCGATGCGGTCGGCCCATGACACCACCTCGCCCTCGGGTGTGGCAGGTGCCGGGCGTGACCACGAGTGATTGCGGATGCCGTCCAGCGTCTCGGTGCACAGATTCAGCGAAGCGAGCGCGACATCGGCGCCCCACACTGCGTGGTCGTAGCCGCCTCGCACGTAGGGCGACAGCGCGTCTTCGCTCGCATGGCCGCCTGGTCCGTGGCCGCAGTCGTGGCCGAGGGCGATGGCTTCGGTGAGTGCGATGTTGAGTCCGAGCGCGCGCGCGATCGACACCGCAACCTGCGCCACCTCGAGCGCGTGGGTGAGCCGCGTGCGCTGGTGGTCTTCGGGAAAGACGAACACCTGCGTCTTGCCGGCCAGCCGGCGGAACGAAGATGCGTGCAGGATGCGGTCGCGATCGCGCTCGAAGCACGTGCGAAACGGGTCGGGTTCTTCTGCCGTGGCGCGGTTGCCGGCGCCGAACGAGCGAGTGGCGTGCGGGGCGAGCACGTCGTGTTCGTGGGCTTCGCGGGCATCGCGCGAGACCAACTCGAGCCGCCCGGTGCCGGCCCACGAGTCGGCGTGCGCGAAGCGGATGCTGCCGTCGCGGGCGTCGCCGTCGCTCGTGTGACCGTGCATCGTCGCAGCCCACGATTCGGCGCGTGAGGTCATGCGACAACGATACGCAACGGGTACCCGCTTGTAGCGTCTAATGCCCGCAGTCTCGCACCATTCGTCAGCAGGAGTTCACGCAACATGAGCGGTTTTGTCGACGAAGCGCAACTCAACGTCCGCGGCGGAGACGGCGGTGCGGGCTGCGTGAGTTTCCGCCGCGAGGGCCCGGTCGTCTACGGCGGCCCCAACGGCGGTGACGGCGGTGACGGCGGTGCCGTGTGGCTGGTCGCCGACCACAACGTGGCGTCGCTCGTCGCGTTTCGCGACCATCCGCACCGCCGCGGCGAAGACGGCGTTTCGGGCATGGGCAAAGACCTGCACGGCCGCCGCGGGCGCGACCTCGAGGTGAAGGTGCCCGAAGGAACCATCGTGCGCGACATGTACTCGGGCGAGATTCTCGCCGATCTGCGCGCGCACGGTATCCGCTGGCAGGCGATCCCCGGCGGACAAGGCGGGCGCGGCAACGCGCGGTTCCTCACCAACAAACGCCGCGCGCCGAAGTTCGCCGAGCAGGGCGAGCACGGGCCAGAGCGGTGGCTCTCGCTCGAGTTGAAACTGATGGCCGACGTCGCGCTGGTCGGGTATCCGAACGCAGGGAAGAGCACCTTCATTTCTGCGGTGTCGGCGGCGAAGCCAAAGATCGCCAACTATCCCTTCACCACGCTCGAGCCGCACCTCGGGGTGGTGCGCGTCGATGCCGACAGCGAGTTCGTCATCGCCGACATCCCTGGTCTCATCGAGGGGGCGAGCGAGGGCCGGGGTCTCGGTTTTCAGTTCTTGCGCCACATCGAACGGGCGCGCGTCTTGTGCATTCTCGCCGACCTCGTGTCGATGGAAGGCGTGGCCCCCCAGACACAGGTCGAGGTACTGCTGCACGAACTGGCGGCATATCGCCCCGAGTTGCTCGACCGCCCGCGCCTCATCGTCGGAACCAAACTCGATGCGGTGGACGCCGCCACGAAGACGACGTGGGACTCGCACGGCCACCGCAGCATGTCGTCGGTGACCGGCGCCGGAGTGCGCGAGGTGCTCGGCGCGTTGGCACAACTGGTACAAGAGGCGCGCAGTGTGCCGGTGGTCGACGACGTCGAAATCACCATCCGCCCCGCGCCGGAGGGCACCCGCATCGAGAAGGTCGGTGACAACGAATTCCGGCTGCATGGCCGCTCGGTCGAGCGCGCCGTCGCGTTGAACGACGTGAACTCGCCCGATGCACTCAACTACATCGACGATCGCCTGAGCGGTCTCGGCGTGCCGCGGCTCTTGGCACGTGCCGGCGCCAAAGAAGGCGCGACTATCCACATCAAAGAGTTCAGCTTCGAATACACACCGGAGATCGGCTGATGAGCGGCACCTTCAACTCGCGGATTCGCGCATGAAGGTCGTCGCCAAGATCGGCACCTCGTCGATCACCGACGTGGCTGGTGCCATCAACGTCGCAGCAGTCGAGTCGTTGTGCGCGCAAGTCGCCGCGCTGCGCGCCGCGAACCACGAGGTGCTCGTCGTGACGAGCGGCGCCGTCGCGGGCGGGGTGGCGGCACTGCGCTTGTCGGCGCGCCCGGGCGACACCGCGACGCTGCAGGCGCTGTCGGCTGTCGGCCAGAGCAGGCTCATGGGCCACTACGACGCAGCACTCGAGCGGCACGGGCTGGTGGGTGCGCAGGTGCTGCTGGTGCCCAACGACTTCGTCGATCGCGCGCAGTACCTCCACGCGCGCCAGACCATGCAGCGGTTGCTCGAGCTCGGCTGCGTGCCGATCATCAACGAGAACGATGCAATCGCCAGCGACGAGATTCGCTTCGGCGACAACGACCGCATCGCCGCGCTCGTCGCGCACTGCGTCGACGCGGACCTGCTCGTGTTGCTCACTGACACTGACGGGCTCTACACGGCCGACCCGGCGCGCGACCCGCACGCGACGCTCGTCGCCGAAGTGGCAGCCGACGACTCGCTCATGACCGTTCGCGCGGGCGCCACGGCGGGCGGCGTGGGCAGCGGGGGAATGGCGTCGAAGCTGGCCGCTGCACGCATCGCGAGTTGGTCGGGTGTGCGCACGGTGATCGCCAACGCCAAGCGGGCTGACGTGTTGGCCGACGCCGTCGCAGGTCGGGCGGGTATCGGCACCACCTTCACGGCGCACGACCGCAACCTCACGGCGCGCAAGTTGTGGATCGCCTTCGCCGCCCAGCCCGCCGGCAGCGTCGTCGTCGACGACGGTGCGCGTGCCGCCATCGTGAGCCGCGGCGTGTCGTTGCTGCACGCGGGAGTCGCGGGCGTGCAGGGCGATTTCGTCGCCGGCGACGCGGTGGAGGTGCTCGGCACCGACGGGTCGCTCGTCGCCCGCGGACTGGCGCGGGTGGATTCGCGGGCGGCGGCGGCGGCAGCCGGCAAGAAGAGCAGCGACCTGCCCGAGGGCACGCCGAGTGAGTTGGTGCACCGCGACGATCTGATCGTCTACTGAGTCAGGTCGGTGGGGCTGCGCGTCTACGAACGGCGCGCAAACACCAGGCCGCCGAGCCGCGGCGTGCCGTGCTTGCGGTGCAGCACCTCGAGCGCTGCCACTGCTGAGACGAGGTAGGCGAACGCAAAGGCAAGACCGAGTCCGAGCACGTCGTAGCGCGGCGCCAGCACGAGCGCCAGCACGATGTTGAGCGCATTCTCGGCACAGTTGATGAAAAACGGCGTGCGCGTGTCGCCGTGGCTGTAGAACCCGCGCAAGACGAAGAGATACAGCGAGAACCCGACGAGGCCGACCGAGAGCCCGGTGAGCGCGCGAGCGGTGCTCGTCACCGCCGACTCACCGAACTCGCCCCACCCGAGCGTGATACGCACGAGCGGCTCGGCGAGAACGGCGAGCAACAGGCTCGGGGCGGCGACGAGTGCGAGCGTGGTGCGGGCGCCGCGCACGAAGTGGTCGCGAAACGCAGTCACATCGAGCGTCGAAGCGGCGCGCGCGAGTAGAGGTGTGGTGGTGGTCGCAATGGTCACGGCCAGCAGTCCGTGCGGCAGTTGGAAGATGGTCATCGCCTTTGCGTACGCGTCGAGCCGACCCGAGCCGGGCTCGGCGAGGTTCTTCACCACGACCAGCGCCACTTGGTTCGCCGCGATGTAGCCGACGGCCCAACCCGACATTCGCACCAGTCCGTGCACGGCCGGGTGCCGCAGATCGAAGCTCGGTGCCGGCAACGCGCCAGCCCGCACTGCTGCGACCACGACGGTCACCGCCATCGCGGCGATGCCGACGGTCGGGCCGAGCGCGAACCAGTAGAAGAGCCGCGAGCCCGCGGCCGCCTGCGCGAGTGCAACCTCGCCCACGCGCGAGTCGTTGCTGATGCCCACGAGCGCGCCGATCGCCACCGCGTTCGCCGCGACCGGCGCCCAGGCGGCGGCGATGAATTTGCCGGCCGCATTGAGTGCGCCAGCAGCGAGGGCATTCAAGCCGTAGAAGAAGATCTGCACGAGAAACACGCGCGCCAACGCCGTGCCCACGGTGCGCAGAGACTCGGCGTCGCCCGCCGGGTTCAGCGTGTAGAGGCGGAAGATGAGCGGGGCCGCCGCGACCGCGAGCACGGTGAGCACGCCCGAGACGAGCAGCCCGGCCCCGAACACTGCCGATGTCGCGGCTCGGTCGCCGCGTTGGCGGTGCGCGACGAAGAGCGGCACGAGCCCGGCGGTCAGCGTGCCGCCGAGGAGCAATTCGTAGACGATGTTCGGGGCGTTGTTGCCGATATCGAACGCGTCGGCGAGCGCCGTCTGGCCGACGACCGCCGCGAACACCACCAGCCGCGCCAGACCAGTGATTCGCGACACGAGCGTGCCCGCAGCCACGCCCAGATTGCTCGCCAGACGCGAGCGTTCAAACATCTAGCAGGCCGTCGCGTTTGCCGAACGCCAGGCAGAGCGAACTCTTGGAGATGTCGGTGCGCACTTGCAGATCTTCGATTAGAAAATCGTTCTCTCTGCCGCGCCCAAGGAGCTCGATTGTCACCGCGAGAATGCGATCATTGTTCGGAATCTTGCGCTTGGCACCTGCTCAAGTGTATTGCCCGACCGCAATCGGCGGCCTCGCGCCAAGTAGCCTTGCGGTGATGTCCGACGTTTTTTCCTCGGTTGCCAAGGTGCGCGAAGGGCTGAAGCGCATCAACTATCTCGCCGACGACGGCATCGCCGGCGTCGTGTACCTCGCCCAGCGGCTCGGCAAACCTGTGCTCATCGAAGGGCCGGCCGGCACCGGCAAGACGCAGCTCGCCAAGAGCGTCGCCGAACTCGTCAACGCTCGACTCATCCGTCTGCAGTGCTACGAGGGTCTCGACGAGTCAAAGGCTCTCTACGAATGGAACTACAAGAAGCAGCTGCTGCGCATCCAAGCTGACAAGACCAGCGACTCGTGGTCGCAGGTGCACGACGACATCTTCAGCCGCGAATTCCTGCTCACGCGCCCATTGCTCGAGGCCATCTCCGCCCCCGAGCCCGTCGTCTTGCTCATCGACGAAGTCGACCGGGTGGAAGTCGAGACCGAGGCGCTGCTCCTTGAAGTGCTGAGCGAGTACCAGGTGTCGATTCCCGAGCTCGGCACCATCACTGCCAAGCAGATTCCGCTCGTCTTTCTCACCTCCAACAACACGCGCGAGCTGTCGGAGGCGCTGAAGCGCCGCTGCCTCTACCTGCACGTTGACTACCCCGACGTGGAGCGCGAGAAAGCGATCGTGCTGGCGAAAGTGCCCGACGTGAACGCCAATCTCGCCGACCAGATCGCGCGCATCGTGCGCAGCATCCGCCAACTCGACTTGAAGAAGGCGCCGTCGGTGAGCGAGACCCTCGACTGGGCGCGCACGCTCATCTTGCTCGGCGTCGACCACATCGACGCGCAGGAGGCCAAAGAGACGCTGCACGTGCTGCTCAAGTACCAGACCGATATCGCCAAGGCCGTCAAAGAGCTGTCGGTCGACGAGTAGCGCCGATGCCGGTCATCGACCTGATGGGCGGCTTCGTCGCCGAGTTGCGCCGGGCGGGCCTTCCCGTGAGCCTCACGGAGAACCTCGACGCGATGGAAGCCGTGAAGGTGATCCCGATCGAAGACCGCGACGCCTTCAAGTACGCGCTCGGGGCGACCCTGGTGAAGAACTCGTCGCATTGGCGGGTGTTCGAGACGATCTTCGAGGTGTACTTCTCGCTGCGCGGCTCGCAGTACGCCATCGTGGACCCGAGCAAAGACCAAGCCGACGAGTTCTGGCGCGCAGAGCAAGACCAGGCGCGACTCCGGCAGGGCGACGGCAAAGGTGCGGGCGGCGGCGGACTCGAGGCGCTCACGCCAGAAGAACTCGCCAACATGCTGATGCGCGCCCTCATGCAGGGCGACCAGGCGATGATGCGGGCGCTCGCGCGACAGTCAGTGGCGCGATTCGCTGGCATGGAGCCCGGTCGGCCAGTCGGCGGCACGTACTACCTGTACCGCACGCTGCGCAACCTCGATCTCGACAACATGCTCGCCAAGTTGCTGGAAGCCGACAGGCAGTCGTCGCAGCGCGAGCCGACCAACCTCGAGCGGCGCCTGATGAAAGACGAATACGAGCAGCGCATCGAGCAGTTCAAGAAGGAGGTGGAGGCAGAAATCCGCCGCCGCCTCGTCGCCGACCGCGGGGCTGAGGCGATGGCCAAGACCCTGCGCAAGCCGCTGCCCGAAGACGTGGAGTTCATGCACGCCAGTCGCGAAGAAATGCAGTCGCTGAAAAAGGCGCTCTTCCCGCTCACCCGCAAACTCGCCGCGCGGCTGGCGCGCAAGCGTCGTCACGGGCGGCGCGGCCCGCTCGACTTCCGCAGCACGGTGCGCCACTCGCTCAGCTACGGCGGCGTGCCCGCCGAGCCGAAGTTCAAGTATCCGCGCCCGGCCAAGCCCGAGCTGATGGTCGTCGCCGACATCTCGGGCAGTGTCGCCGCGTTCGCGCGCTTCACGCTCATGCTCGTCTATGCCATCCAGAGCCAGTTCAGCAAGGTGCGGTCGTTCGTCTTCATCGACGGCATCGATGAAGTGACGCGGCATTTCAAGGCCACCGAAGACATTCAAGAAGCAATTCACAAGGTGAACTCCGAAGCCGACGTGGTGTGGGTCGACGGCCACAGCGACTACGGCCACGCGTTCGAGGTGTTCTGGGAGCGCTACGGCAAGGACATCAACGCCAAGACCACGGTGCTGCTCCTCGGCGACGCGCGGAACAACTACCACGCGTCGCAGGGTTGGGTGGTGAAAGAGATGCGCAAGCACGCCCGGCACGTGTACTGGCTCAACCCCGAACCACGCTCGTACTGGAACACCGGCGACTCGATCGTGGGGGAGTACGGCGGGCACACCGACGGCGTCTTCGAGTGCCGCAACCTGCGCCAGCTCGAGGGGTTCGTCGAAAAACTCGTATGACCGACACCCGCGTGGTGCTCGTGCGCCACGGAGAATCAGTCGCCAACCTGGAGCGCTACATCGCAGGATTGCGCACCTGCCGGGGGCTCACCGATCTCGGACGGGCGCAAGCCAAGGCGCTCGGCGAGCGGTTCGCGCGCACGCGGGAAGTGGCGGCCGACGCCGTCGTCTCCAGCACGTTTCCGCGGGCGCTGCAGACGGCGGAGATCCTCGCTGCGTACCTCGGCCGTGCCGACATCGACGTGCGCGCCGGGTTCGGCGAGCACGACCCCGGCCCGGTGTGCGACGGCTTGACCTACGACGAATTCGTCGCACGGTTCGGCAAACCGGCCTTCGACGCGGCGCCCGATGCCGTCACGTTTCCAGGCGGCGAGACCATCGCCGAGTTCCACGCGCGAGTCATCGCCGAGTTCGCCGACCTCGAGCGCGACTATCGCGGGCGCACGGTCGTGGTGTCCTGCCACGGCGGCACGATCGACGGCCTCTTGCGCCATTGCCTGCAGATGCCGCAAACCGGGCGATTCGAAGTGTTCACCAAGAACTGCTCGATCACCGAGTTGGTGCGCCCGCGCGACAACGTGTGGCGGCTCGTGCGCTACAACGACCACGCGCACCTCGCCGATCTCGACCACGATTGAACATGACGGAACGAGACGCAGCCCGGCGCGACGTCGCGGTCATCGGCGGCGGGCCGGCCGGGCTCGCCGTCGCGGCGTCGCTCGCGCGCCGCGGGCTCGACACGGTGGTTGTCGCCGCGGAGCCCGAGTGGCACGCCACCTACGGCGCCTGGCGCGACGACGTGGCGCACTGCGAGTTGGGTGCGCCGCTCGACTCCGTGCTGCGCGGTGCTTGGCCCGCGGTGCGCGTGGTGGGCGAGCGCGAGCACATGTTGCAGCGCCCGTACGTGGTGTTCGACAACGCGCGGCTTCGCGCGTCGCTCGCGCAGGGCGTGCACGTTCATGCTGCGACCGCCGACGCAGTGTTGCACGACGTGGAGACGAGCACGGTGCGGCTGCGAGACGGTGCGAGCATCACCGCGCGGCTCGTCATCGACGCGACGGGGGGCGGTGCCTTCCTCGCCAGACGCGACCCTGCGCGATCCGGTAGGGCGCCGGGTGCCCAGCGCGCCTACGGCCTCTACTTGAGCGGCACGCGGCGCGACCTCGCGCGCATGGGCATAGAAGCCGGCGTCTTCACCCTGATGGACTGGAGCACACCGCCCACCTTCCTGTACGGGGCCGTGTTCGACGGCGGCGAAGCGCTGGTCGAAGAAACGTCGCTGTATGCCGACCCTCCGCACGACATCGACGACCTGCGCGAGCGTCTCGCCGCACGACTCGGCACCGACGCGAGCCCCGAGGCGAGCCGCGTCGAGCGCGTGCACATCCCGATGGGGTCGGCGCTGCCCGCGCGCACCACGCGCACGGTCGGCTTCGGCGCGGCGGCGGGCTACATCCACCCCGTCACCGGATATTCCGTCGCGGCTTCGCTGCGCGCCGCCCCGCGCGTCGCTGCTGCGGTACAAGCGTCGATGCGGCAGGCACGACACGGCAGCGACCTCTCGCTGGCGGCTTGGGCGAGCGTGTGGCCTGCGGCTCTCGTGCGCACCCGCGCCTGGCACGAGATGGGTCTGGCGGTGCTGCGTTCGCTGCCGGCGGACACGATTCCCGAGTTCTTCGACGCATTCTTCGACCTGCCGCGCCACGTGTTCGCCGACTACCTGCGCATCGACAGCGAGCCTGCGCGCGTGCGTGCGGCGATGCTCGGGGTGTTTCGTTCCGTGCAGCCGCGCACGCGGCTCAGGTTGATGGCCCAGCCTGCCGCGCTGCTGCGAGCGCTCGGCGCACGATGAAACCCCAACCCACGACGGCGCACGCCGAGAACACGAACCACTGCACGGTGTACGACAAGTGCGGCCCGAGCGTCAGTTCTGGGTCGGCGATGCGCGACAGCGTCGCAGAATCGGCCGGGTCGCTCGCCAAGAGGTCCACGTAGACGGGCAGCACGTCGCCGGGCATCTGCGGCGCGAGCCGCGGGATGTCGATGCGTTGAATCTCCCGCAGTTCGCCCGGTTTCTCGCCAAGCTCGCCGCGCCGCCGCTCGTCGCTCGCGCGCGCGCGACCGACCACCGAGACGCGACCACTCGGTGGTGCGGGCACCGCCGACGCGAGCGGCACGAAACCGCGGTTCACGAGCAGGATGCGTCCGTCGTCGAGCCGCAGCGCCGACACAGGATCGACGCCGGCGCGACCATCCTGCGACACGTTGACGAGGAGCAGGTCTTCGTCGGCGAGGTATTCGCCGCTGGCCTGCAGCGGATACCATTCGAGGTTTGCCGTGTCGGTATCGAGCGCGAGCAAGGCATCGGGTGACAGCGGGGCCGTCTGCGCGCGGGCGCGCACGGCGTCGTTGAATGTGACCCTCTCCTCATGGCGTCGCAACTGCCAGAAGCCGAGGTTTACCATGGTGACGACGAGAACAATCGCGAACAGATGGAGCCCGAGCATCTTGATTGACGACAGCACGCGCAACACGGCGGTCACGCTAACGAGCCCGGTGCTCGTGTTCGACGGCGCGTGCGACTTCTGTCGTGCGTGCGTGCGCTTCATCACGCGACGCACGCGCCGAGCGCTCGCGGTCGTCGCGTACCAAGACGCCGATCTAGCCTCCCTCGGCCTCACGAGAGAGCAGTGCGAGACGGCAGTGCAATGGGTCGACGCCCACGGCGCAGTCGCATCGGCGCACGAAGCCGTCGCCCAGGCCTTGCGCCACGCACGATTCCCGTGGCCGCTCGCCGGCCGCCTCATCACGCTGCCCGGTATCTCGCGCATCTCGTCGCGCGTGTACGAACGCGTCGCCCGACGACGCACATGCGACAGCCCCAACGCCGCCCGCCGGACGTTCTGACGCTACCGCTAGCCTCGGAGTCGCTACATCACGAGCGACCAGACGGTCCGGCAACCGGGAATCCACGGTGCCAAGTCACTTCGGTGGCGATGTGGCCCCGCACGGGGCAACGGGTCGGATGGTGGCAGAACCGAGAGGACCACGCCGCATGCAACGCACCGACTATCCGGCGACGGGAGCGTGGAACGCCGCGCATCCCGCCGGACGCCGGCGGTTCCTCGCGCTCGGGGCGCGCCCGGTCGCGCTCGACGTCGGCGTCACGCTGCGCGACGTCGTCGTCGCCTACGAAACATGGGGCACGCTGAACTCCGACGCGTCGAACGCCGTGCTCGTGTGCCATGCGTGGACGGGCGACAGCCACGTCGCCGGCCCAGCAGGAGAGGGTCATCCGACGCCCGGCTGGTGGGAGGGCATCGTCGGCGCGGGCCTCGCGATCGACACCGACGAGTTCTACGTCGTCTGCGCGAACGTGCTCGGCGGTTGCCAAGGCTCCACGGGGCCCGCGTCGGCACACCCTGACGACGGCCGCGCCTACGGTTCGCGGTTTCCCGTCATCACGATTCGCGACATGGTGCGCGCGCAACTTCGCCTTGCCGACTCTCTCGGCATCCGCCGCTGGCATGCCGTCGTCGGCGGCTCGATGGGCGGCATGCAGGCCCTCGAGTGGGCGATCACGTATCCCGAGCGGGTCGCTTCGCTGATCGCGATCGGCACCTGCACGCAATCAACCGCGCAGCAAATCGCGTGGGGCGCGATCGGGCGGCGCGCGATACGGCTCGATCCGAGGTGGCGCGAGGGTGACTACTACGACGCCGAGACCGGCGACGGCCCGTGGCAGGGACTGGCGATTGCGCGCATGGTCGCGCAGGTCACCTTTCGCAGCGACAACGTGTTCACCGACCGGTTCGGGCGCGACCTCGCCGACATGGACGCGACGAACAGCGGCATCGGCCTGTGGGACAAGTTCGAAGTCGAGCGCTATCTCGACCACCACGGCGACCGGCTCATCCGCCGCTTCGACACCAACAGTTACCTGCTGATCGGCAAGGCGATGGACCTGCACGACGTCGCGCGCGGACGCGGCGGGCTCGCGCCGGCGATGGCACGCATCACGGCCCCGACGCTGGCGATCGGCATCTCGAGCGACATCTTGTATCCGACCTACCAGCAGCGACAGATTCGCGACTTCGTCGCCGCGAACGGCGTGCGCAGCGAGTACTTCGAGATCGACTCGCCGCACGGTCACGACGCGTTCCTCATCGACTTGCAGCAAGTCGGCGCCCCAATCGCAGGTTGGCTGCGCGGTCAGTAGGGGATCATCGCGTCCAGCACCGGCACGCAGCGGCTCGACTTCGGCACGCGCAAGGCGGCCGTCGTGTCGGCGGCCCGCATGTCGCGCGCATTCGCCCGGTCGGTCATCTGCAACTCGTAGATGCGGCGCTTCTTCGCGTCGTCGTTCGTCGCGCCAGTCACCCGCCAAGTGCCGCGCAGGTCGCGCGCACGGTGGTTGCGGGAGAACACGAACAACTCACCCTCGCTCACGCCCACTTTCACGTCGAACCAGCGCGGTTGGTCTTCGAGCGTCGCGGGCGAGAGCTGCATGCGGCACATGAATCGCGTGCCGTCCTTCGAGGCCCAGTGCGGCTCCATGCCCCAGCCGAGCCACGCCAATGCGCCGACCACCGCGAGGAAGGCGAGCGTCGAGAGCAGGTTGCCCACGCAACTAGTTTGGCAGCGTGGCGGTCGGCATCGCACTCATCGTCGTCGGCGTCGCACTCCTCGGAGTCACCGCGTGGTTCTGGCGCGCCTCGCGTCTCGACGACCCCGTGCTCGCCCCGCTCGAGGTGATCGGCGACCGCCGCTTCCGGGCAGCCGACGAAGCAACGCGCAGGGAGATGCTGCAGCGCGCGCGAAGTACGGTGGAGCGATGACCACGACCCAAACGCGACTCGGGTGGCACGATGAACTTTGACCCTGCCGAGATGATCGCCCGCTTCAAGGAGCGCGCCACCGCGGTGCGCCGCCGTCCGCTGCCGCCGGTGGCAGGCGAGGAGCGCCAGCAGTTCATCGCCCAGGCGAACACCGACTTCCAAGACTTCGCGATGATCGGCGACGCGCAAGCGACGCTCGAAGACGGGGTGCTCACGCTGCGCATCGACCTGCGGCCCGCCGACAAGCGCGCATAGACCAGCGCCGAGCCGCCGTTCGCCTGCCGTGACCGCCCCGCAACAATCGCCCGAGTTCGAACGGCGTCGCGCGATCGCCCTCGCTGCCGTAGTCGTCGCCGTGCTCTCGTGGTCGGTCGGCCCGCTCTTTGTGTCGAGCCTTTCGGTGTCGCTGCCGACCCTGTTGTTCTACCGCCAAGTGATCTGGTTGCCGGTGTTGTTCACGCTCGCGCACACCGTCGGCGACGGCTTCACCAAGCATCATCTCGCCGTTTCGTGGAAGCCGGGGGTGTTCTTTGCGGTCTCGACAGCGCTCGGGTTTGGGTCGTTCCGCGCGACCACCATCGCCAACGCCACGCTGATCGGCAGCCTCACGCCGGCGGTGCTGCTGTTTCTCGCCCCGCGCATCCTCGGCGAGAAGATCACCGCGCAGAAGGTCGTCTACTCGCTGGTCAGTTTCGTCGGTGTGGTGGCGGTGGTCGTCGGCGCCGAGACGGTGGGTGGCTCGGGAAGCACGAGCAGTTCCGTCGGCGAGCACGGGTTGTTCGGTGACGCACTCGCGTTCGCGAACATGGCGGTGTGGACCATCTACTTCATCGCCGCCAAACGCGCGCGCGACGAAGGCACGAACACGTGGTCGTTCCTCACGGGTGTGTGCCTCGCCAACGTCGCTCTCGTGACGCCGTGGGCGCTCGTGGCCAGCGACGATTTGTTTGACGTGACCGCACGCGACTGGGTGCTCCTTTTGTTGATGATGCTGATTCCGGGCACGGCCGGGCACTTCCTCATGACGTGGGCGCAGCGCTACCTCGACACCACCGTGTCGTCGCTCATCACGCTCGCCGGCCCCGTCGTGTCGACGGCGCTCGCGTTCGTGTTCCTCGACCAGGGCGTGGCGCTCGCGCAAGTGCTCGGCGGCGCGATCGTGCTGCTCGGCCTGGGCGGCGTGATTCTCAGCACCACTGCCGCGCGCACCACGAAGAGCGACACGGTGGGCACCGTCGACCCGTTGCTAAACTCGAATCCCTAATGCGGACGTGGCTCAGTTGGTAGAGCATCACCTTGCCAAGGTGAGGGTCGCGGGTTCGAATCCCGTCGTCCGCTCCAGATCGAAGCTCCACCGAGTTTGGCGCCTCCTGCCGATTGCCCTCGCCGCCGTGGGGATGCTCGGTTCGTCGTGCGCCTCAGAGTCGCGCAGCGATGTCGTGGTCGCCGCGGCTGCTGACACGCGAGACGCCTTCAACGAAATTGCTGCGACGCTCGCTGAGCAGGGCGTCGTCGTCGAATTCGTGTTCGGGTCGTCGGGTTTGTTGCGCGAGCAGGTACTGAACGGCGCCCCGTACGACGTTTATGTGTCGGCGAACACCGCTTTTGTCGACGAGGTCATTGCCGCCGACAAAGGTGTTGCTGCAACTCGCCAGACGTTCGCTGTCGGTCGGCTGGCGGTGATTGCCGCACCGGGTACGCCGATGCCGGCCGACTTCGGTTCGGTCGTCGACTACGCACGAATCGTGATCGCCAACCCCGCTCACGCTCCGTACGGCGTGGCTGCACGCGAGGCGTTCGCGGCCGCCGGAATCGCGGATCGTGTGTCGAACCGCCTGATACTCGCAGAGAACATCGCCGACGCGCTGCGAATCGTGGAAGCGGGGGAGGCCGACATCGGTGTCGTCGCCTTCTCGCTCGTGGTCGATACGCCACATCTCCTGGTCCCTGCCGAACTGCACGAACCAATCCGTCAGGGCCTCGTCATCACCGCGCGCGGCAAGGACAATGATGCAGCCCAGCGATTCGTTGAACTGCTTTCGTCGCCGCTCGGGCGAGAAGTGCTCGTGCGTCACGGCTTTGTCGTTGACAGGTCGTGAACGACTGGTTCTCGCTGTGGCTTTCTTTGCGGGTGTCGGCCATAGCCACGGTGCTGGCCGGCGTGGTCGGCGTTGCCGTTGCGTATCTGCTGGCGAAGTGGCGCTCGCGTCTCGCCTCGGTCGTCGAAGCGGTCGTGACGGTCCCCATCGTGCTGCCACCTACCGTGCTCGGCTATTACCTGCTCACCCTGCTCGGAACGCGTTCGTCGCTCGGAACGGCGTGGGAGTCGCTGTTCGGCTCGCCGCTCGTCTTCACGGCGAGCGGTGCGGTCGTGGCGGCAACGGTGTCGGCGTTGCCGTTCGTCATCCGTGCTGCGCGGGCGGCCATCCGCAACGTGGATTCGCGCGTGGAGGAATCGGCGCGCGTGATGGGGCTGCCCGAGTGGCAAGTGGCGCGGGTCGTGACGCTGCCGCTCGCCGCGCGCGGCATCGGGGCGGGAGTCGCGCTCGGCTTCGCGCGGGCACTCGGTGATTTCGGCGCGACGGTGATGGTCGCCGGCAACATCCCCGGCCAGACGCAGACTTTGCCGGTGGCGGTGTACGACGCCGTGCAAGCCGGCGATGATGCGGCTGCGCGTACCGGTTCGCTCGTGCTCGGTGCGATCGCCGTCGTGGTACTCGTGCTGGTCACGCAAGTGTTTGCGAGCCGCCGATGAGCAGATTCGTCAGCACGCCGAGCAACGAAAGCACTGTCCCGCTCGTGGTCGAGGTCGGCGTGCACGTGCCGGGTTTCCGTGTCGATGCCTCGTTTTGCGCGAACGACGGCATCACCGTGCTCGCCGGGCCAAGCGGCTCGGGGAAGAGCCTCACACTGCGGGCCGTCGCCGGCACGGTGCGGCCGTCGAGCGGAACGATCTCCTGCGACGGCAGGGTGCTCGCCGACGCGGCGCGCGGAGTGCACGTGCGTTCCCAAGACCGCCGGCTCGGAGTGGTCTACCAGCACGCGGCACTGCTCGAGCATCGTTCGCCGCTCGACAACGTGGCGCTCGCGGTGCGCGACGGCAACCGCAAGAACCGACTGCAGACCGCGCAGGACTGGCTTACGCGCGTCGGCGCGAGGCCGCTCGCCGAGGCGCGCACGCGGTCGCTGAGCGGCGGCGAGCGCCAACGGGTGGCGTTGGCGCGGGCGTTGGCGGGTTCGCCGCGCATCTTGCTGCTCGACGAACCGTTCAGTTCGCTCGACGCCGTGTCGCGCAGCGAGATGCGCCGTCTCGTGAAGTCGCTCGTCGCCGAGCAACGAATCATCGCTCTTGTGGTGACTCACGATCAAGCAGACGTTGACGCGTTGGCCGAGCGGGTCGTGCAGTTCGAACCCGGGCGGACCGTTTCGTCAGCGGAATGAACGCGCTCGTGCGCGCCATGTATTCCGCGTAGCCCGGCTTACGCTTGGCGAGCAGACGGTCGAGCATCGCGACGCCCGACACGCGCACGAGCAGGACGGTCATCACTGCGGCACCGAGAAACGCCCAGACGCCCGCGCCCTGCGCCGACGCCACGATGGCGAGCCCCCACCACACGAGGCAGTCCCCGAAATAGTTGGGGTGCCGGGTGAGCGCCCACAGTCCCGTGTCCATGATCAGGCCTTCGTTGCGCGGATCGCGCTTGAAGCGGGCGAGTTGCGCGTCGCCGACCGCCTCGAAATACAAGCCGACGGCCCACACCACGAAGCCGGCGAGCGCGACGAAGCCGGCGCCAGCACCGGTGTCGCGTTGGCCGAGGGACACGGGCAGCGACACGACGAACATCAGCACTCCCTGCAAGCCGAACACGCTGTAGAGACTCACGATGGCGAACCGCTCACCGTGCTTGCGTCGCATCGCCTTGTAGCGGAAGTCTTCGCCTTTGCCGAGGTTGCGCCTGGCGAGGTAGGAGGCGAGGCGCAACCCCCACACGGTTGTCATCGCGACCAACAGCCAGTTACCGGCACCCGAAGCCCCGGTGACGAACTTGACGGCCCACGCGACGAGCACGAAGCCGAGACCCCACACGATGTCGACGATGGACGCGTCGCGCATCAAGAGCGACACCGACCAGGTGGCCAGCATCAGGCAGGCAATCGTGATGAGCGCGGCCACAAGCACCGTCGACACATCGGCCACGCCACGACAATAGGCGCGAATACGGAGACATTTGCGGATTCGACTGCCGCAGAATTCGCGCTGGTGCGCTGTGTCGGGCGTGCCGCGGTGCGCGCCTTCTAGTGTCTGACTGATGTCGCAGCAGCCACCGCGCACGCCGTCGCCGTACCCCGACGAATCCGACGGCTACTGGATGCACTACCACGACGAAGACAGCCAGAAACTCGCCGACGCCGTTCTGCGCTACGCGGTCGACCGAGTGCGCATGGATCCCCCGCCGCTCGACGCGCCGCTGTCGCTCAGCGAACTGCGCCGTCAAGTGGGTCGCACGATCACCCCCGAGGGTCTCGGTGCGACGAGGGCGCTCGAGATCTTCACCGAGCAACTCGCACCGTCGTGCATCAGCGTCGACCATCCACTCTTCTTGTCGTTCGTGCCCGGCGCGCCGACGGAGTCGTCGGTGTTGTTCGACCTCGTCGTCGCGGCGTCGAACATCTACGCCGGCTCGTGGCTGGAAGGTGCCGGCGCGGTGTACGCCGAGAACGAGGCGCTGCAGTGGCTCATCAATTTGGCCGGCCTGCCGTCGACTGCGGGCGGTGTGTTCGTGTCGGGCGGCACCGCCGGCAACATGTCGGCGCTCATCGCGGCGCGCTGGTCGTGGCGCCAGCGCGGTCGCGGTGCGTTCGACCGCGTGCGACCGATCATCATGGCGTCGGCCGGCGCGCACTCGTCGGTGGGGCTTGCGGTCAACGCGATGGATGCCGACCTCGTCACCGTGCCGGTCGACGATGCAGGCCGCCTCACTGCGCAGGCCGTGCAGTCTGCCCACGCCGCACTGAGCAATGCCGACCGCAGTCGCGTTTGCGCGGTCGTCGCGACCGCCGGCACCACCAACATCGGCGTCATCGACGAGCTCGACGGCATCGGCGAGTTCGCCCGGGCGAACGACGTGTGGTACCACGTCGACGGCGCCTATGGTGCGGCGGCACTGTGCGCCAAGAGCGTGCGGCACCTCTTCGCCGGCATCGAGTCGGTCGACAGTTTCATCGTCGACCCGCACAAGTGGCTCTTTGGGCCGTATGACTGCTGCGCGCTCGTGTATCGCGACGTGCGCATCGGCAAGGCGGCGCACACGCAGAGGGCCGAGTATCTCGACGTGCTCATTCAAGACGCTGACGCGCAACTCGACGAGGCATACAACCCGGCTGACTTGGCGCATCACCTCACGCGGCGTGCGCGCGGACTGCCGTTTTGGTTCAGCCTCGCCACGCACGGCACCGAGGCGTACGAAGAAGCGATGGAAATCACGCTGCAGGTCACGCGCGACGCTGTTGACATGGTGCGCGCGAGCAAACATCTGCAGTTGGTCGTGGAACCGTCGCTGTCGATCATCGTCGTGCGGCGCCTCGGCTGGCAGCCCGAAGACTATTCGCGCTGGAGCGATCGCATGTTGCACGATGGTGTGGCATTTGTGGTGCCGACCACCCACAAGGGCGAGACCGTGCTGCGCATGTGCCTGGTGAACCCGCGCACCGACCCCGCTCAGATGCAGATGATCTTCGAGTCGATGCGAGACTGAGCAGCGATGTTGAAGACGCTCCGCTCCGTGGTGTCGCTGCGCAAGTTCGACCCGAACACGCGCAGGCGGCGCCTCGCCAAGTGCGGCAACATCGACGACCTGCGCCGCCTCGCCAAACGGAACCTGCCTGGGGGAGTCTTTGACTATTTCGACGGTGCAGCAGAGACCGAGTGGTCGATGGCCAACAACTCGAGCGCGTTCGAGCGCGTGCATCTTGAGCCCCGCGTGCTGGTCGATGTGTCGCAGATCGACATGAAGACGAGCGTGATGGGCCAGTCGATGCGCCATCCGATCGCCTTCTCGCCGACCGGCTTCACGCGCATCGCCACCTCAGCAGGGGAGCTGGCGGTCGCCCGCGTCGCGGCGCGCCACGGCGTGCCCTACACGCTCTCCACGCTCGGCACGCGCAGTATCGAAGAGGTCGCCGCAGTGTCCGACGGCCCGCTGTGGTACCAGCTCTACGTGTGGAAAGACCGCGGGCTCTCGCGCGAACTCGTGCAACGCGCCAAGGTGGCCGGCTACAAGGCGATCATGGTCACCGTCGACACCGCCGTTTTCGGCCGCCGCGAGCGCGACGTGCGACGCGGGTTCACGCTGCCGCCCAAGATCGGCCTCGAAACGTTCATCGACGGCATCCGCCATCCGCGCTGGACGCTGGACTTTCTCACGCACG
>Ga0233424_10001322_pt1 | contig 22587 bp, 7 predicted proteins | sample Watercolumn_Towu_FD_181011 | JGI IMG/M metagenome (GOLD analysis project Ga0233424, IMG submission 181011) | Freshwater microbial communities from Lake Towuti, South Sulawesi, Indonesia - Watercolumn_Towuti2014_125_MG | ecosystem: Environmental > Aquatic > Freshwater > Lake | place: Indonesia... | reverse complement strand
CGTGTTATTCCCAGCGTAATGAGATTTGTGTGAACCTTCTGTTCGCACGCACGAACAACTAACGCGCTTCAAAAACTTCTTAAACTTTTTGTTGAGCAAGGTTTAAACAGCATTAGTACGGTATTTATCCTCACTTGGGCAAGTCAGTTTGATATTTGGTCGCCCAAGATTTCAAAATAAAGAAGAGGCAAGAATGTCGAATGGAAGAGCAAGAAAAATAAAAAAAGGCACGCGAAAATATTTTACGCGTACCTTTTGCTATTCTGCAAGACCAGTTATTTCAGCAGCATCATTTTTTGTGTTGAAACGAAATTTCCTGCGGAGAGTTTATAAATGTATAATCCCGAAGGTAAATGGGATGCATCAAATTCAACGGTGTAGTTTCCCGCGTCTTGCGTTTTGTTGATTAACGTACGAACCTCTCTTCCAAGAATGTCGTAAATTTTCAACGTTACCAACTGCGTTCCTGCAAGCGCATACTGAATTTTTGTCGTGGGATTAAATGGATTGGGATAATTTTGCAAAAGCGCGTATTGAGAAGGCGCAGAAGAGTTATTGTCGCTCACTCCATCAACACCATCTATAAAATTAATTGCTCCCATTACCAACCGTTCGACTGGAGAACCCGGAGGGCTATCAATTGCGGGGCGCAATGAACTAATATCAACGCCGAATGTTGCAACGGTAAAATTATCGGTTAAATTGCCGATGGCATTTAAACTATCCCGTCCGCGGAACTGATACAACGGTACCCAATTTGTTCCGATGAATGGTCCCAAAACTTCTGGATAGACACCAATGGTACTATCGGGGACGCCGGAATTAATTTCGACGCCGACTAATCCTTGATTTGCGCCCGAAGTTGGACGGTCAGCAAGATACTCAACGCCTAAATAATTGTTTAAGAAATCTAAATCAAGATTCGTTGACCCGGGACGACCGTGTTGCCACCCAATATCTTCCGAAAAGACGATGAGTTTCGATTTCATACCGGAGGAACCGCCGCTTAAATATGCTTTAATAGAATCGCGTTGTGCCGTAGAAGCCGTGCTGGTATTTTCTCCTAACCAGAAAACTTTTTTGAAGTCGCGCAACGAGAATGTAATGGCTGAACTTATTGCACCACGATTCATCGTTTCGTACGTAATGCCATATCTTGCAAGAACGGCTGTTACGGAATCGCGGCTTGTTCTGCTATCGGCAATGGTCGAATCGTATGTTACCAATACTTCGCCGCGTCCTTGACGTTTCAACGTGAGGTTAAACGTTTGTACTGATTTCAACGAATCGTCGCCGGCGTAACCCCATACTGCCCATTGACCAATGACGGAATCGCCGGGATTTAATCCGAAACTTGCTAACGTTGCATCAACTTCGTAGTTCTTCATCGTTATCATCGTATCAAATCCATCGTTGTTCGAAATCATCGTGAATACAGGAGTAGCAATTGACGGAGTTCCGAATTTCCATTGATACAGAACTCCCGTGCCGGAAGGACTCCAGTTTATCATTACGGTTGAGGAATTGTTGGAAGAAGTTACGAGTGTTGTTCCGGATGGAGGAGAATGTAAATCAAACGGAGAAAGCGTTGGAAGGCCGCGTTTTAAAGTAATTGCGCGAGGACCATTGGTAGATTTTAAGGAATCATTTTCGGCATTGTTTCTGTACGCCCAAATATCCCACGAACCAACGAGAGATTCGCCTTGGTCAACGCCTGCATCGTCTAAAATTTCATCTAATTCTCCTAAGGTCATCGTTAGTGAATTGTTTGAAGAAAAATGCGTAAGAAGTCGTTGCGGTAATGCCGTTCCAAATATCCAATTGTATGTTGCTCCCGCAGCAGCAGTGTCCCATGCAAAGGTTACGTCATCGTGAGAACCAGGAAGTGTCGTTATGGTTATTCCTGCTTCGGGCGAATTGATGACAAAAGGATTGAGCGGACCAGATTCAGTATTTGCAAGTTCCAATCCGAATAATCTATCGGGAGTACCTTGAAAAACTCCGCCGAGAGTCGCTTTTCCTGTTGCAAGCCCCTTGGTAATAAATAATCCGCCGGCGATTGCATTTGCTCCTGCTGTTGTAATTTTTGTTTTTATGTCAAATGTTACACCGGTTGCTTGAAGCGTTGTTAAATCGAATTGATGAATTGGTTGCGGGAAACCTTGTCCTTGACCTTGATCCCACACCCACAAATACGGTCCTTCGGGAGTATAGGGGTCATACGCAGAACCATATTTTGCTGCTAATGTATTTGTAATTGTTGCAAGAACAGTTCCTGTTCTGCTTACGCAGGTGAGCGCATCGTTCCAGCCGCTTACCCAAAAACCATCGCGAATCGGGTCGTATGCAATGGAACGTATGCTTGCAACTGATGTTGTAAGAGTGCTAATAACGGACATTGTTGCGGGGTCAATAACGGCAATCATATTTCCTACGGCGATTCCTCCGTATAAATATTGACCGTCCCAAGCCAAATCCCGAATGCCAGTTGCTCCGGTATAGTTTCCTAATGGTAACGAGTCAATAAAAGTACCATCGGAAGCAAAACGTAAGAACATATTTCTATTCCATTTGGTAAGGTAAAATATTTCTCCGGCGTATTCTGCTCCGGCGCTTCCTAATGCACCCGAGAGCGTTTGTAAATCGTAATCAAACTGAACATCCCATTGGTCTTCCGTAAATTGACTTGAAGACACCGGAACATCCGTTGGTTTGAATGGGCTTCTCTCGGCTTCCTGAGCAAATAACGTTATCCCCGAAAAAAACACGAGAACGAAAAGTATAGAGCGATACAACATAGATTTGGTTTCCTTATGAAAGTTTGTGAAAGGATATTGATGAAAAAAATTGTCGTCTAATATATTGGAATATGATTAGTATTTCAAAACGTGAGTTAAAAAATTTAGATAAATTCATTTATTATTTCACGACAACAAATTTCTTCGTTCCGCCGTAACGCAAAAGGCCATCTTGTGTTACATTCAATCGGTAAAAATATATTCCACTGGGAACATTACTTGCATCAAATTCAATTTCGTGTTTTCCCGCTTCTCTCTTTTCGTTGTTTAAGAGTGTTGTAAGTTCTTCTCCTAATACGTTGTAAATTGTCAAACGGACATCGCTAACTGCTGAAAGCTGAAAACAAATTGCAGTTTTCGGATTAAACGGATTCGGATAATTTTGCGAAAGAGAAAATGCAGAAGGAATGTTTTTAGAAACTTCTTGTGCTTCTGTAATCAAATTATACACAAGCGCAGAACGCCCGTGAGTGAATGCAACAAGTTTTCGCGAAGGAGAATGAAGCGTTACATCGTGCACAGAAACATCGGGAAAATTTTCTCCGAGAATATTCCATGTTGCTCCCCCATTCGTTGTGAACATTACGTTTAAGTCCGTTGCAATATACAGATGCGAACGATTCTGCGGGTCCACAACAATATCATTCACAGGAATATCGGGAAGCGATTCGCCGATAGTTTTCCACGATGCGCCGAAATCCGTTGTGCGAAAAATATGTCCGCCAAAATCATACACATTGAAACCCGAAAGCGTAACGTAAGCAATGTTTGCAGATTCCGGGTCAACTGTTACGCGTGTTACCCAGCGATGCGGAAGCGAATCATCTACGTTTGTCCAGTGAGTTCCGCCGTTTGTTGTTACCCACACCCGCGAATCATCTGTTCCGACATAAATAACGTTCGAATCCGTTTGCGAAACATCAATCGTAGAAATTGTTCCCACGCGACCGCCGTTTCCATAAGTTAAATCGTTGCTGATTGCTGTCCAGTTTTGCATATTATTTCTTGTGCGATACACGCGTTGTGTTCCCACGTATAATGTTTTCGGATGTTGCAAATCCATAGCAAACGGTGTTGACCAGTTGAATCTGTCGTTTGCATTTATTCCGTTCGTTCCGTCTTCAAACGAATATCCTCCGTCGGTGGAAAATCCTAATCCGCCGTTTTGATATTCGGCATAAACATAATGGGAATCCGTCGGGTCAACGAGACAATAAAATCCATCGCCGCCATAAATTTCAAACCAACGCTCGTGGATACTATTGCTTGTTCGCAATGTTCCGTTATCCTGTGTTCCTCCGAGCAGTTTATTCGGAAACTGAAAATCAATTGTTCCCGCATAAAATTGCGTAATCGGAAGATTGAACGATTTACTCCACGAAGTTCCGCCGTTTGAAGAAACAAAAATTCCGCCGTCGTTTCCCAACACAATTTTATTCGGATTCGATGGAGCGTATTCCATTGCGTGCTGGTCAACGTGAACATCGAACGGAAGAACGTCGGAAAAAGTACTTCCTCCGTTCGTTGATTTGTAAAACGACGTCATTCCTAACCAAACAATATTCGCATTTGTCGGATGAACAACGATAAGATTATTGTACCACACTTGCGACTCAAACATTTCTGCGCCATCATTCGTCTGAAGCCAATCATTTCCTCCGTTGGAAGATTTGTAGATTCCTTTTACATTCGCTCCATCCGCAACAAGCGCGAACAGCGTATTCGGATTTGAAGAAGAAGTTGCAAGCGAAATTCTTCCAAGATTTTCATCGTTATTCGGAAATCCACTTGTAACCTGCGTCCAGTTTTCTCCTCCATTGATAGAAAGATAAAGTCCGCTTGCAACACCGGAAATAATACTATAACGCGGCGTTCGGTACCGCGTCCACATTGCGGCAAACATTCTGCTCGAATTCATCGGGTGAAAAACAATATCCGTTGCTCCCGTTGAATCATTGAGAAAGAGAACGCGATTCCAGGTTGCGCCTCCGTTGGAAGATTTGAACACGCCGCGCTCCTGAGTTTTTCCGCGATACAAACCCAATGCGGCAACAAAAATTTCATTCACATTATCGGGATTCACTACGATTTTTCCGATGTGCCCCGTGTTTTCCAAACCAAGGTTCGTCCACGATGCACCGCCGTTCGTTGTTTTCCAAATTCCGTTGCCGGGATATGTTGCAACGCCCGCAGGATTCGCCTCTCCCGTTCCAACATAAACGATATTCGGATTGAACGGTTCGAAAGCAAGCGCGCCAATCGAAAAATGCTCGTTGAAAATATTTATCCACGCGTTTCCGTTATCCGTTGTTTTCCACACGCCGCCGGAAGCAGAACCCGCGTAAAAAATATTTTCGTTTGTCGGATGAATGATGAGCGATGTGATTCTTCCTCCGATGTTTGTTGGTCCTGCGAGCGTCCACATTCCCGACGATTTGTTGATGGCGAAGCGAGTTTTCATTTCGCTTTTTGCGTTTTCCAAAACACGCAAAGGAATATCTTCGCGTGGAAAACTTCGCTGCGTCATAAACCAATCGTTATCAAGATTTTCTCGTTCTTTGAATATCTCGTTTTCATTGTTCTTTTGTTGCGTGATGAATATAAATGAAGTGAAAAATGGCAGTGAAATAAGAAGAGTAAAAAAGAATTTGGTTTTCATATAAAAAAAATTACATCCGAACGATGAAAAAATTTCGTACAACATAGTTAAAACATACACTTGAAAAAAAAACTTCAAGATGCAACCTCTTCGATATGTCGTTATATAATGAATAAATGTTTTAGAAAGTACGTTCAAAAAAACATAGAGATTTCAGAAAGAATCGAAACTCGAAGACACTAAGGCGCAAAGAAAATAAATTTCTTCGTACTTTTCTCCGCATTTTTCACACAACATAACGAACAATAAAGAAAATGAAGCAACGCATAATAATTTTTTCACTATTTATTTTCCCGTCACTGTTATTTTCTCAAACGCACAACGAGCGCGCAATGAACCCTTCTATCAACGACTGGCAATTTTCTGCCGGGGTTGACGGAGCAATTGGAAGCGTTGCCAATCCTGCATCGCTTGGCATTGACCGCAACACGGATTTGTGGTACACGAATTTTCTCCGCGAAGGGAATTTTCTTGAACACAATTTTTTTGTGCAAGCGCCGTTTCTTGTTACCAATTTCGGAGCAAGTTATCGCAAAGCGTACGATAACGATGTAAAAAATTCTGCAGATATGTATGGATTCGGTTTTGGTATCGGCTCTCCGTCGTTTGCGTTTGGATATACAGCGGATTTTTTTGTTCATAAAAGCGAGGAAGCGACATTATCGAATGTTGGTTTTCTTGTGCGTCCATCGCGAATGTTTTCTCTTTCGTATGTCGTCAAAAATTTCAACGTTCCCTCTACTTCGTCGTTCACGTTTGCGCGCGAGCAAATTCTTGGCGTGGGAATTCGTCCGTCAAACACGGACGTTGTCTCGTTGTTCTTTGATGCAAAAAGTTCTTCGGAAAATTTTTCGAAAGCAAATTTGCACGCGGGAATGGATGTGAAAATTCTTCCGGGAATTCATCTGCTTGCCAGTTATCACGATTACAAAAATTCTGCACCCGCCGTTGTTCCCGAGAAATTATATTCCGTCGGTTTGCGGATAGATTTTTCACAAGCGTCGCTCCTTTCTTCAACAACCGCGGGGAACAATTACCACCCTGGAACATCGCTTGCTCTGCATTTTTCGCAAGATATTCAGCAAACAATTTTTCCGCAAAGCGCATTGCTTGCAGAAATAGAAATCGAAGGTGCATACGAAGATTTTGATGAGCCGGGAAATATTTTTTCGGAAGGGAAAAAAGGATTGCAAACATTGATTGCAGAACTTGATAGAGCCGCAAATGATAAATCCGTTGGCGGCGTATTGCTGAACATCCGTCCGTTCACTACGTCGTACGCAATCTTTGGAATGAACGGAAGCGTGCAGGAATTGAAGAATGCTGTGGAACGCGTGAAAGCAAAAGGAAAACCGGTTGTTGCGTTTCTTTCGAGTTTCGCTTCGCTGCAGGAATTGTATCTTGCAAGTGCGGCGGATAAAATCGTTATGCCGCACTATGGCTTTCTTCTTGGTTACGGAATTTCATACAGTTCATTGAAATACAAATACATGCTGAAAAAATTCGGCGTTGATGTTCGCACGTACACTGCGGGGAAATTCAAATCCGCATTGAATAGTATGAGCGATACGCTTTCTTCTTGGAAAGTAGAAGAACTGAATACGATTGCAGATGATTTGTATGCAGAAATGATTCGGCAAATGAAAGAAGGAAGAAACAATCGTGTTGAGGAAAATGCGCTCGATACGCTTTCGGGTATTATGTATCCGATGCAAGCGAAAGCCGCAAAGATTATAGATGAAATTGGATGGTATGAAGATGCGAAAAAATTGTTGTACGAATTGGTTGCGTCGCCGTATCAAATGTGGGAAAACGGTGAAGTTGCGGAAATTGACGCGGACGCTATTGAAACCATTTCGCTGCGTGAACGAAAAAAACGGAATACAACGTGGAATGAATTGCCAACGATTGCTATCATCGGTGTGTACGGAGGAATTGCGCAGGGAGAAAGTCAACCACCGGGAGGCATTCCGCTTCCGTTTCTTTCGCGAGAGCGAGTATCCGGTTCGAAAACAGTAACAGAACAATTGGAACGCGCGCTGAAAGACGATAATGTACAAGCAATTATTCTTCGTGTAGATTCTCCCGGCGGCGATGGAATTGCTTCCGATGATATCTATCGAACAATTCAAAAAGTGCGCGAAAAAAAACTTGTCGTAGTTTCGATGGGAAGTTTAGCGGCAAGCGGAGGATATTATGTTTCGTGCACGGGAGCGAAAATCTTTGCCAATCCTGCGACGTTAACGGCGAGCATTGGAGTGATTTCACAAATTCCGTACTTCTACGAACTTTTTGATACGCTTGATGTTTGGGAAAAAAGTTTTTCACGGGGAACATATTCTCATTTTTTGAATTTGTACGAACCGCCCAATCCTGAAGGAGAAAAAATGTTAGTGAATGCGTTGAATGTTTTTTACGAAGGATTTTTGCAACGAATTATTGATGGAAGAAAACTGAAAGAAGCCGATGTTCGCGAACATGCACAGGGAAGAATCTGGACCGGAAGGAAAGCAAAAGAAAAAAATCTGATTGACGATTTTGGTGGACTGTATGATGCGGTGCTGTATGTGAAAAAAGAAATGGATCTTGGCGATGAATGCTCCGTAAAATTCTACGGTGTTCCCGGCGGCGGATTGAATCCGTTTTCGTTCGTGAGTGCATTGTTTTCTGAGAACGAAAAAAGTGTGTTGTGGAATTTGTTTGAGAAGAGAAGGATAACGGTGGAATTTTAGCAAAGTGAATTCGCGTGTTTCAAAACGCGAGGGGAACAACAAAAGCGTTTTCATAGAAACGATTCCAGAAATATGATAGAGAATAATTCTTGAAACGCATGAAAAAGTTTTATTCTCAAGAAGAATGTGTTCCGATGTCAACATTTTTTAGAACACAAGGCACGCAAAGATCAATAAAATCAATACTTTGATGGCTTTGTGTATTTCTCTGCGAACGTTGTGTTTTAAAGAAAAAGGAAACTTCGACACAACAGTATTGTCGCTTGTCAAGTAACGAATCATAGAAAAAAGCGAAATGACCAATGCTGAACGGAATCACATCTGTTCAGCATTTTTTCAATCGTTTTTTTCACTCGAAATTTTTATTAAATTCTCCCGTCATTTTTCTGAACCAATTCACGCAAAAATAATAATGTTGAAATTCTTTTCTCCGATGCTCGCGCTGTTTTGTCTGCAAACGAGTTTTATTTTTTCTCAAACAAATGGCGTAACATTATTTTCCCATCTCGATAAAAAACACGGAACAACAAACGGCGTTTCCTACAGCGGCTGTTGGGGATGGACTCATTCCAATGGAAAAGAGTACGGAATCGTCGGAACGGCAACGGGAACGGCGTTTATTGACATTACTGATTCGGCAAACGAAGTTGCGTTTGTAACGGGACCAACTTCCGTTTGGCGAGAAATGCGCACGTATAAAAATTATGCGTACGTTGTTACGGAAGCCGGCGGAGGCGTACAGATAATTGATTTGACGAATCTTCCCTCTTCTGTTACCTTTGTGCAATCGTTTAATTATACGAACGGTTCCAAAAATATTCTGCGTTCGCACACGATTGAAATTTCTGACGGATATATGTATCTGAACGGATGCGCTAATTGGTCGCCGGGGGCGGCGGTTATTTTTTCCCTTATCAATCCAATGTCTCCGCAATTTGTCGGCGAAGTAAATTTCGGAAGGTACTATCACGATACGTACATCCGCAACGATACGATGTACGCTGCTGCTGCATATAACGGAATTGACATTATCAATCTTACGAATAAAACTTCTCCATCGCTGATTGCCCATATCAGCGAAGCAAGTTTTTACAAACACAACACGTGGACAACAACCAACGGAAACTACTTGATTTCAACCGATGAAATCGGAAGCACGCCGCTGCAAATGAAGTTTTGGAATATGACAACACTTCCCGCTGCGCCAACGTCTCCTTCTGCTACGTATTCCTATTCGCCGTCGGATATTGTGCATAACGTAACCGTGCGCGGAAACTTTGCGTATGTTGCGTGGTACACTGCAGGAACAATAGTCGTTGATATTTCCGAGCCGTTGAATCCGCAAACCGCAGGAAGTTACGATTCGTATCCCGGCGCAAGTGGCGGCTACAACGGCGTGTGGGCGATTTATCCGTACTTTCCTTCGGGGAAAATCGTTTCTTCCGATATTCAAACGGGAACGTACGTTTTTACGTTCAGCAATTTATTTCCGCGCCGCGATGTTCATCTGATGTTTCCGAATGATAACGATTCCATCGTTGTCGGTTCACCAGTAGAATTTCGCTGGAAGAGCGCGGCGAATAATTCTGATGACCCGCATTATTATCAATTGTATATTTTCGGAAATTCTCTTGATACAATGTTTCGGGCAAACGATTCCACGCTTGCGCTCACGCTTTCATTTCTTCCCGCAGGAAATAACTATCAATGGAGTATTGTTACCAAAGACGAATTCAATACAACGGCATCGACGGATACGTTTTCGTTACGAATCATTCCACAAACATTCGGTTCTGTGAGCGGAATTGTTTTCAACGATTCCAACGGTGATGGCATAAAAAACAATGGTGAAACGGGACTTGTGAACTGGAAAATAAAAATCACAGGAACAAAAAATGATTCTGCAATTTCCGACGCGAACGGAAATTATTTTATCGGAAATTTACCCGATGGAAATTATACGTTGAGCGAAGTGTTACCAAACGAATTCGTGCAAACGATTCCCTCATCGCCGGGAACATATTTTCTTTCGATAAGTTTTGGAAATTCGATTACAGGAAAACATTTCGGAAATTTTAAACTTGGGAAAATCGGAGGACAAAAATTTCATGATGCGAACGGGAACGGAACAAAAGACGCAGGAGAAAACGGAATTCCCAACTGGAAAATATTTTTGAACGGCGTTGCGAATGATTCGGTAATAACCGATGTGAACGGAAATTTTCTCTTCACACATTTATTTGCCGGAACGTACACGGTGAGCGAAGAGAACAGAAACGAATGGTTGCAAACATTTCCTGTTTCTGGAATACATCTCGTTACGGTTTTTAGCGGCGCATATTTGAGTGGAAATAATTTTGGAAATTATCGTTACGGAAAAATCAGCGGAATGAAGTTCAACGATGTTAATGCAAACGGCATCTTCGATGAAAACGAAAACGGAATTCCGAACTGGAAACTATTTCTTCTCGGAGCGGCAATGGATTCCGTTTCGACGGATGCAAACGGAACGTACATTTTTACCAATGTTCACGCGGGCGCGTACACATTGAGCGAAATGCAAAATGTCCATTGGGTGCAAACGTTTCCTTCTTCGGGAACATATTCTGGTTCTGTTTCCAGCGGCGATAGCATTGCGGGGAAAAATTTCGGCAATGTGCAAACGGGAAAAATTTCCGGAACAATTTTCAGCGACAATAATGGCAACGGAGTATTTGATGATGAAGAACCAAAACTTTCGTCGTGGAAAATTCGGTTGAAAAAAAATTCTTTGCTTGTTGATTCCGCTCTCAGTGATGCCAAAGGAATGTATGAATTTTCCAATCTTCTTCCCGCAGAATATGAAGTGAGCGAAGCGGTGTTCAACGGATGGATTCAAACATTTCCGCAAAGCGGAAAGCATCTTGTTTCGCTTTTCGGCGGAAATATTGTGGAGAATAAGAACTTCGGAAATTTTCAGCAATGTTCTATCAGCGGAATGGTGTTTGAAGATGAAAACGGAAACGGCGTTCGTAATGTTGGCGATGGTTCGTTGCAGGGAATAAAAATATTGTTGTTTTCTCCCGATACGCTTTCGCTGGTAGATTCTGTGCAAATGATGGATGAAGGTTATGCATTTACCAACTTGTTTGCAGGAACGTATGTTGTGCGAATAAAAGTTGGCGAAGGATGGAAATCAACAACGGCAAATCCTTCGGCAATAACGTTGACGAGCGGAACAAACGTCGGCGGAATACATTTCGGTTTGTTTCTGCTGGGAAAAATTTCGGGCAATATTTTTTTTGATGGGAATGCCAATGCGATTCGGGATTCTGCGGAAACGAATTTGCCGTTTTGGAAAATAATGCTTGAAGGAGTATCCGATGATACTGTTGAAACGGATGAAAACGGAAATTATTTTTTTGAAAATCTGGAAGCGGGAAATTACGTTGTGCGCGAAAAATTACTTGGCGGATGGCAACGAACATTTCCTCTTTCGGAAATGCATTCGGTTACGATAACGAGCGGAAGTAATGTTTCCGGAAACAATTTTGGAAATTATACCGGCACAACAACGTTTCGTACGTTTCGCGCGGATACGCTGCTTTCGCAAAAAGCAGTGAAAATAAAGAAGACGAAATATGGTACGTTCGTTGCGCTTCCGAATATTGCAACCGTACGCGATAATGCGTTTATAAAAATAGGAAGAGGCGGAGCAACGTTTTTAGGAGTTCCGCAGGTTACAAAAGATTCTGCAAGATTCTATTCATGGATTTATTTTCGTGCGGGAACGTCGCTTGGTAAATTCTATACGGAACCGCACACGGGAAATTCGTATCCGTTAGACACTGCACGGATTATGGGAAGTAGATTTACAAAAAAACTTTCAAAATCTTTTACGCCGACGAGAACGAAATACAACAACGTTGCGTGGGAACAAGGAGTTGTGATGAAGTTGAATTTGTTTGCAAGCCGCGATTCCGTTCTTCCTTCGAACTTCGGTTCGCTTGTTTTAGATACGCCGTATGTTCTTGCCGGAAGACAACTCAAAGGAAATACGCTTTCCGAAATTGCTAATTATTTCGATACGTTGATGACCTATTGGGAACGATTTGGAATGAACAATTCAACAGCATACAGCAATATTGATACGTTTGCGAGGACCATTGTGAAAAGAATCAATGATGGTTTTTTTGCACAGATTGATTCGGGAAACGTTTCGATACAATATGTTCAGAAAAAACGATATTATGCCGTGTCATTAAAAGGTGTGAAAACAGCATCCGAACTTGGAATCGTACGAGAAGAGCCGAACAGAATTTCTGCGCCGTTAATTTTTTCTTCCAAAGAAAAGAGTGAACCAACGGAAATTGTTCTGGAACAAAATTATCCGAATCCGTTTAATCCCACAACGGCTATTGGCTTTTCGCTTTTGGCTGTTGGGGAAGTTACGTTGAAAATTTACAATGTTCTCGGGCAGGAAGTAGCAACGTTATTGAACAATGAAACAATGGAAGAAGGCGAACACGAAGTTGAATTTGATGCGAGCAATTTACCAAGCGGAGTGTATTTTTATACAATACAAACAGAAGGTTTAACAATATCGCGAAAACTTATTTTCTTAAAATAATATATCATTGAAAGGACAAATAATATGGTATTTCATAAAAAAATATTGGAAATGCTGCTGATAGCAGGAATGTTTCTTTTTCACCAAGAAAGTGTTTCGCAAGAAATATTTTCGGGAAAACGAAACAGTGCATTGAAAGACGAAATTCGGAAAAAACACGCGCAGAAGAAGAAAAAGCGTGTTCAGAAATTTTTTGAAAACATCAATGCAGAGGAAAACGACAATACAATTTCTTCTCCTCATATTGCGAGCGATAGTGCAACTGTTGCGTGGGAACGTCATTATGCTTCGCAAACACTTTCTACTTACGATGGCGCAAGAGAAGTAAACGTGGATAACGAAGGAAACATCGTTGTTGCAGGATTCACGGAAAGTTATGCAACGGGAAGAGATGTACTCCTCATAAAATATAACGCCGCCGGAACAAAACTTTGGGAAGTTCGATATGATAATCCCGAACATCTTGACGATGTTTTTTCTTCGTTTGCGCTCGATGCAAACGGAAATATTTATGTTTGCGGAAGTTCCTTTCGCAACGGAACGATGTATAATATGATGACCATCAAATACAATTCACTCGGCGTTCAGCAATGGTTTACAAGTTACAACAGTACCGAAAATGTGAATGATTATTCCAGGGATATTGCCATTGATACGGAAGGAAATGTAATTGTTTATGGATATTCTTCCATAGGTTTGACGCGATTTGTATTGATAAAATACAATGCATCCGGCGCAGAACAATGGACTCAGTTTTTTTCCGATAACGAATATATTATTGAGGCGAAGAATATTGCGGTTGATGGAAGCAACAATATTTTCCTCAGTGGAGAGAGTGAGGTTTCCGATACGACGGATGGAATTCTCATCGTAAAATACAACTCCCAGGGAGTGTTTCAATGGCAAAAGAAATACACCAGCGGCGGCGGATTTAATGTTGCAAATGCAATGGTTGCCGACGTTGCGGGAAATGTCTATATAACGGGAGAGAGTATTGAAGATGCCGCAGAACCGGAATGGTACGAATTTTCAACGGTGAAATTTTCTTCCGCTGGAAATTTGCAGTGGGAAAAACGATACAGCGGAACGTCCAACAGCGACAATTATCCGAATGATATAAAAGTTGATAATGCTGGAAATGTTTACGTCGCCGGTGAAAGTTACTTGGCATCGGGAGAAATAAATTGTGTGACAATAAAATACAGCACGACGGGGACACAACGATGGGCAAAACGTTTTTCTACAGACATTAATAGTTGGGGAAATGCTGTACTTGTTGATTCATCCGGGAATGTTTTTGTCGGCGGCGGCGCGGAAGGAAATACTTCAACTGATTTTTTTGTTGTAAAATATTCTTCAACGGGGAATGAACAATGGTATTCAAATTTCAATGTATCAACACTAAACGATGAGTTAAAATCCTTCACGCTTGATGATGTCGGAAATATTTATGGGACGGGATATACGGTAGTGGGATATACGCCAAGTGATTTTATAACAGCAAAGTTGGACAATGAAGGAAATAGTCAATGGACAGCCGTATTTCATGGAACAGGAAATACCTACGATGAAGGGAATGCGATTACTGATGATAACGATGGAAATATCGTTGTTTCCGGTTTCAGCAAAATGGATACTTCGCAAAATATTGTTACGCAGAAATATTCTTCTGCAGGAAATGAAATATGGACGTCGAAATATTTAGGAACAAGAAGCACAAGTTATACCATTGCAAAACTCATTCACGACAATGTTGGAAACAATTACATTTTCGCAACAAAATTCAAGAACGAAGTTATCGCATATCCCGATTTTTTTCTTCTAAAAATAAATTCTTCCGGTGTTGAGCAGTGGACAAAAACATATTCTCGCACGAATAATTCCATTGAAACCGCAAAAGCGTTGGCGGTTGATAATACGGGAAACGTCTATATCACCGGAGAAAGTAAAATCAACACTTCGTCAAATTTTACTACAATAAAATATAATGCTTCGGGAATGCAACTTTGGGAAAAACATTACAATGCAACGGGAACCTCGGTAAATTTTCCGAATGATATTGCAGTGGATGATTCGGGAAATGTGTTTGTAGCGGGCGGAAGCAACGATTCGTCTTCTTCCGATTTTGCGACGATAAAATATGATACCGACGGAAATCTCCAGTGGGTTGCACGCTATAATTCTTTTCGCAGAATAAAAGATGTTGCCTATGCGCTTGCGCTTGATAATTCCGGAAATGTGTACGTAACGGGAGAAAGCGGTGAATCGTATATGACAATAAAGTACAATTCCACAGGAGAAGAATTATGGAATGCCAATTACTATTATTCCGGAACATCACGAGATATTCCGCAAAGAATTGCACTCGATAGCGAAAACAATATTTATGTAACCGGAGCCGGCTATGCAAATTCCAAATATTATACAACGACAATTAAATATAATTCCAGCGGCGATCAACTCTGGTTAGTACACGATACGATAACATCTTATCCGTTGCAGCTTCAACTTGATAACGGAGGAAATGTTTATCTCGGATGCACGCGAAAAAAAGCAAACGAAACGAATGATTTTTATATCAGAAAATATTCCACGAGCGGCAACGACATTTGGGAAACGTACTATAACGAACCACGCAACGCTTCGGATAAATTCTACGATATGATTGTGGATAATGCCGGAAATATTTTTGCCGTTGGAACAAGCGCAAAAAATAATTGGAGCATTTCCACCCTTGTTAAATGGGAACAAACTCCCGCATCTGTCAATGAAATGAATGCGCATTCAGTGAAGAATTTCTCGCTCTATCAAAATTATCCGAATCCCTTCAATCCGAAAACCACAATCCGCTTTACGCTATCTACCGCTGCGCTTGTTACCATGAAAGTGTATAACATAATCGCTCAAGAAGTTGCGACATTGATACACGAAAGAAAAATGGACGCGGGAAAACACGAAGTAGAATTTGACGCAAGTCGTTTTCCCAGCGGCGTGTATTTTTATCAATTGGACATAAGTCAAAATGGAATTTTGTTCTATCGTAACACGAAGAAACTTTTACTTGTAAAGTGAACCGAAAAACCCTCGAAGGTTTGATAAACGTTCGAAGGCAAATTTTTTTCCAACGTTAAATGAGAAGAAAAATGAATCGAATTATACAAGCGATATGCATTGCAGAAGTTATCTTTTTATCGGCTACAAAGGGACAAGAGCGCGACGAATATCTGCAACGCGGACAAGAATATTTGCAGAAATACGCGTTCTCTTCTCACGCATATCGTGCGGCGAACGAAACGCCAGAAACATCGTGGAAAAACTATTACGATTCACTGCAACGAAGTGAAAAAAAAGAATCGTTGCGCGCGCGTATGATGCCGAGTTATCGGACGAACGTTACCTACGCGAATTTTCTCATCAACGAAGAAGATAACGTATGGGGAAATGTTGTCGGCGGCAATGCGCCATATTATTTTTGGCTCGACTATGGCGACGGAAGCAAAGATTCCGGCGTTGTGAACAATCCGCGATTCCTTGGTGCAAAACATTTGTATAATTATGCGGGAATAAAAAGAGCAATACTCAAAGTGCAAGATTCGCAAGGATTGATTGACCAAGAGACGACATACATTCGCGTGTTTCCATTGCGATATAAACAAGTGCGCATCAATCGTGCAATTGATCGAGGTTTGTTGTATTTATACTTGCATCAATTCGCTGATGGAAGATGGGAAATAAATACAGGCTCCTATCCTGTTGCAACAACAGGCGCAGCAGTTCTTTGTTTTGAAGAAAACGGACATCTCGCAAAAAAAGGAAATGATTTCAGTATTTATGTTGAAACGGTAACAAAGGGGTTAAAATTTTTACTTTCCAACATCGAAACAATGCAAATTTTTCCGCAACCTGCGGGAGATTGCGATAGCGATGGCGATGGAAAAGGCGCGTATTTTTCCGAACACCAAAACACATACTCCAACGGCATTGCGCTGCTGGCGATTCTTGCAGCGCATTCGTCGAAAGAAAGCGCGCAAACAGATACCATCACCAACGGAGAATACAATGGAAGCACATATTTTGATTTTGTTGTTGATGCTCTTGACCAACTTGCGTTTTCGCAGGAAGAGTCGGGAATTGCTAAAGGTGGATGGGGATACCAAATAAATATGCCATCAAGTAACTGGAGCGATAATTCGATTGTTCAATGGTCAAGTTTAGTTTTGGAAGCGGTGCAAAATAGTTGGGGAATGCAAATTCCGGCATTTGTGAAAAATGAATTGCTCGCTTGGCTGCAAATTTCACAAAGCACAAACGGGTATTTTACATATCAAGGTGTATCTGGTGGAAACATAGCATTGAACGGTTCGGGAATTGGTTCGTATGTTTTCTTGGGAAAAAATTCTTCATTTTCTCCCATACAAAATTCGATGACATATATCAGTTCCGTATGGAGTAATGATACACACCTCAAGGGAAATCTTTATGCAATGTACGCTCTTGCAAAAGCATTGCGAATCATTGATAACCGAGTTGGCGTTTTAACAATCGGAACGCATAATTGGTACGAAGAATACAGCGACCATTTACTTGACCACCCGCAGTGGGGGCAATTTTCCGATGGTTCATGGCGCGATGGTTTATATTTATCAGGGGTAAATTCTTTAAGCACATCATTTGCGCTGCTTATTCTTACGCGCGGAGTAATTGTTGCGCCGCCGGTTGCAATAATTTCTCCGATTACTCCAAAACCCGCGGGGTTTTCCTTCGATGTTGATGGTTCCCAATCGTACCACCAAGACCCCGATAAAGATATTGTCGAATATAAATGGGATTTTGATTCGGAGAACGGTTTAAATTGGAATCATCCCGACGCAACAGGTCCGTATCCGTTGAATCCCGGCTATGAACAACCGGGAACGTACACCATCACACTTCGAGTAAAGGATAATTCTGAACCGCCGATGTACGCAATGGCATCAGAAAAAGTACGAATTCTTTCTGAAGATTCGTTAGAAAATCACTCTCCCGTTGCAGTTCCGATTCCGCGAGCGCGGCGTCCTTATTACATCGCTCCCATTGGACTTTCGGTTTTGCTTGATGGGCGCGAGTCGTACGATATTGATATCGGCGATGCAATCGTTTCTTACGCATGGGATTTAGACGGCAACGGCATTTTCGACGATGCAACAACGGATACGATTTCCGTTGCGTACAATGAAGAATATGACGGCGAAATCGGATTGAAAGTTACAGATACGCACGGAGAAAGCGATATTGCGTACACGCGCATTGTTGCTATAAAACAACGAGATGTGTACATCGAATCAATGGAAATTACTCCCCGCATTCTTTTTTACGACGGAACAATGAACATCAAAGTTATCTGCAGAAATTTGCCCGCTTCGGATACGACGTTTTCCAATCTTGTGCTGAGATTATTTCTCGGAAATCCGTTGGAAAATGGAGTTCAATTTATTGAAGAAGATTTTCTTGTTTCGCTTCCTGCGGGAGAACGCGATACAACAGAAATATCGCTCGATGTTCCCGCTTCGTGGGAAATACAATCGCAGTATATATATGCATATCTCGACGCAAACAGAAAATTACGCGAGCACGATGAAACGAACAATATAAAAAGTACTCGCGTCGAAATGGGATATCCCAGCGCAATTTATATAAGAAAACTGAAAGACAACGACGGAAACATACGCACGATTTCCGATAGAACTCCTTTTCAATGGAAACTTTCGTTATACAAAGATTCGATTTCTGCCAACACGCTACTTACCACTACTACGGCATCATCATTAATCTATCCAGTGAATTTTTCCGGAAAATATATTGCCGTGGAAAAAGAAAGCGCAACCATTGGAACATTGACAACGTTTCTCGACGGCGAAGAAAAAAGCAACACCAATGCAATTTCGTTTTTTTCGCAATTAGGAAAAGCGCACGTCGTTGAGTTCGTAAATTTTGAGAGTAACACCGCCATTGTTCGGACGTTTGCGGACGGCGATGGAAATTTTTTTACAACAAGCGATAGAACACCGTTGCTGCGAAAACTTTCTCTGTACCGCACATCAACAACTGCGCAGAATCTCATTGCTACCGTTGCATCGGATTCGGTGTTGAGCGTTGGAAATCTTCCGAATGGTTTATACATTGCAGTGCAGGAACCAAGTAATAATGTTGGGTGGTCGCTGTTGGGAAACGAAATCATCAATCAAAACGGAACAATGATTGCGAATGAAAATTCATCATACATCATTTCGTTCAACGTGAAAAATCGTCAAACAATACAGGCGCATTTTATCAATTCGAATGTAATGTCCATAACCGTGAGAAAAATAATTGATGATGATGGAAATCTTTTTACTGCGAATGACCGGCGCGCAAAAAAATGGGGAATGAAATTGTATAAAAATTCGATTCTTCCTGAACATCTCATCGGCGCCGTTGCCTCTGATACGATATTGATTGCAAGCGGCATTACAGCAGGAAATTATTTTGCAGTCGAATCCGATTCAATGGGGTACGTTCAAATCGGATATCAGTTTAAGAATGAACCAAGTGTGCGAAGTTCGCAACAACAAATTCCGATTCAATTAGCAGAAGGAGCGCGTGTGAAAGTGGATTTCATCAATTTTCTCGGCGATACGCTGTACTTTCGAACGTTCCGATCCGATAGTGCAATTTTTTCTGCAAAACCTCGTTTGCTTTCTGCAACCGTGAAGCCAAATTCGGGAAACGTGCGCGAAACCGTAATGGTGAGAAAAGGCGGCGATGGAATTTTTCTTGGAAAAAAAGCGCAAACCAAAAGTGAAAACAGGCGCATTGGTTGGATACGAATTGAAAAAGTGGGAACGCAGCAATTTCTTCCGCAAACAGCAAGAGCGCAATTTTTCGATTCCATCAGACTTGCTGGAAAAAAAACAAAAGTATTTATTAAGGAAATGAAAAATCCAACGAACAAAAAATATAATAATCATCTTGCCGGTGAAATGTTTGCGTTGGCATTCAATATGAAAGCAAGCGAAGCAGGAACGTTTCCTTCGAATTTTTCATCGCTTGTGTATAATGATGGAATGCCGAATAATCCGTTCAATGGAATGAGTATTAGAAACATCAAACGACGTCTCGATTCTGTTGTTTCGTATTGGAAAAATTATCCGCAGGTTAATGTTGATGCAGCCGATAGCGTCGTGGCGCGAATCAATCGTGCGTTTTTTCGTCCGCTGGCGGATTCGGATTTTCTTCCAACGTATATGCAGTATCTTGTTGTTAAAGGCGCCAAAAGTGTTTTTGATGTGCCGTATTTGCATCTTCCGGCGGCGCGAGAGACAGAAGAAGAGATTGAAATTTCGGAAACGTTTCCGGAACAAATGTTACTGGAACAAAATTATCCGAATCCGTTTAATCCGTTCACTCTGATTCGTTATTCGTTCATCGTAAAGAGTGTTGTTACATTGAAGATTTACAATGTGTTAGGTCAAGAAGTTGCAACCTTATTGAATAATGTAATGCAGGACGAAGGAAGACACGAAATTGAGTTTGATGCAAGTGATTTATCGAGTGGCGTGTATTTTTATCGCATCAGCATAAGCTCGAATAGTGGAACATTCGTGCAGATGAAAAAAATGGTTATTGTAAAATAATCGAGAGAAAAATCCGATAATGGAGATAGAAATGGGGGAAACATATTTGTAGATTCTTTAAAGAACTGTTGAAAAAAAATCTCAAAATAAAATTTACTTGTGAAGAGAATCAATAGGATTTCTGATATGAATTTCCTATTTTCAACAAGAATTTTATCATCTTTTTCGTAAGGAGTTTCCTATGCGTATTCCAAACATTTTAAAAATTTATTTTGTACTTTCAATATTGACCCCAATGTCTGTTTTTTCCCAATCTTCAACTTCGTGGATTGGAGGAACAAGCACTTCTTGGAGCACTTCTTCTAACTGGACCAACGGCGTTCCGAATTCAGCTGTTGATGCGATAATAGGAAATGCGAGTTTTACCGGTTCCAATCAACCAAATTTAAGTGCGTCATCATCGTGTAAATCGCTCACGATTGGCAATGGAACGAAAGCATCAACACTAACATTAGACCAAACGCTTACTGTTTCCGGCGATGTACTGATTGGCGCAAACGGAACCGTCAATCAATCGAATGGCGTTACGTTTTCACTTTCCGGCAATTGGACAAAGTATGGAACGTACACGACCGCGAGCAACAGCGACCAAGTAACGTTTAACGGAACAACACAATCCATAAACGGAGGCACTGCATTTCGCAAACTTACCATCAATGCCGGAAGTACTGTTACGTTGAACGCAAACATTTCTGCATCAAGAGCAGTTTCGATAAGCGGAACATTGAATCCCAACGAATCTCCAACATATTTGTTCACAGGCAGCAACACTTTAGCCGTGAATAACGGCGGAAAACTACTTGTCAAAGCGGCACTATATTCACAAAATTATACTGGATTTTCCGGAACAACATTTAATACTGGAAGTACAGTGGAATACGCTTCAACAACAACAAACCAAACAATAAGCAGTTCATTCACATATTCCACGCTTCGAATAAGCGGCGCAACGACAAAATCATTAAGTGCGAACCTGAATGCGCTTTCTTCCGCCAATGCTTCCGATGGAAATATTACCGTTACTGCAGGAACGTTAGATCTTTCTTCGTACACTGCAAACAGAGGAACAACGGTTGCAGGAGGAACACTCACTGTTTCCAATGGAGCAACGTTGAAAGTTGCGGGAACCAATGCTCTTCCATCCAATTACACAACACATTCGTTTGGAGGAACAAGCACGATTGAATATTCGGGAACGAATCAAACAATAGATTTAGAATCGTTTGGCAATTTAACATTCAGCAGCAGCGGCGGTTCGGCAATAAAAACGCTTCCATCAACTTCAATGACTATTGGCGGAAATTTTACGTCAAATATTGGAGGAGGAACAAGTGTAACGGTAACGGCAAATGCAGCGCTCACAATAAACGGAGATGTAACGCTCGGTACATCAACGACGTTTGTCGGTAATTCATTCACGCATACTGTTGCTGGCAACTGGACCAACAGCGGAACATTTACGGGAAACACCAGCACAATAAATTTTTCGGGAACGAACGCAGTAATCAGCGGAACCGGCAATAACAATTTCAACGATATCATCATTTCCGGAAACGGCGTAACGGCAAATTCGACAACAAGTATGAATATTGCAGGAAACATTTCTACAAGCGGCGCCGGTACATTTTCTCATACAGTTGGAAGCGGAATTCTTACAATGACCGGCGTATCAAAAACAATTTCCGGAACAGGAGTTACGTTTGGAAATCTGACGATCTCCAATTCGGTGACGACAACAAGTTCGTTTTCTCTTGCTGGAAATTTTATAGCAAATGGAACATTTTCTGCATCCGATGGAACGATGACGTTAAGTGGAAGTTCAAAATCAATCAGCGGAAGCGGAACCATTACATTGAATGCCATCAATGTAACAGGAACGATTTCAACATCGGCAAGTTTTTCACTCAATTCAAATCTTACAGTGAGCGGTTCTCTCGCTGCAACATCGGGAACGGTTACATTTTCAGGAACAACGATTCTTTCCGGAACCGCGAATCTTTTTAATATTATTTTAGTTACCCCTTAAAAAGTCACGACAGCAAAGCAAAGAAAGGCTCAGGAACGAAAATCCGCGAGATTGAGTTACCGAGGAAACGAATATTATTCATCAAAACCTTGCAGAAACCATGCTCGTAAA
>Ga0233424_10001319_pt1 | contig 22619 bp, 19 predicted proteins | sample Watercolumn_Towu_FD_181011 | JGI IMG/M metagenome (GOLD analysis project Ga0233424, IMG submission 181011) | Freshwater microbial communities from Lake Towuti, South Sulawesi, Indonesia - Watercolumn_Towuti2014_125_MG | ecosystem: Environmental > Aquatic > Freshwater > Lake | place: Indonesia... | reverse complement strand
GAGCCGGTGGTCGGGGAGGCGAGGAACTTGTTGTGCTCGGGGTCGGCCGAGAGGAACTGCTCCTCGATCTGCGGGATGAACGCCTGCGCCCAGTCGGCGTCGCCGTTCGCGAGGGCCGTGGTGAGGGCGGTGTTGTCGCCGTACGAGACGTAGTGCAGCTCCGGCACGGCGAGGTCGCCGCCCCAGTAGTCGTCGCGTGCGTCGAGCGTGACCGACTCGGTCGACCAGTTCGCCATCGCGTAGGGGCCGGTGCCGACGAGGTCGTCGCCCTTGACGGGGTCGGTGGCGGGGTCGTCGAAGTTCTCCCAGATGTGCTTGGGGACGATCGGCACGTGCAGCACGCGGGCCTGGTTCACGTACTTGGAGTCACCGAAGCTCAGCACGACCTTGTCGCCGTCGACCTCGGCACCCTCGAACTTGAGGCCGGCGGTGTCGAGGGCGGGGATCGAGGCGGTCTCGAAGGAGAAGACGATGTCGTCGGCCGTGAACGGCTCGCCGTCGCTCCAGGTCACGTCCGCGCGGGGGACGACGGTGAGCTGCGTGTAGTCGTCGTTCCACTCGAGGCTCTCGGCGAGCCACGGCGTCACACCGCGGTCACCCGTCTGGTTCACCAGGGCCAGAGTCTCGAACACCACCTTGGCGTAGCCGTACTTCGACGCCGCGGAGTCGCCGACGAACGGGTTGTTCGACTCGGTGCTGATCGCGCCGTCGGGCTTCGCGATGGTGAGGGAGGCGGAACCGGCGCCGTCGCCGGAACCACCGCCCGCCGAGCATCCGGCGAGCGCCGAGACGCCGAGGACGGCGACCGCGCTGGCAGCGATCAGGGTTTTCGTGAGCTTCATTGCTTCTCCTTGGGCACGGGTCCTTGTGCGGCGTCGCGGCCGAGGGATCACCGCCGGCCGCCGCTTTTGCTTACTGTCGAGAAAGTAAGCTGTGGAGAGGTTACCGAGGAGTAAGTTGGTTGGCAAGCAGAGCGGGATGAGGGGAGGTGGGCTCATGACGGACGACGTGCACGCGGTGCGGGTGCGCCCGGCGACGCGGGAGAAGCGCGAGCAGATCCTCAAGGCGGCCGTGGAGATCTTCGGCAACAAGGGCTCCACGAACGGCACGCTCGCCGACGTCGCCGAGCAGGTCGGCATCACCCATGCGGGCGTGCTGCATCACTTCGGCTCGAAGCAGAAGCTCCTCCTCGAGGTGCTCGCCTACCGCGATCAGGCCGACGTCGCCGACCTCGCCGAGAAGCACATCCCCGACGGACCGGAGCTGTTCCTCCACCTCGTCCGCACGGCGTTCGCCAACGAGAAGCGGCCGGACATCGTGCAGGCCTACACGGTGCTCTCCTCCGAGTCGGTGACCGACGACCACCCCGGTCGCGAATACTTCGAGGAGCGCTATACGACCCTGCGCCGGGAGGTGACGGCGGCGTTCGGGGAACTCTGCGCCCAGGAGGGTGTGACCGAACCCGCGACCATCGCCGCCGCTTCGGCCGCCATCCTCGCCGTGATGGACGGCCTGCAGCTCCAGTGGCTCCTGCATCCCGAGGTGATCGGACTCGGCGAGACGAGCGAGTTCGCGATCCAGGCGATCGTGAACGCCGTGCTGCGTCCCGGACCCGAACTGCCGACCTACGTGCACTGACCCTGCCGAGACCCCACGTTCCCGTCGAGACCCCGCCCTCCCGGCGCGGCGAAGCCGGGGTCTCGGCGGAACGCCGGGGTCTCGGCGCACACCCGGCTAGGCTCTGGCCATGACGATCGACCTCGAAGCGCTCTACATCGACCTGCACCAGCACCCCGAGCTGTCGTTCCAGGAGACCAGGACCGCGGGCATCGCCGCCCAGCACCTGCGCGACCTGGGCCTCGAGGTCGAAGAAGGCGTCGGGGTGACCGGCGTGGTCGGGGTTCTCCGCAACCCTTCGACAGGCTCAGAGACCCAGGATGAGGAGTTCCCGCGGCCGGTGGTGTGGGTGCGCGCCGATATGGACGCGCTCCCGGTCGAGGAGCAGACGGGCCTCGCATATGCGAGCACCGCGAGAGGCGTCGACCCCGCAGGCACGACTGTTCCCGTCATGCACGCCTGCGGTCACGACATGCACGTCACCGCCATGATCGGCGCGGTGGAGAAGCTCGTCGCGACCCGCGCGGAGTGGTCGGGCACTCTCGTCGTGCTCATCCAGCCTGCCGAGGAGTACGGCGCGGGGGCCAGGGCGATGCTCGACGACGGTCTGCTCGACCGCTATCCGAAGCCCGACGTGGTGCTCGGTCAGCACGTCACCCCGCTCCCCGCCGGGATCATCGGCGTGCGCAGCGGCACCCAGATGGCCGCGTCGGACGGCCTCACCGTCACCCTGCACGGCCGCGGCGGCCACGGCTCCCGCCCGCACGCCACGATCGACCCGGTCGTGATGGCGGCCGCGACCGTGATGCGCCTGCAGACGATCACCTCGCGCGAGATCGACCCGCAGGGCGTGGCCGTGGTGACGGTCGGCTCGATCCACGCCGGACTCAAGAACAACATCATCCCGGCCGAGGCGAAGCTCGAGCTCAGCCTCCGCTACCCGAATGAGGACGTGCGGGAGAAGGTGCTGGCGAGCGTCGAGCGGATCGTGCGCGCCGAGGCGATGGCCTCCGGCGCAGAGCGCGAGCCGGAGATCCACACCCAGCACACGCTCCCCGCCACGATCAACGACGAGGAGGCGACGGCGCGGGTCTCGTCGGCGCTGCGTCGGGCGCTCGGCGATTCGGCCGTCGTCGACCCCGGCATGTTCACCGGCAGCGAGGACGTCTCCTGGTTCGCCCGCGACGCCGAGGTGCCGCTCGTGTTCTGGTTCTGGGGCGGCGTCGACCCCGCCCGGTTCGCCGAGGCCGTCGCGGCGGGCACCGTGGAGAAGGACATCCCCACGAACCACTCGCCGTTCTTCGCGCCGGAGATCCATCCGACGATCGAGGTCGGGGTCACGGCGATGTCCGCCGCAGCCCGCGAGTTCCTGGCCTGACCCGGTTCGGGGTGCTCAGACCTCGACGATCCCCGGCGCGGGCGGAGGCGGCGGCGCGAGCTGCCGCTGCGGCACGCCATGGGCCTCGCGGTGCAGCCGCTCCATGCGGGTGTCGAGTTCGGCAGCGGCGTCGGCGGCGTCGCTGAGGCTGTCGACGAGGTGCGCGGGCACCTGGTTGGAGAACTTGTAGTAGATCTTGTGCTCCAGGCTCGCCCAGAAGTCCATCGCGATGGTGCGGAACTGCACCTCGACCGGCACGGACAGCGCGCCCGTCGAGAGGAAGACGGGGACCTCGATGATGGCGTGCAGGCTCTTGTACCCGTTCGGCTTCGGGTTCGCGATGTAGTCCTTCACCGTGCGGACGGTCACGTCGTCCTGCGCGGTCAGCAGATCGAACAGCCGGTAGACGTCGGCGACGAAGCTGCAGGTCACGCGCACTCCGGCGATGTCGGTGATCTCGGCACGGATGCGGTCGAAGTCCGGGTCGTCGATGCCCTTCCGGGCGATCTTCTCGACGATGCTGTCCGGCGACTTCAGCCGGCTCTTCACGTGCTCGATGGGGTTGTACGCGTGATCGTGGGTGAACTCGTCGCGGAGGATCGAGATCTTCGTCTCCACCTCGCGCATCCCGAACTCGTACTCGCGGAGGAAGCGCTGCAGCTGGTCGCGGAGCTCCTTCGCCTCGGAGATCAGGTGCTCGTCGACGGGGATCACGCTCATGAGGACGACGTTATCGATCCGTGATCGGAAACCCCTGTGGATTCGAGAGCGCGACGCGGGCGTCCTCGAGGTGCTGGCCGGAGAGGAGACCGGGGAGGCCGCGCCCCTGGCGGGTGGTGAACAGCAGCACGATCGCGACGAGGATCAGCACCGAGGAGAGCGCGTCGAACACCCCGCCGAGCATCCCGAGAGCCGTGAGTCCGCCGATGCCACCCGCCCAGCGCAGCAGCCGGGCGAGCGCCGCCGGCAGCCGCGACCCGGTGTAGCGCAGCTGCACGGCGAGGTCTCCCACCGAGCGGCCGGTGACGAGGATGACCACGAGCCACAGCGCACAGGCGGCCGCCGTGCTCACCGTGCCGGCGAGGGTGCCGTCGAGCACGGCCTGACGGTCCTGCACGACGTACTCGAGCCAGAGCTGCACCGCGACGCCCCCGGCGAGCACGACGAAGCCGTTCGCGAGTCCGTCGCACAGCATCGCCAGCGCGCGGCGACCACGGGTGACAGGGCGCGGCTCGTCGGCATCCGCCCGGGCCTGCAGGCCGCGCAGCGAGCGGGGCACGACGAGCGCGAGCACCGAGCCGAGCACGGCTCCGGTCGTGTTCGTCATCAGGTCACCGACGTCGAAGAAGCGGTAGGCGCACGGGTACAGACCCCAGACCCCGGTGAGCTGCGTGGTCTCCACGAACAGCGAGAGCCCGAAGCCGGCGAGGAGCGCGGTCGGCAGGCCGCGGCCGCCCAGCACGCGGAGGAACGCCCCGAGCGGGACGAACAGCAGCACGTTGAACACGAGCTGGAGCAGTGCGGGCTGGCGCAGCGGGTTGCCCGGCGCCGCGAACGCTTTCTGCACATCGCGCACCACGGACATCGGGTCGGTGATCGCCCCCACGCAGCGGATGGCGTCCGGATCGGGCAGCGGCAGCAGCGTGTACGTCCAGATGGCCCAGAAATAGACGAGCGCCGCGAGCCAGAGCAGCGTGCGGCCGAGCGAGAGGCGTCCGCGGCGGCGGTAGCTGATCGCGACGAAGGGCACGAAGAGGACGACGCCCGCGGCCAGGCCGATCGCCACGGCGATGACCCCCAGAACCACCTGATCCCCCACCGACGCAAGGATACCGGGAGGCCGTGAGGATTCCGTGAGGGAGCGCCACCGGGCCGTAGGGATTCCGTGAGGATCGCGTGAGGGCACCTCCGGTCGGCGTAGTGTCGCCGGACGTGTCAGAACAAACGAGGCCGACCCCGGACGCGCCGCCGCGCGCCAAGCGCATCCTGCTCGGCGACCCGCTGACGAGCGCCCAGGTCGACGAGCAGCTCCTGCCCAAGCGCATGGCGCTGCCGATCTTCGCCTCGGACGCGCTGAGCTCGGTGGCCTACGCCCCGCAGGAGCTCGTGATGATCCTGCTCATCGGCGGCCTCACGTTCCTGTCGTTCACCCCGCTCGTCGCCGCGGCCGTCGTCGTGCTGCTGCTCGTGGTGGTGCTCAGCTACCGGCAGCTCATCAAGGCGTACCCCTCCGGCGGCGGCGACTACGAGGTCGCGTCGAAGAACCTCGGCGAGGTCCCCGGGGTGATCGTGGCCGCGGCCCTCCTCGTCGACTACGTGCTCACGGTGGCCGTGTCGGTCGCGTCGGGGGTGGACAACATCATCTCGGCGGTGCCGGCGCTCGACCCGCTCCGCGTGGAGCTCGCGGTCGGCTTCGTCGTGCTCATCATCATCGTGAACCTCCGCGGCGTGCGGGAGGCGTCGCTCGTGTTCGCGATCCCCACGTACGTGTTCATCGGCTCGGTCGGCGTCATGATCGTCACCGGGCTCGTCCGGACGGCGCTCGGCGACGCCCCGATCGCGTCCAGCGCGGAGTTCGCCGTGCAGGCCGAGAGCCTCAGCCAGGCGGCCGTGCTGCTGCTCATCCTCCGGGCCTTCTCCAGCGGCTGCTCCGCGCTGACCGGGGTCGAAGCCGTGTCGAACGGCGTCCCGGCGTTCCGGGCCCCGAAGGTGCGCAACGCCCAGTCGACCCTCGTGCTCATGGGGACCATCGCGATCTGCCTGTTCTCCGGACTCACCGCCCTCGCCCTCATCGCCGGCGTGCACTACGCCGAGAACCCCTGCGACCTCATCGGGTTCGACTGCACGAACCCGCAGCCGAGCCTCATGGCGCAGATCGCCGCGGCGACGTTCGGCGGCGGCAGCATCCCGTTCTTCATCGTGCAGGCGGCCACGGCCTGCGTGCTGCTGCTCGCGGCGAACACCGCCTTCAACGGCTTCCCCCTGCTCGGCGCCGTGCTCGCCCGCGACGGCTACGCCCCGAAGTCGCTGAACACCCGCGGCGACCGGCTCGTGTTCTCCAACGGCATGATCCTCCTCGGGATCGCCGCGATCGCCGTGCTCGTGGTGTTCCAGGCCCGGCTGACGACGCTGATCCAGCTCTACATCATCGGCGTGTTCGTGTCGTTCTCCCTCGGCCAGATCGGCATGGTGCGGCACTGGCGACGGCTGCTCCGAGCACCCGCCCCGCCGAACGGCGACGGCGCCGCGGACCGGCGTTCCGCACGCGTGGGGCTGCTCATCAACTCCGCCGGGGCGACGCTGACCGTCCTCGTGCTCGTGATCGTGACGATCACGAAGTTCACGCACGGCGCCTACCTCGTGTTCTTCGCCATCCCGGTGCTCGCGTTCCTCATGATCGGCGTCAAGCGGTACTACCGGGACGTCGAGCACGAGATCGCCATCGACGACACCACCCGCTTCGGCGCCTCCGGCGACGTCGCCATCGTCCTCGTGAACCACCTGCAGAAGCCGGTCATGAAGGCCATCGACTACGCGATCGCCGCCAAGCACGACAAGACCCTCGCCGTGCACGTGGCCGTGTCGCAGGACGACGCCGCGCGCCTGCAGCAGGAGTGGACCGACCACCTCGTGCCGGTGCCGCTCGTGATCGTCGAGTCGCCGTACCGCTCGTTCGCGCAGCCCGTGACGCAGTTCATCCGGCAGTACCGCGAGAAGCACGGCTCCTCCGTCGTCACGGTCTACCTGCCGCAGTACATCGTGGGGCACTGGTGGGAGAACTTCCTGCACAACCGGCGCGCCCGCCGCCTCGCGAACCAGCTCATGCTCGTGCACGGGGTGTCCATCACCCTGGTGCCGTGGCTGCTCGACTCGTCCGAACTCATCTACGGCCGGCGCTCCCGTCCGCTGCCCGGTCAGGAGCGGGCGGGGCGGCCGGTCGTCGTGGCCGGACGCCGGGCGCACCGCCCCGCCGGGCCGCCGTCCGAGTCCTGATGGCGGCGGTCAGGTTCCGGCGAGGACCGCACCGAGGATCGTCGCGGCCTCGGGGAAGCGGGACGGGTCGGCGCTCGCGTAGTTGAGCCGCACGTAGGAGCCGGAGGGCTCCGCGGGGAACCACTCGCTCCCCGGCGCGATGACGAGGCCGCGCGCCGCGCACTCCCGGACGACGGCTGCGGCGTCGGTGCCGTCGGGCAGCCGCAGCCAGAGGTTCAGCCCGCCGACCGGCACGGCCTCCACCAGCGCGGTCGGCGCCTGCGCAGCCAGGCACGACAGCAGCAGGTCGCGCCGCGAGCGCAGCTGCTCCCGGAAGCCGCGGAGGTGTGTGCGCCACGCCGGCTGCGTCACCACGTCGAGGGCGGCGGCCTGCAGCAGACCGCTGACGTACATCGACTCCGCCGCGCGATCGGCGAGGATGCGATCCCTGGCCGGACCGCGGGCGATCACCGCCGCCACCCGCAGGGACGGCGACACGCTCTTCGTCAGCGAGCGCAGGTACACCACATGGCCGTCGTGGTCGGAGGCGGCCACGGGGCGGGGGTCGGCGTCGATGCCGAGGTCGTGCGCCCAGTCGTCCTCGATGAGGAAGGCTCCGTGGCGACGGACCGCGTCGAGCACGGCCTCACCGGTCGCCGCCGGCCACTGCGCTCCGGTGGGGTTCGCGAACGTGGGCTGCGCGTAGAACGCCCGGGCTCCGGTCTCGGCGAGCGCCCTGTCGACCGCGTCCGGATCCGGGCCCTGCGGGCCGGAGGGGACGGGAACGAGCACGACCCCCGCCTGCTCCGCCGCGAGCAGGGCGCCCCAGTAGGTCGGCGACTCGATGAGCAGCGGCCGGCCGACGCCGACGACCGCCCGGAAGATCGAGCTCAGTCCGCTCTGGCTCCCGGAGATGACGACGGCGTCGCGGGCGGTCGGCACCGTGATCCCCGCCGGGGCCGCCGCTGCCAGCTCCGCCGCGAACCACTCCTGCAGCCCCGGCTCGCCGGCCGCGGGCGAGCGGGTGAGAGCGGACGGCGTCCGGGAGGCGCGGACGAGGGCCTGCCGGACGAGCCGCTCGGGGAGGAGATCCGGAGCCGGATAACCGGAGTGCAACCCGATCGCGTCCGGCGAGGTCGGGCGCTGCGCCGAGGAGAGACCGTCCAGGCGCACGGCGGCCGCCCCCAGGGCTCCGGACTGCCAGCCGTAGTTCGCCGGCAGGACCGTGCGCGCCGCGCGGACGAAGGTACCGACGCCGGGTCGCGCGTGGACGAGCCCGAGGCGGACGAGCTGCTGCACCGCCTTCTGCACGGTCACGGGGCTCGCGGCGTAGTCCGCCGTCAGCGCGCGGTTGGAGGGGAGGCGGGCCCCGGGAGCGGCCGTGGCGATCCACGCCCGCAGGCCCGCCACGATCCGCGCGGTGCTATCCTGACTCATGAAAGAACACAGTAGCGTTATCCGTCCGAACGGAACACTGCTATCCCGCGCCGCCGGTCCCGGTTGGGGGCTGCTGGGCGTCGTCGCCTTCTCGTTCACGCTCCCGTTCACGCGGATCGCCCTCGGCGGCGGACTCTCGCCGCTGTTCATCGGCTCCGCGCGCGCGGTCGTCGCCGCCGTGCTCGCCGCGGTCGCCCTCCTCGTCACGCGTCAGCAGCCGCCGAGCCCGGTCCAGTGGGCACGACTCGCGATCGTCGCCCTCGGAGTGGTCGCAGGCTTCCCGCTGTTGACCTCGTTCGCGATGACCACGACGCCGGCGAGCCACGGGGCGGTCGTGATCGGCCTCCTCCCCGCCGCGACCGCCGTGGCCGTCGTGCTGCGCACCCGCGAGCGCCCGTCCCCCTCGTTCTGGGTCTTCGCGCTCCTCGGGTCCGCGGCGGCCCTCGTCTTCGCGACCCTGCAGAACGGCACCCCCGGCGTCCTTCGCCCCGCCGACCTCCAGCTGTTCGGCGCCGTCATCGCGGCGGCGGTCGGCTACGCGGAGGGCGGCCTGCTCGCCCGCGAGCTCGGCGCCTGGCAGACGATCTCGTGGGCGCTGGTGCTCGCCGCCCCCGTGATGCTCGCGGTGGCCGTGGCCGCCGGGGTCGCCGCCACGCCCATCGCCACCCCGACCGCGTGGCTCGCGTTCGCCTACCTGGCCGCGGTCAGCATGTTCCTCGGATTCTTCGCCTGGTACCGCGGCCTCGCCATCGGCCCGATGGCGCAGGTGAGTCAGATCCAGCTCGTCCAGCCCGTCATGGGCATCACCTGGGCCGCCTTCCTCTTCCATGAGGACGTCGGTGGGGCCACGGTGCTCGGCGGGCTCGCCGTCGTCCTGTGCGCCGGACTCGCCGTCCGCACCCGCAGCTCTTCTCCCACCCCCACCCCCACCCGACAGGAGGCGCCATGCGTCACACCCCCCGCTACCTCATGACCGACCCCGACGAGGTGAAGCGCCTCATCCGCGCCCACCCGTGGGCGACGTTCGTCTCACCGGCCTCCGCCGGCCTCGTCGCCTCGCACTACCCGGTGCTGCTCGAGGAGGACGAGGACGACATCGTGCTCGTGAGCCACTTCGGGCGTCCGGACGACGAGCTCCACGAGCTCGGTCGACACGAGATCCTGGTGATCATCCAGGGGCCGCACGACTACGTGTCCTCGAGCCTCTATGCGCCGGGGGACCTCGTGCCGACCTGGAACCATGTCACCGCGCACCTCTCCGGCACCCCCGAGATCCTCACCGCGGAGGAGAACTACGCCATGCTCACCCGGCTCACCGACCACTTCGAGGGTGGGCAGCCGCACGGGCGGAGCCTCGCGGAGGACGAGGCGGGCACCCGACGAGCCGCGAAGGGCACGGTGGGCCTGCGGCTCCGGGTCACCCGGTTCGATGCGCGTGCCAAGCTCAGCCAGAACAAGGCCCCCGAGGTGCGCGAGCGCATCGCCGCCCGGTTCGACGCGGTCCACCCCGCCCTGGCCGCCGAGATGCGTCGCGTCTGACCCCCGTTCGAATCGCGCACTTTGCTCCATCTCGGCCGGATTTGCAGCAAAGCGCGCGATTCGAAACGGGGTCAGAGGACGAGCGTGGCCAGGACGACGGTGGGCACCGCGGCGACGGCCCCCCAGAGCGCGAAGCGGCCCCAGCGGATCTCGACCCCGAGCGCCGTCACGCGATGGTGCCAGAGGAGCGTCGCCAGCGAGGCCCACGGCGTGATGAGCGGACCGAGGTTCACACCGATCAGCAGGGCCATCAAGGCGACCGGGTCCCCTGCAGCGGGTTCGAGCACGAGGTAGGCCGGGAGGTTGTTGATCGCGTTCGCGCTCACGGCTCCCAGCGCCGCGCGGCGGGAACAGGTCGCCGAGAGAGTCGCCCCTCGCGGTCGGTGAGGTCAGGAAGTCGAGCAGCCCCTGCGCGTGCGCGGACTCGACCAGGACGAACAGCGACGCGGCGAGCGCGAGCGCCTGCCACGGGACGAGGGACAATCGCAGGGCGTGGCGACGACGGACGGCGAACAGCGCGATCAACGCGAGAGCCGCGACCGTAGCGGGGATCCACACGTCGTGGGTGAGCGCGAGCAGCGGCATCAGCACGACGAGGACGCCGGTGGCGCTCCAGAACAGCGTCGGGTCGGCGGGGCGTCGGGGCTCGGGCATCTCATACGTACCGAAGACCGTGCGCCGATGCAGGACCGTGAGGATCGCGACCGGCACCAGGATCCCCACGAGCGTGGGCGCCCAGCTCAGCGCGATGAACGCCCCGGGCCCTTCCCCCATCGCGGGCGCGGCGAGCAGGTTCGTGAGGTTCGAGACCGGGAGCGCGAGGGACGCGGTGTTGGCGAGCCAGACGGTGGCCAGGGCGAACGGCAGCGGGGAGACGCCGATGCTCTGCGCCAGCACGACGACGACCGGTGTGACGATCACGGCGGTCGTGTCGAGCGAGAGGAACACGGTGCTCACCACGGCGAGCACGACCACCAGCGCCCACAGCACCACCACGCGGCCGCGACCCCAGCGCGCGAGGCGCTGCGAGACGACGTCGAACACCGCCGCGTCACGGGCGAGCTCGGCGACGATCGTGATCGCGACGACGAACCCCAGCACGGGCGCGATCCGTTCCCCGAGCGCACCGGCGTCCGTGCGCGGCAGGAACCCCGTGAGCACGCACCCGAGCGCGGCCACCACGAGCCCGGCGACGATCCCCGTCCCCGTCCCGATCCGCATCCTTCTGATCCCCACCTCGTGAGCATAGGGCCGGCGCCCCCTTTCGAATCGCGCACCTGGCTGCATCGGCGGCGGGTTTGGGACCAGGTGCGCGATTCGAAGGCCGTCTCCGTGAGCAACCCGCATGCATCCGAGGGGACGGGCGTAGGGGAAACGTGAGGATCGACGGATGCGGCCGGGCGGCGCAGTTGGATCGAGGACGTGCTCGACATCATCTACCTCGCGCTGACCCTGGCGCTGTTCGCCCTCGTGTCCCTCATCGCCAAGGCGGTGGACCGCGCATGATCGTCTTCGAGATCCTCGCCGCGGTCCTCGCCGTCGCCGCGGTCGTCTACCTGGTCGTGGCGCTCGTCGCCCCGGAGCGCTTCTGATGGACGCGACGGTCCTGTACGGCGTCCTCCAGATCACGGCCGTCGTGGTCGTGCTCGTGCTCCTCTACCGCCCCCTCGGCGACTACATCGCGCACGTCTACACCTCCGGACGCGACCTGCGCATCGAGCGCGGGCTCTACCGGGTGATCGGCGTCGACCCCCGCTCCGAGCAGACCTGGCGCGCCTACGCCCGCAGCGTGCTGCTGTTCTCGCTCGTCGGCCTCCTGCTCGTCTACGGGCTGCAGCGGCTCCAGGCCTTCCTCCCCGCGTCGCTCGGCCTGCCCGCCGTGCCGGAGGGACTCGCGTTCAACACCGCCGCGTCCTTCGTCGCGAACACCAACTGGCAGTCGTACTCGCCCGAGCAGACCGTGGGCTACACGGTGCAGCTCGCGGGCCTCACGGTGCAGAACTTCGTCTCCGCCGCCGTCGGCCTCACCATCGCCATCGCCCTCATCCGCGGGCTCGCGCGCCGTGGCTCCGCGACGATCGGCAACTTCTGGGTCGACCTCACCCGTGGTCTGGGGCGGCTGCTCCTCCCGCTCGCCCTGATCGGCGCAGTGGCCCTGCTCGCGGGCGGCGTGATCCAGAACGTGAACGGCTTCACCGATGTCGCCACGGTCTCGGGCGGCACGCAGACGATCCCCGGCGGTCCGGTCGCGTCACAGGAGGCCATCAAGCTGCTCGGCACCAACGGCGGCGGGTTCTTCAACGCCAACTCCGCCCACCCCTTCGAGAACCCCACCGGGTGGACCAACCTCCTCGAGGTGCTGCTGATCCTGGTGATCCCGTTCGCCCTCCCCCGCACGTTCGGCCGAATGGTCGGCGACCACCGGCAGGGGTACGCGATCGTCGCGGTCATGGGCACCCTGTTCCTCGCCTCGCTCGCCGCACTCTCGGCCCTGGAGCTGGCGGGACGCGGCGCCGCGCCCGAACTCGCCGGGGCGGCGATGGAAGGCAAGGAGCAGCGCTTCGGCATCCTCGGCTCGACCCTCTTCGGCAGCGCGAGCACCCTCACCTCGACCGGGGCCGTGAACTCGATGCACGACTCGTACACCGCGCTCGGCGGCATGATGCCGATGCTGAACATGATGCTCGGCGAGGTCGCTCCGGGCGGCGTCGGCTCCGGTCTGTACGGGATGCTCGTGCTCGCGATCGTCGCGGTCTTCGTCGGCGGGCTGCTCGTCGGCCGCACCCCGGAGTGGCTCGGGAAGCGCATCGGACCGCGGGAGATGACCGTCGCGAGCCTCTACATCCTCGTGGTCCCGGTGCTCGTCCTCGGCGGCACGGCCCTGAGCTTCGCGATCCCCGGTATCCGCGAGGACGTGGAGTCCACGAGCATCCTCAACCCGGGCGTGCACGGCATGAGCGAGGTGCTCTACGCGTTCACCTCCGCCGCGAACAACAACGGCTCCGCGTTCGCCGGCCTCACGGCGAACACCCCGTGGTTCAACACCGCCCTGGGCGCCGCGATGCTGCTCGGGCGCTTCCTCCCGATCGTGCTCGTGCTGGCCCTCGCGGGATCGTTCGCCGCACAGGAGCGGGTGCCGGCCACGACCGGCACGCTCCCCACCCACCGGCCGCAGTTCGTCGGCCTGCTCCTCACCGTGACCGTCGTCGTGACGGCCCTCACCTACTTCCCCGTGCTCGCACTGGGACCGCTCGCCGAAGGACTCTGACCATGACCCTCCTGACCACCCCTCCCGAACAGCAGGACGCCCCCGCCGTCGCGGCCCGCCCGCCGCGCTCCTTCGGCGGGGCGCAGCTCGCGCAGGCGCTCCCCGGCGCCCTCCGGAAGCTCAACCCCGCGACGCTCGTGCGCAATCCGGTGATGCTCCTCGTGTGGGTCGGCGCCGCGTTCACGACCGTCCTCGCGATCGCGGAGCCCTTCCTCGGCGGGCCCGCCCCGTCCGGCGGCACCCCCGTCCCGGCGGCGTTCACCTGGGGCATCGCGATCTGGCTCTGGCTGACCGTGTTCTTCGCGAACGTCGCGGAGTCGGTGGCCGAGGGGCGCGGCAAGGCTCAGGCCGCGAGCCTGCGGAACACCCGCACCCAAACGATGGCGCGACGGGTGGTGGGCCCTTCGACAAGCTCAGGGACCCGGGGCCTCGGCTCAGGGACCCGGGGCCTCGGCTCGGGGACCCGGGGCCTCGGCTCAGGGACCCAAGGCCTCGGCTCGCGGACCCAGGGGGGCGCGGAGTGGGTCGCTGAGCTTGTCGAAGCGCCGACGGAGACGGTGTCGTCGGCGGAGCTGCAGCGCGACGACCTCGTGATCGTCAGCGCGGGCGAGCTCATCCCGGGCGACGGCGACATCGTCGCGGGCATCGCGACGGTCGACGAGTCAGCCATCACCGGCGAGAGCGCCCCCGTCGTCCGCGAGTCCGGCGGCGACCGCAGTGCCGTCACCGGCGGCACGCGGGTGCTGTCGGACCGGATCGTCGTGCGCATCACGTCGAAGCCCGGCGAGACGTTCGTCGACCGCATGATCGCCCTCGTCGAAGGGGCGAGCCGACAGCGCACCCCGAACGAGATCGCCCTGAACATCCTCCTCGCGAGCCTGTCGATCGTGTTCGTCGTCGTGGTCCTCGCGCTGAACCCGATCGCCTCGTACGCGGCGTCGCCGGTGAGCATCCCCGTCCTCATCGCCCTGCTCGTCTGCCTCATCCCGACCACGATCGGCGCGCTCCTCTCCGCCATCGGCATCGCGGGCATGGACCGGCTCGTGCAGCGCAACGTGCTGGCGATGTCGGGGCGGGCGGTGGAGGCCGCGGGCGACGTGACCACGCTGCTCCTCGACAAGACCGGCACCATCACCCACGGCAACCGCCGCGCCCACGCCGTGCTGCCGCTCACCGGGGCGGACGCCGCGGAGCTGCTGCGCACCGCCGCCCTCTCCTCCCTCGCCGATCCGACGCCGGAGGGCGCATCGATCGTCGAGCTCGCCGCCGCCCGCGGGATCCGGGTCCAGGCCCCGGCGGACGCCGTCGTCGTCCCGTTCACGGCGCAGACGCGCATGAGCGGTCTCGACCTCGCCGACGGCACGCAGATCCGCAAGGGCGCGGCCTCGGCCGTGGCGGCCTGGCTGGGGCAGACCCCCGATGACGAGCTCACGACCCTCACCGACGACGTCGCCTCGGGCGGCGGCACGCCCCTCGTCGTGGCGGTGCAGGGCCCTTCGACAAGCTCAGGGACCCAGTCCGGCTCAGGCCCTTCGACAGGCTCAGGGACCCAGCCGGACTCAGGCCCTTCGACAAGCTCAGGGACCCATCGGATCCTCGGGGTCGTGCACCTCAAGGACATCGTCAAGGACGGCCTCCGAGAGCGGTTCGACGAACTGCGCGGCATGGGCATCCGCACGGTCATGATCACCGGAGACAACCCGCTCACCGCGAAGGCCATCGCGGCCGAGGCCGGCGTCGACGACTACATCGCCGAGGCCACCCCGGAGGACAAGCTCGACCTCATCCGCCGCGAGCAGGAGGGCGGGCGCCTCGTCGCGATGACCGGGGACGGCACGAACGACGCCCCGGCACTCGCCCAGGCCGACGTCGGCGTCGCGATGAACACGGGCACCTCGGCGGCCAAGGAGGCGGGCAACATGGTCGACCTCGATTCCGACCCGACCAAGCTCATCGACATCGTCCGCATCGGCAAGCAGCTGCTCATCACCCGCGGCGCGCTGACGACGTTCTCGCTCGCGAACGACATCGCGAAGTACTTCGCGATCATCCCGGCGATGTTCATGGGCGTGTTCCCCGGACTCGCGGCGCTGAACATCATGCAGCTGCACTCGCCGGCCTCGGCGGTCACGAGCGCGATCATCTTCAACGCCATCGTGATCGTGTTCCTCATCCCGCTCGCGCTCCGTGGCGTGACCTACCGGCCGGCGAGCGCCTCCCAGATCCTGCAGCGGAACCTGCTCGTCTACGGCCTCGGCGGGGTCATCGCCCCGTTCGTGGGCATCAAGCTCATCGACCTCCTCGTCAGCCTCCTCCCCGGCTTCTGACCGGGCTCGAAAGGAACGCCATGTCGTCCACCACCCGCACCACGATGCGCACCGCCGGTGTCGCCGTCCGCGCGATGCTCGTCCTCACCCTCGTCCTCGGCGTCGGGTACACGCTGCTCGTCACCGGCATCGGCCAGCTCCTCCTCCCCGCACAGGCGAACGGCTCGATGCTCCCCGGCGACCGGGGCAGCGCGCTCATCGGCCAGTCCTTCACGGATGCCGAGGGCGAGGCCCTGCCGGAGTACTTCCAGTCCCGCCCCTCCGCGGCCGGCGACGGGTACGACGGGGCCTCGTCGGGCGGCAGCAACCTCGGGCCGGAGAGTCCCGACCTCGTCGCCGAGATCGCCGCGCGGAAGGCCGAGATCGCCGCGAGGGAGGGGGTCGATCCGTCCGCGGTGCCCGCGGATGCCGTGACCGCGTCCGGCTCCGGTCTCGACCCGCACATCAGCGTCGCGTACGCAATGCTCCAGGTGCCGCGGGTGGCCGCCGCCCGCGACCTGCCGGAGGACGACGTCCGGGCGCTGGTGGAGTCTAGGATTCAAGGGCGGGACCTGGGGTTCCTCGGCGAGGAGCGCATCAACGTCGCGGAGCTGAATCTCGCACTCGACGACCGGGAGGGTGCATGAGCGCAGAGCGGCCGCTGCGCCCCGCGACGGACCGGAACCGCCGCGGGCGACTGCGCGTCCTCCTCGGCGCCGCGCCGGGCGTCGGGAAGACCTTCGAGATGCTCGTCGAGGGCCGGAGGCTCCGTGACGAGGGTCGCGACGTCGTCATCGCGATCGTCGAGACCCATGGCCGTGCGGCCACGGCCGCCCTCACGTCCGGGCTGCCCGAGGTGCCGCGCCGGGAGGACGCCCACCGCGGGGTCGTCCTCTCCGAGCTCGACCTCGACGCGGTGCTCGCCCTCGGCCCGGAGATCGCGCTCGTGGACGAGTTCGCGCACACGAACGCCCCCGGCTCGCGGAACCCCAAGCGCTGGCAGGACGTCGAGGAGCTGCTGGACGCGGGTATCGACGTCGTCACCACCGTGAACGTGCAGCACATCGAGTCGCTGAACGCGGTCGTGGAGAAGATCACCGGGATCGCCCAGCGCGAGACCATCCCGGACGCGGTGGTCCGCGCCGCCGACGAGATCGAGGTCGTCGACCTCGCGCCGCAGACGCTCCGCGACCGCCTCGCCGCGGGCCTCGTCTACCCCGCGGAGCGCATCGACGCCGCGCTCTCGCACTACTTCCGCCTCGGCAACCTCACCGCGCTGCGGGAGCTCGCGCTGCTGTGGCTCGCCGACGAGGTCGACAGCGCGCTCCGCAGTTATCGCGCCGAACAGGGCATCGCCGGAGCGTGGCAGGCACGCGAGCGGGTGGTCGTCGCCCTCACCGGCGGCCCGGAGGGTGAGACGCTGCTGCGCCGCGGGGCCCGCATCGCCGCCCGGTCCGCCGGCGGGGAGCTGCTCGCCGTGCACGTGACCGCCCAGGACGGGCTGCGCGACGAGACCCCCGGCGCCCTGGCCGCGCAGCGCTCCCTCGTCGAGTCGCTCGGCGGGAGCTACCATCAGGTGGTCGGCGACGACATCCCCGCGACGCTGGTGGAGTTCGCCCAGGGTGCCGACGCCACGCAGCTCGTGATCGGGGTCAGTCGGCGCGGCCGCCTCGCCGCCGCGCTCACCGGGCCGGGCATCGGCGCCGAGGTCATCCGCCGCTCGGGCGATATCGACGTGCACATCGTGACCCACGCCGCGGCGGGCGGCCGGCTCGCCCTCCCCCGCATCACCGGCGGTGCGCTCGGCTGGCGGCGTCAGGCGCTGGGGTTCGGCGTGGCCCTGGTGTTCGGCCCGCTGCTCTCCTGGCTCATGTTCACGGTCCGCAGCCCGGAGTCGATCACGGCCGAGGTGCTCGCCTACCAGCTCCTCGTCGTGGTGGTCGCCCTCATCGGCGGCATCCGCCCCGCGGTGTTCGCGGCGGTCCTCTCCGGCATCACCCTCGACTTCCTCTTCGTCGCCCCGCTGTTCACGATCACGATCGCGCACCCCCTGCACGTGCTCGCGCTCACCCTCTACGTCATCATCGCGATCCTCGTGAGCCTCATCGTCGACCAGGCCGCCCGCCGGGCGCGGACTGCGCAGCGGGCGACCGCCGAGGCGGAGCTCCTCGCGGCCGTCGCCGGGAATGTCCTCCGCGGCGACAACGCCGTGCTCGCCCTCGTCAGCCGCACGCGGGAGGCGTTCGGGCTGAGCGGGGTGCGGCTGCTCACCCCGTCCGGGGAGGTGCTGGCGAGCGACGGCGAGCCCGTGCCGGACGGCCGCGCCACGACCATCCCGGTCGGGGTCGCGTCCGGTGGGGGACCGCGGGCCGTGCTGGAGCTCAACGGCGAGCCGATCGCCGGTCCGGAGCGCCGCCTGCTCGACGCGATCGTCGCCCAGCTCGCCGCCGCCATCGAGCACACCGATCTGCGAGCCACGGCACGGGAGGCGGAGGCTCTCGCCGAGACCGATCAGGTGCGCAGCGCCCTCCTCTCCGCCGTCAGTCACGATCTGCGGCGGCCGCTCGCCTCGGCCGTCGCGGCGATCGGCGGCCTCCGCGGCGCGCACGGCCTGTCCGCCGAAGACCGCGCGGAGCTGCTGGAGACCGCGGACGAGAGCCTCGCGACGCTCTCCACCCTCGTCACCGACCTCCTCGACGTGAGCCGGGTGGAGGCGGGGGTGCTCGCCGTCTCGGCGCAGCGGATCGACGCAGCCGGCCCCGTGCTCGCCGCGGTGGACGAGCTCGGCCTCGGCCCCGCCGACGTCGAGCTCGCGCTCGATCCCGACCTCCCGCCGCTGCACGCCGACCCGGTGCTGCTCCAGCGCGTGCTCGTGAACGTGCTCGCCAACGCCCACCGGCACGCGCCGGCGGGCAGCCGTGTGCTCGTGTCGAGCAGCCGGCTGGGCGATCGGGCGGAGATCCGGATCGTCGACCGCGGCGAGGGGATCGCCCCCGAGCGGCGCGATGCGATCTTCCAGCCGTTCCAGCGCTTCGGCGACACCGACAATACGACCGGGCTGGGGCTCGGGCTCGCCCTCTCCCGCGGATTCACCGAGGGCATGGGCGGTAGCCTGACACCGGAGGACACCCCCGGGGGCGGACTCACCATGGTCATCTCCCTGCCGCTCGCCGCAGGGACCGCCGACACGGAGGGCACGGAGTGAAGCTCCTCATCGCCGACGACGACCCCCAGATGGTGCGGGCGCTGCGGATCACCCTCGCGGCCCACGGGTACGAGGTCGTCGTGGCCGCCGATGGCGCCGCCGCGGTCGCCGCCGCGGCGCAGACCCACCCCGACCTCATCATGCTCGACCTCGGCATGCCCCGGCTCGACGGCATCGAGGTGATCCAGGCCCTCCGCGGCTGGACGAGCGTGCCCATCATCGTCGTGTCGGGGCGGACGGGCTCGGCCGACAAGGTCGAGGCGCTGGACGCGGGGGCGGACGACTTCGTCACGAAGCCCTTCCAGGTGGATGAACTGCTGGCCCGGCTCCGGGCGCTCTCCCGCCGCGCGGTCGCCGCGAACGGGGAGTCCGTGGTCGCGTTCGGGGATGTCGTCGTCGACCTCGCGACGAAGACCGTGACCCGTGCCGGCACCCGTGTGCACCTCACGCCGACCGAGTGGCGGATGCTGGAGCACCTCGCGCGGCACCCGGGCGCGCTGGTGACCCGGCAGGACCTCCTCAAGGAGATCTGGGGCAGCGCGCAGGTGTCCGACTCCGGCTACCTCCGGCTGTACATGTCGCAGCTCCGCAAGAAGCTGGAGCAGGAGCCGTCGGCGCCGGTCCACCTGCTCACCGAGTCGGGGATGGGGTACCGGCTGGTCCTCTAACGACCGAGCGGGGCGCGGTCGCGCGTGCCGGCGAGGCGACGCCGCCGGAGGACCGCCACGACGCCGACGATGACGAGCAGGACCGCGACGATGATCGCGGTGACGGCGGTGGCCGCGCTCTCCGGCTCATCGGTGAGCCGCCCGACCGCGAGCCAGCTCAGTCCCCAGGCCGTTGCGAGCGCCGGAGCGAGGCGGCCCGTGAACCAGGCCGACGCGGCACCGATCACGAGCACGACGACGAGCACGGCGACGGCCCAGGCGTCGGGGGCATCCGAGCCGACCTCCGGGACGGTCTGCGTGAGCCAGGCGGCGGTGTTGGCGACGGTCGCGATCGTGACCCAGCCGAAGTGCAGACCGTTCGCCCCGTCCGTGAGCAGGCGGTCGGCGAGGGAGCGGGCGGGGAACCGGCCGAGGAGCACGATGATGCGCGCGAGTGTCGCGAGCAGCAGCGCGATCACGAGCACGGTGAGCCACAGCGTCAGGTACCGCGCGGTCACCAGCCAGAGGCCGTTGAGGACCATGGAGAGGGCGATCCAGCCGCCGACCGCCTGCTGACGCTCGTCCTGGCGCTGCGCGGGGAGGGCCTGCCACACGGTGTAGGCGAGGAGTCCGAGGTAGATGAGCGACCAGATCGAGAACGCCGGTCCGGCGGGGGCGAGGTACGACCCCTGGGCCGAGAGCGCGCCGTTCTGCAGCTCGTCGACGGAGTCACCGCCGAACGCGCCGGCGCCGACGGCCGCGGCGATCAGCATGAACACGGCCGCGGCGATCACGAGGCTCTGGCGGGCGATGCCCTTCGTCGAGGTCTCCATGCCGGAACCCTACGCGGGGCGGGAGCAGAAGGCAGTGGCCTTGACAGGGACTCGCGGTTTCGCTAACCAGGTTAGCGAGTGGAGGCGTCAGGCCGGAGCGAGGGCAGCGTCGATCAGGACCTCGGCGGCGCGGCGTGCGTGCACGGCGGCCTCCGGGTCGGCGCCGATCGCCGCGGTACTCTGCGCACCCTCCGCGAGGAGAGAGAGCTGGGCGGCCAGACCCACCGGGGCACCGGTGGCCGCGACGAGCTCCGCCATGTACTGCTGGAACGAGGCCTTGTGCGCGCGGACGATCGCGGCCACCTCGGGGCTCGTCCCCCCGAGCTCGCCGAACGCGTTGATGAAGGCGCAGCCCCGGAACCCGTCGCTGCAGAACCAGTCCTCGAGGTAGCCGTAGACCGCGAGGAGGCGGGCGCGCGGGTCGTCGCCGCTCTGTGCCACCGCCGCCGTGAGCCCCTGCTCCCATTCGGCGTGCTTCCGGGTGAGCACCGCCGCGACGATGTCGGTCTTCGCCGGGAACAGCGAGTACACGCGCCGCAACGACACGCCGGCGGAAGCCCGCAGCTCGTCCATGCCGACCGCCGCGTAGCCCTTGCGGTAGTACAGCTCCTCCGCGGCGGAGAGGATGCGTTCGCGGGCCTCGTCTTCGGTCATGTCCAGAAGTCTACTTGACACGAGAACGAACGTTCTCTAGATTGATCACATCAGGCGAGAACGATCGTTCTCACCGGCACCGAAAGGAACACATCATGGGTTACATCACCGTCGGCACCGAGAACACCACCCCGATCGAGCTCTACTACGAAGACCAGGGCAGCGGCCAGCCCGTCGTCCTGATCCACGGCTATCCGCTCAACGGCCACAGCTGGGAGCGCCAGACCCGCGAGCTCCTCGCCCAGGGGTACCGCGTCATCACCTACGACCGCCGCGGCTTCGGGCAGTCCTCCAAGGTCGGCTCCGGTTACGACTACGACACCTTCGCCGCCGACCTGAACACGGTGCTCGAGACCCTCGACCTCCGCGACGTCGTGCTCGTCGGGTTCTCCATGGGCACCGGGGAGCTCGCCCGCTACGTCGGCCGCTACGGTCACGAGCGCGTCGCGAAGCTCGCCTTCCTCGCGTCGCTCGAGCCCTTCCTCGTGCAGCGCGACGACAACCCCGAGGGCGTGCCGCAGGAGGTCTTCGACGGGATCGAGGCCGCCGCCAAGGGCGACCGCTACGCCTGGTTCACCCAGTTCTACACGGACTTCTACAACCTCGACGAGAACCTCGGCACGCGCATCAGCCAGCAGGTCGTCGACGCGAACTGGAACCTCTCCGTCACCAGCGCCCCGGTCGCCGCGTACGCCGTGGTGCCGACCTGGATCGAGGACTTCCGCGACGACGTGAAGGCCGTGGCCGCCGCCGGCAAGCCCACGCTGATCCTGCACGGCACGAAGGACAACATCCTGCCGATCGACGCGACCGCCCGCCGCTTCCGCCAGGCCGTGCCCGAGGCCGAGTACGTCGAGGTCGAGGGCGCCCCGCACGGCCTCCTCTGGACCCACGCCGACGAGGTCAACGCCGCGCTGACGCGGTTCCTGGCCCGGTAACCCCGTTCGAATCGCCTGAATGGCCCCATTTCCTCCGGAGATGGGGCCATTCGGGCGATTCGAAGCGGGTCAGCGGGAGCGCCAGAGCAGCCAGACGAAGTACGGGGCGCCGATCAGCGCGACCACGAGACCCGCCGGAAGCTGCGCGGGGGCGATCACCGTCCGGCCGATCGTGTCCGCGATGCCGACGAGCAGCCCGCCGAGGAGCACCGCCGTCGGGATCACCCGCGAGTGCCGTGCGCCCACCAGCGCCCGCGCGGCGTGCGGCGCCACGAGCCCCACGAAGCCGATGACCCCGATCGCCGTCACGCTCAGCGCCGCGAGGATCGCCGCCACCAGCAGCAGCGTCAACCGGACGGGCTCCAGCCGGATGCCGACCAGTCGCGGCGTGTCCTCGTCGAGCGACAGCACGTCGAGCTCCCGGCGACCCATCACCACGAACGGCACCGCGATCACGAGGACGATCGCCAGCGGGATGACCTGCTCCCACACCCGTCCGTAGGTCGTCCCGGAGAGCCAGGTGTAGATCTTGGGGGTGTCCCACGGGTTCGACCGCAGCAGGAGGAAGGTCGTGAGCGAGACCGTGAAGTACGACACCCCGATGCCGATCAGCAGGAAACGGTCCGCGTTCAGGCCGCCCCGCCACGACAGCAGGTAGACGAGGGCGAAGGCGAGCAGCGAGCCCGCGACGGCCCCGACGATCATCCCGCCCGTCGACGACGTGATGCTCGTGATCACCAGCACCGCGCCGAGCCCGCCGCCGCCGGTGACGCCGAGGATGCCCGGGTCGGCGAGCGGGTTGCGGCTCACCCCCTGGATCACGGC
>Ga0233424_10001317_pt1 | contig 22644 bp, 18 predicted proteins | sample Watercolumn_Towu_FD_181011 | JGI IMG/M metagenome (GOLD analysis project Ga0233424, IMG submission 181011) | Freshwater microbial communities from Lake Towuti, South Sulawesi, Indonesia - Watercolumn_Towuti2014_125_MG | ecosystem: Environmental > Aquatic > Freshwater > Lake | place: Indonesia... | reverse complement strand
GTACGAGATTGCCTGCGCCCAACTCTGCGGCCTGGGCCACGCGCGGATGCGTGGATTCGTGACCGTGCAGACCGCCGAGGAATTCCAGACCTGGTTCGATACGACCAGCAAGGAGCAGAGCGCGCCGGATCCGTTCCGCTGATCGGATTCCAGTCGAGACTCGGAGCACGGACGGAGGCGCCAAGAACGCCCTCGTGGCGCGCACCCCGTGCCTCGTCAATATCCTGCCTGAGTTATTCGCGAACCGCCCGGATCCGGGCCGATTTCGCTATGGCCGCGCTCCTTGAACCACCTGCGGCCGCGCGCCTTGCCGCGGCGAATTTCCCACACGAGGTACGGGACGACCGACGCCATCCCTTCCGGCCTGGTCAACGTCGACCCTGGTGATATCATTTGCAATATGAAAACTATTGCAATAACTATGGACGAGGCGATGCTCGAGCAGGTCGACCGCCTGGTCGAGCGCGGCGGCGAGTCCCGTCGCAACCGATCGCAGCTGATACGCGAGGCCGTGCGCATCCACGTCACCCGGCTCGAGCGTATGATCGACGATGAGCAAGAGGACGCCGTCCTCCGACATCATCGCGGCCAGCTGGCCCGACAGGCGAGGGCGCTCGTCCGCGAGCAGGCCAAACAATGAAATGGGGGGACATCTATCGGACGAAGGACAGGGTTGCGGAGCGCGGACACAAGCCGGGCTTCTACGTCGTGGTCTCCCGCGACTTCATCGCCAGCCACGACGACGTGTCGACGGTGATCTGCGCTCCCGTCTACAGCGAGGTGCTGGGTCTTCGCACCGAAGTGCTCGTCGGCGTGGAGGACGGCGTGCCACGCCCGAGCGCGATCCGCTGCGACTTCCTGATGTTGATGTTCAAGAGGAGGCTGACCGGTTTTGTGGCGACGCTGTCGGCATCAAAGCAGCTCGCTCTGAAACAGGCACTCGGCCACGCCCTCCAGATCAGGAACTGACTTCGCAATTGGCGGAATTGGACGGAACCTGGTCCAGCGACCCGACGATTGAGCACTAACCGAACATTTTTGGCGTAGGCATGCGGGCGCGGATGCGCTCGAGCTCCTCGGCGGTCACACGCTCGAGGCCGGCTTTGCGGCACGATTCCTCCACGGCCTTGATCACCATGCCGCGGACGAACAGAGGAATCTTCTTCATGCGCTCAGCCGCCGCATCGTCCCACGCGATCGTTGCCGAAGACTGGCCGCCGCCGTACTCGATCATCGGCGGCGTCTGGCCGAAGCCCAGAAGGGGCGAAGGCGGACCAAACCCGCCAGGCTTCTGAAGTGAGAGTAACGGTGAAGCCACGAACTTCCCCGGCGTATGTGTGCAGAGTGCGTCCTCGGCCATCACATCGCCGGTCATCCCGTAGGCCCTGGCGCGGCAGCCTCCACAGTGGCCGTTCATCTCGCAGGCACCGCAGCGTCCCCCGAGCGACGCGCGCTGGCGAATGCCGGTGAACAATTCCGACGAGCTCCACAACTCCGACAGGCTCGCCTGTCGCAGCGACCCTGCGAACACAGGCAAATACGGGCAGGGCGTCACGTCGCCGTTCGGCCGGATGCCCATGTAGTGCGTGCCGGCCGGGCAACCGCCGGCGCCGCCGGAATAGATCCTGATTCGAGAGTCGGCATCGCCTTTCTCGAGGACCGTCTTGATGTAGTGGGGGGCGCATTTTGCGTTCACGAGCATCCGGCGGTTGTATTTGCGCTGGATGTGGTGAAGCGCGCTCAGCACCTCATCGTATTGCTCGGGATTGATGTCGGAAACGAACTGGCCGCGGCCGGTCGGCACCAGAAAATAGAGGTTCCAGACCTTGGCAGCCAGGCGATCGTGTGCGAAGTCGGCGATCGCCTCGAGCTCGCCCTGATTGTGGGAACCCGCAGTCGTCTGGACAATAAAGGGAAGCCCGGTCCGGTTGAGGATCTCCGCTCCTTCGACCGTGTTTCGCCAGGCGCCACGCACCCTCCTGAAGCCGTCATGTCGATCCGGATCGAGCGCATCAAGCGACAGCGAGAGTCCACGTGCTCCGGCTTCGGAGAGCCGCCTGGCGACGTTCGCGGTGATCTTGACGCCGTTGGTGCCGACGACGACCCACAGTCCGCGCTCCGACGCGCGGTGGACGATCTCCAGGATGTCGCGCCGCAACAGCGGCTCGCCGCCGGTCAGGATGGTGACGCACTCGGGCGCGAACGCGGCGATCTGATCGATGACCTTGAAACACTCTTCGGTGCCGAGCTCGCTCCGATCGGCAAAGTTCTCGGTATCGACCTGTGGCGTGCCTCCGGCGTCGAGGTAGCAATGCTCGCAAGCGAGGTTGCAGCGGTAGGTCAGATTCCAGGAAACGACGTAGGGACGATCGAAGCTCATCTCACATGCCGAAGAATTCTTTTGCCGCGTCGAGGATCGTCTCGTCAACTTCGGCGGCGCCGCGCTCCTGCGCAAACTTCTCGATGCCCGTTTTGGCCATCGGGCGCACGAACTCGGGGATGTTCTTGAGCCGTGCCTCGGCGCCAGACGTCCATCGGATGCCACCATCGACGCTCGGGGCCGGAGCGGGCATCATTCCGGGGAACGGACACTTGCCCGCCGGCGCTGAAGCTTCTTAGAGGCCGCTGGCGAGGCCGGCGTCTGCGGTCGCCGAAGCGCCGGGACCGATTCGCACGCCGAGCGACTGCACGACTTGCGTCTCGTAGGCGTTGGTCAACATCGCCATCTCATAGCCGCAGGCCGGGCACGAATAGACGACGGACAGCGAGCCGCGATCAGGCGGCGCGACCGTCTGCAGCTTCATCGGGGTATCGCAAGGCACGCAGAGAAATTTCATGAGAGGCTTTCCAGCAGGTTGTTGGTGACCTCTTCAAGAGAACGACGCACCGGTGAGTCCGGCAACTCTGAGAAAGGTATCCCGCGATCGCACTGCCGTGCGAGCTTCGGGTCGAACGGAACGGTGCCGAGGCACCCAATCGTCAACGGCGATGTCTCAGGAGCATCGAACAGCGGCTTGACCGAATCGCAGTTGCTGCAATAGTAGCCGCTCATGTTCTCAACGTAGCCAAGGACACGATGTGGCCCCTTGGAGAGTGCCGCCACCGATCGCGCGACCACACTGCGGGACACTTCGGAGGGGATGGTCACGAGCACAAACGACGTCCGGGAGCCGAAAAAGTCGGCGTACTGAACGATCCGCTCGGCACCCGGTGGCAGGTCGACCATCAGCACATCCAGCGTTCCCCACTCGACGGAACCGAGAATCTCGCCGAGCAGTGCGAACTCCCTCGTCGCTCGCCAGGTATGCGACTCGCCGTGCGCCGTGCTCTCGAAGTCGAGTGCCTCGGACTCCGGGATCAGCGATCCCATCGAGAAGACACCGATTCCGCTGGTCGTCCGCGGGAGCGTCAGTTTGTCGCGACCTGGAACGAAGACCGCATCCTGCAGGCCGGCCATGCGAGCCTGCGAGGGGCCGTTGAAGTCCGCATCGAGAATCGCGATCCGAAGTCCGCGTTCGCGCAGAGCGCCGGCGAGATGCAGTGTCAGAGTGCTCTTGCCGACCCCGCCTTTGCCCGATCCCACGGCCACCAGGTGGCGCACTCCGGCGAGCCCCTCGTTGATGCGGGCGCGTTGGTCGGCCACCTGCTCGAGGATTCTGGATCCGCCGTCGCCGGCGATGTCGTAGTAACCCTTCACCCGAAGGGTAGCTTACACCGCCGCGAGTCCGCCCCTGGCTTGAATCGACGTCGAAAGGCCGATTTGGCCCAGAAGCGGCTCCAGATCTTCGCCCGAAGCCGGAACACACTCGAGAATCCTCGATCCGGACCGTTGAACCCATTGGTTGGCCGTGGGCAGCACCCGCACCTTGTCGGCGCTTCCGAGCAGATCGTGCCAGTTTTTGTGCGTCTCGTCCGCGAAATCGCGGAGCAGCAACGGCGACCCGGCTGCGTGCTGGATACGCGCGATCCGCATCGCCAGCTGACGCGCCTCCGCCAATCCTGAGTTCAGGCTGTGAACCCCGATCGGAGCCGCCTGGTGGGCAGCATCTCCGGCCAGCCAGACACGCCCGTCACCGAAGCGCCGCGCGAGACGGCGCGCAAAGAGCGCAAGCGTCGACCAGATAATCCACTTCGGCTGCGCCGTAAACCAGAGGGCCCTGGCAGCCACCAACTGCTCGAACCGCTCCTTTGAGGCAACGTGCTCCGAGGCATTCCGAATCTGGAATCCCCAGCGACAGCGTCCTTCTTCCAGAGGCCAATAGACGCTGGTCGCGTCAGGATCCAGGATGACCCGCGCCTCCGCCGGAAGATCGCCTGACGCTTCGATCTCAAAGACGGCGAAGAGGTCGGCCGCGCCAAGCTGCTCCATCTCGATGCCGGACACCCGCCGCACCGCGGAGTCGTAGCCATCAGCGCCAATCACGAATGCCGGCCGAAGGGTGTGGACCTTGGCCACGCTCTGCGCCACGGGATAGCCGGCACCTGCATGATCGAGCTCGGCGACCCTTGCCTGCAGGCCCTCGCCTTCGGCGACGAGGCCCTCGAGCCGATGGCCCCATCGAACGTTGACCTTTTGGGCGCGAAGCTCCTCCGCCACGATGCTCTCCAGAATGCTCTGTCGAACGACGAGGAGAAATGGATGCTCCGACGAAAGCGCTGAGTAATCGATTTCGGCGTGCCGCTCGCTCCCCTCGTAGCAGGCAACCTTGGTCACTTTCCGCCCCGCGGCGATCAGAGGTTGGGCAAGGCCGACCTCGTCGAGCATCCGCAGTGTGCGGGGGTGGGTCGCCAGCGCATAGCTGTGCACAGTTGTCCGCTGGTCTTGGTCGACGACTTCCACGCGGACGCCGCGCTGCTTCAGAAACAGGGCCGACACGAGCCCGCCAGGGCCGGCGCCGACAACGAGGACCTCAGGATCGGTGTGATGAAACATGGCCTGCTCCCCCTCGGAACATCGAGGCAACCAGCGTTCCCTTTCACCGGTGCCGAAGACCCGCCAGAAACCGGGAAATACGACGGGGACGAGCGGATTTGTCGCCGACGCTGTGACTTTTTCCGCGGCGACCGTGCGATCATCAGCCTTCGGCAATCATGACGGCGCTCCGCCAACTCCGGCTCGTCGCGTTCCTTGAAGGGACTTCCTTTCTGGTCCTGCTGTTCATCGCCATGCCGCTCAAATAACTTCGCGGGCCTCCCGCTGGCGGTCCGCGTCGTTGGCAGCGTGCATGGCTTGCTGTTTCTGGTGTTCCTGGCTGTCCTCTACCGCGCCGGCCGCGAGAATGGTTGGCCACGCCGCCGCTGGCAGATCGCCTTCCTGTCGTCGATCGTTCCCTTCGGCACTTTCGTCTTCGACCGTTCGCTGCGTCTCGAGATTGCTGCAATCACTGAATTACCGAGGGGCTGACGGATCGTGCGCTCAATGGGACCGCGCCTTTGCAGCGTATAGGCGATGTCTGCCGACGCAGCGGAAGCCGAGCATCTCCATCGACTCTGGGGAGGTTTCCGCTGGGTGGACCTTCTGAAACCTGACGCTGTCGGTGCCCTCCGCGAGTCGAGAGATCAGTTGCTTCATGCGGGTTCCTCCGTCTTCGACGAACGAGCGAAGCGACAGGACCTCGCCGTCCTTCAAATAGAGCACGAAGGCCTCAATCCTTTCATCCGACGCGACGGCCAGTCCCTCGATTTCGTCTTTTCGCGCAGTTAGGGTTTCCACTGAACGCTCCCAGCACGTTGACGGATGATGATCAAACAAGCCGTTGGCAGCCATGTCATCGACTGTTACGGGTATCACGAAACCATCGACCGGCTCGAACCGTTCAAGGACGTAGTCCGTCAGAACCGTCTCCTGGTCGTATCCGCATGCGCTGAACAGTGCGTGTGTCGCCGAAGAGTTCTCGGCGACCTCAGCCACCATTCGCGGTGGGCCGAGAATGGCGAGTTTCGAGCTCAGCGAGGTGAGCAGGTGGCGGCCGTGACCCTGCCGGCAATGATCGGGGTGAACAGCGATCTTGTGAATCAGCGTTCCAGAAGGCCGTTTCGCGCCGATCAAAACCGCGATTGGGTCTGGACCCGCGAAGGCCACCATGCAGCTGCTGCACCAGATTTGCAGGTCGCGGATCGATCGCTTGAATGCCGCAGTCGTCATCGCCGGCTCGCTGGGAAAATGCGGAGCCCAGCAGCGATTCAGCGCGTCGACGAGGAGCGACACGTCGTCGGTGCGGCAGAAGCGGTACGAAGACATCCGCCTTCGCGCTCCGCGCTACGGCGCGATCGGTTCAGTGCTCGCGTTCGCCGCCTGGCTTGCTGTGAAGGGTCAGCGAACTCACCTCGTTCAGATATCCGCCACCGACCGCCGGCACCACCTGCGCCTTGCTTCGCGCCTCCGCGATGTTCTTGCTCTGGGCTTCCATCACGTGCGCCTGCGAGGGACCGTGGCTGGCCGACACCGGCGCTGCCGCCGGCGCGCCCTTGGTCGCGTTCGGATAGGCAGCGATCACCTCGGCCATGATCTTCTTGCCGATCTCGATGCCTTCTTCGACGAGGCCAAGATTGATGGCCCCGCCTCCGCCGGTGGCTCCGGCGAGGCCGGCTGCAGCACGCTCACGCGCGAGCGCCTCGACCCTCTCCTGTGTCTTGTTCCTCATGAACCCGGCCGGCACCCTGAGAATCCGCTGCGCGGCCTCTGGGGTCCACTCGAATGTCGAGATCAGCGGGTTCTTCTTGTCGTCGCGCGCAATCAGTTTGGCCTCGCCCGAACCGGATTCAGCAGCCTGGCCCGCCGCAGCGCCTTCGGCGCGAAGGCGGCCGGATTGGATCTCGAGCGGCGTCCCGGTCTCTTCCTCGATCACCTGCCGTGCGAAGTCGAGCGTGATGGCGTCGAGCCGCTTCATGCGCGCGCTCTTTTCGACACGGGCCTTGACGCGGCGCCGCTGATAGGCGTTTTTCATGGTCCACAGGCCCTTCCTGGCCTCCTCGGACCAACGCAGCTTGCGCCCATCGTAGGTGGTTTCTTCCTCGAGGCCCCCTTCGACCTCCGCGATCTTTTCGATCATCTCTTTCGAGATCACCTCGAAGTCGGTGGAACCGCAGACGGTGCACGTGACGGCGCCGGTCTGCGTGGCCGTGACACCGCAGGACTTGCACATCGAGACGGGGCCGGACCTGGCGCGCTCGAGCGCCACCGCTTCGGCCAGCGCCTTGGTCGCGGCCGATGCGCTCTTGGGCATGAACCGATCCATCGCCTCGTCGATCACCGCGTTGGTGATCACCGAATGGCCCTTTTCGAGGGCCAGACGGAGCACGCCGGTACGCGCGATGCCCTTGACCTGTTCGGGAACGTTCTTCATCCGTGCTTCGGCCTCAGGCGTCCACCGGATTGTCTCTTCGGCACGCACGTCGATGGTTGGCACTTCGAGGCGGGTAGACAGCAGGACGTCGCACGGAGCGCCGCGCAGGATGTTCTCGACGTTGCTGCCCAGCGCCGTCTCCTCCTTCGGGCTGTGGACGCCAATGCGGCCCAGCGCGATGAGGAACGGGTTGGTCTTGCGCGCGTGGTCGATGATCTTCTGGAAGGGCTTGCCGTCGAGGAGAGTCTTCTTGATCTGCACGCCGGCCTCGTTGGCCATGCGCTCTGCCACTTCGAGGTGCGACTGATAGATCTGCGCCAGCCCGGTGTCAATGATCTCCTCGTGCAGCTGGTTTTGCTCTTCGAAGCGGAAGACCTTCGCCGCCTGCTCGGTCAGGACGTTGACAATGCCGTTGAAGACGGAATAGTGCAGATAGGGATCGTAGACGGCAATCGCCTCGACCTTCTTGCCGAACGTCCGGGCCAGATCGATGGCGGTCATCAAGGCGCCGAACGACTGCGGGCTGCCGTCGACGCCGACCAGGATGGTGTCACGCTCCGCTTCGCCCGGCTCTGGCACGTGCTTGACCACCCAGACGTCTTTCGTGGACTGGCGGGCGACGCGTTCGCACACCGAGCCGATCACGCTGTCGCGCGCCCGGCCGATCCCGACGGCGCCGATGACGACGAGGTCATGCTGTGAGCCGGCGAGATCCTTGAGAATTTCGATGTGATGCTTCCCGTCCATCATCCGGGGCTCGAACTCGAGGCCCGATTCCACGCACCGCTTCGACATGCCGTCGAGGTAGCTGTCGGAGATCAGCTTGAGGCCCATGGTGATGAGGCTGTCATGGATTTTCCGCTGCCGCTCCAGCTCCACCTCGTCGATGTACTCCTCGGGCAGCGTGTACTCCATCTGCCGGAAGCGGTAGTCGTGCAGCTTGGCCGCATAAACGTGGCAGCCGACCAGCTTCGCCGAGTACGCCTTCCCCAACGCCAGGCTTTGCGCGACCGCGCGGTTGGAGTGGTCTGAATTATCGACCGGAACGTAAATGCTCTTGTACATAAGTCGTCTCCGAATGACTCACACGCTGGTGGCGGCCTCGCCGTAGCCGCTTTGCGGCGGGTCCGCCTTGGCGCGGGCGCCCGAGCGATGAGCCCGCCGTACCAAGCCAATCACCAGCAACTCTGCCAGAAGAATCAACAACGCCGTCCGCACCATGGGGCCGGCGGCAGAGGTGACCACTTCCGGTTCGACGTAGACCGAGTACCACGATGTCAGCGCCCGCCGGTTGCCACGCTCGCGCGAGAACCCGTCCCACACTGAGAAGGCAATTGGCAGAAACCCACCAGGCGCAAACTCGGCGCCGGCGCTTGGACGAAGCGGCCGCTTGAAGATCACCGACCATTCGCCCTGATCGTAGCTGGCCGTGCCCGTGACGTCCCCGGTGTCGTTGGCCGCGATGTCCGCGCTGCCCCGGCCGGTGAATTGCAGCGGATCCTCACGCCCGAGATCGAAGAACCAGAGATCAACCGGCCCCTGGGCATCGCCGAAGATGAAGTACGGCTTGCGGGCGCCCGTCGGGACAGAAGAAGGAACCTGGATCGCAACGGCGTCGTTGAACTCAGAGGGCGGCGCCTCAGCCGTCGTCTGCTCGGCAAACGGATCCGCGGCCGCGTCTGCCGCGGGAGCTGCGGCGGGCTTGTCGACTTCGTCCGCAATCGTCACCGGCAGCGTCAGACCCGCGGTGCCCGTCTTGTCCGCCCGCATGTCGTGCCACCGAACGAGAAATGCGATCGACTCCTCGTCGTAGATCGCCTGGACCACTACCGAGGTCGCTGGTGGATGGAACTGGCGTCCGGGCTCCATGATCTGTCCCACGACCGGGAAGCGTGCCGCCGGAGCGGAGGCAAAGTTCGCGGCGCCCTTCGTCAGATCGATCTTGTCGAGGACGAGCTTGGCGACGACGAGGTTCTTGTAGGCCGGTCCCTCGCTGCTTGAGAGCGACGAGATGTAGTCGGTGATCGCCCAGCGCTGTTCCGGTGTCAGGGCATCGGTGAACGACGGCATCGGCGTCCCGTTCAGCCCGGTCGTCATCGTCCGGAAGATGTCCTCCCGCGAGGAGCCGCCGCGGAAGGTCCAGCTCAGCGACAGGTCGGCTGCGCGTATCGGCTGGCCCAACTCATCCATCAGCGTCGGGGCCGATGCCCCGTCGCCGCGGCCGAGGTTGCCATGGCATTTAACGCAGCCGGTTTCCACGTAGAGCTTCTTGCCGAGCTCAATCGACGCATCCGTCGACGCCGGTGCGCTAGGCAGCTCCACAGGTGTGGGCACACTCTCAGCGCTCGCGAAGTCGGGATAGAACGTCTTGATGTAGTAGGCGAGGTCGGCCAGCTGGCTGTCGGACAGATCCGGCCACGCCGGCATCGACGTGTAGGGCATGCCGCGCCGGATGATGTTGATCAGATCCTGTTGCGTCGGCAACGCGCCGTTCGGCGTCGTGCGGACCTTGAACTTGCCCGACGTGAAGTTGCGCGGCTTGGGAAAAAGGTGCGGGGTGGCGTAGCCGTCGCCGTCGCCCTTGTCGCCGTGGCATTGCGCGCAGTTCTTGTCATACAGCACCTTGCCCGACGCCCGCTGCGCCTCTGTTCCCAGGTCCGGGCCCTGCGCTTCGACGGCGGTGACGATCGCGTCGCTCAGCGCAAGCGCGACCCGCGTCTCGGTCGAGCGCATCGTCCCGACACAGAGGGCCGTGAGCAGAAGAGCGGCGGATCCGCGCAGCAGGATTCGGGCCGTCATTGGACGTGCTCCTCACGGGCGCGAGGCCGTTCACCCGTGAAATCGTAAAGAAAGAGAATGGCGTCCCAGATCTCGTCTTCCTTCAGGATCTTTTCCCAGGCCGGCATGGCCGAATTCCACGGCCCGCCCTCTTCCGGCAATCCCGGCCCTCCCTTGGCGGCCCGCCAGAACATGAACGTCTCACGGAGGTTCGCGATGGTGTCGCCATCAGCGAAGTTGGTCGGGATTGGATCCAGCCCGTGCACGAACATGCCGTTGCCCGCCAGGTTGTCGCCGTGGCAGAAGACGCTGTTCTGGTAGTAGACGCGGCGCCCGTTTTCGACGTGCGTCCGGAACTCTTGCGGGTTCGAGGTCTCCAGCTCGCGGAACGGGCTATCGCCGGTCTCGATCGCAATCCTCTTGTTTTCGATTGAAATCTCCGGGGGCGATGCCGGGTGGACCGTGCGCGCAAAGAACGGCGCCTCAATCGGGACGTTCATCTGGACGTAGACGTTCGCGGCCGCGAGCGCGGGGATGCCGAGGACCGTCGCCGCCAGCAGTGGTGTGTACCGCTTCTCCGTCATGAGCAGGACGAGTGGGCGGGAGACTTCTTCACGACGCTCCTGACTCGAGGAGACGAATGCCATCAGCGCCAGCGTAACGATGCCCATGTAGATTGAAATGACTGACGATGGAATCGGCGCGGCAAACCCGAAACGGAAGAAGACGTAGCTGCCGACCCACACGGCCACCGTCCAGGCCAACAGATTGGCTTTTCGGAACCCGAGCAGCCCGAACACGACCAGTATGCCAAGGACGACGGGGATGTTCATGGTCTCAGACCTCGCCCTTCTTGGCGGGAGGCGCCACCGCGGGCGGCGCTGTCGGCGCGCCCGCCGGTTCGTTCGCGGCCGGCGGAGTAGTAGGCTTTTCGCCCCCGGCTTTCTCTTCGGGCGCCGCCCCCGGTGTCGCGCCTGGCGGAGTGTAGTAGCGGTGGCTCGTTTGGAGCGTCACCGTCGCCGTGCCGCCGAGTGTCTGAAGGTAGGCGATCACACAGAGGATCTCTTGATCGGTGAGGCCGATGGGGGGTTTGTTGATGACCGGCATGCCCGGGTTAAAGCCGGACACGATGAAGGCGTCAGGCGCGTAAATGGACTTCGCAAAGTACTCGAGCGCGTCCAGACCCGGCTCGCGCGTCGCGGCACGGGACGCGATGCCATCCAGATCGGGAAACCGCAGCGCGCCTGATTTGCCTATCGTGTGGCAGGTCAGGCACAGCCCCTTGCCCTCCATGATCTGCCGGCCCACCGTCACCATGTCAGCCGTGGTCAGGTCGGCTCGGAGGACGGTTTCCTGGGGCGGCTGAACTTCCTTCTGGGGCACCAGCTGGCCGACGTAGGTATAGAACGCCGTGCTGATGAGGACGAGCAGGCCAATCCTGGCGGGTAGCGGGATCATCACGATATCCGTCCATGCTCGCCCGGAGTCTCCACGGCGAGCGCCGGCCCTTCGGCAAGCTCAGGACCGCCCCGAGCATAATCGACGGACGGCGCGCCAACGGGTCCGTGGCTGTGGCTGGCCTGGGTTTCCGCTCCGTAGTCGGGCAGGTCATGCAGGCTAGCCAGCCAGAACACGAATCCGATCAGGGCGAAGAAAATCAGCACGGTCACCGAGACAACCTGTGTCGCGAAGCCGAGCGTGGGCGTGAACGCGTCGGGCGACGTGTCGCGAATGACACCGTAGACATGCCAGTGCTGGCGGAGGCCCGACCGCACGTAACCCATCAGTCCCATGAGCCAGGTGAAGGTGACGGCAATGAAGATCAGCACGTACTGCGAGACCGCCGGCATTTTGCCCCACCGCGTGATGCCGGTCTCTCTCGGCTTGCGGTAGAGGAAGACGTCGATCGCCATGATCGACACCATTGCGAACAACACCGAGCTGACCTGCGGGACCGAGAGGCCGATTCGGACGCTCGCCTCGACGAAGTAGCCGTACACGCCGAGGAAGATGACGAATATCGCGGCCGCGCCGAAAATCAGCAACTGGACCCGCTGTCCGGTCTTGGCCCAGCTCACGGTCGAAATCTTGCCAGTGCGGCGGTAGAGCAGGAAGCTCATGAAGGTCGTCAGAATCAGGATGTTCACGGCGGTGTTCTTCGCTGACATCACGCCGAGGAAGCCGAGAATCGGGTGCGTGCCGCCGCCCATCGCCCGGATTTCCGACACCGTCGCGATGATCGAGCGTGGCGTCGCCCAGATCATGAAACACAGCACGATGGCAGCGAGCAGGTACTTGACGAATCGTTGGAACGGCTGCGCGCCCTCAACGCGTCCCATCCCCAGCCAGAGGTAGTAGTTCGCTCCGAGGAAGAGATTGCCGATGAGAACGGCTTGGATGATGAACAGCCACGAGAACGCGCCGCCCATCATTGTCAGACCCAGCGTCTGCGAGTACGCGTAAATCTCCTTGGCCAGCCAGTAACCGGCGAACGGCAACGGCAGGAACGAGATGATGGCGACGAAGTTGCCGATGTATCCCATCCAGTCGTAGTGGGCCCGTTCTTCGTCGGTCTTCGCACTCAGGAACTTGAAGGCGGCATACGCCGCGGCGACTGATCCGCCAAAGGCGACGTTGGCTATGACCCGGTGCACGTTGATCGGCATCCAGGTGTAGTTGGTAATGGCGTCCGACACCGAGATCACTGCCCCGGTGTCGGAGATCCCGGCCGGCGACATCATGAACGTGAGCCAGGCGTTGGCGATCAGCATGATGCCCGTGCCGACGACGTTGAGGCCGATTCCGAGGCCAAGGTGCACCAGCGGATGGAACTTCCCCCAGCCGTAGTAGTAGGTGTAGAGGAAGAACGCCTCGAGAAAAAACAGCAGCACGTACGGCAGGAAGGTCGGCGAGAACACGCTCATCAGGTAGTTCGTGAACTTCGGGTACAACGCGATGAGCATGAAGGTCAGGAACGCCCCGAACGTTGCCGTGAGCGAGAACGAGACAGACAGGAGCTTGGTGAACTCGTAGGCGAGGCGATCGTATCGCTTGTCTCCGGTCTTATAGCCAATCGCCTCGATCAACACGGCGAAGATCGGGACGGCCAGGACGAATGCCGCGAACAGCAGGTGCAGCTGCGCCACCGCCCAGATGGCGACGCGGCTGCCGACGCCCGGGAAGCGCCGGTACTCGGCCTCGACGTACGGCTTGGCCCGATTCGCCGCCTCGGCCGCCGCGGTTTCGTCGGCGAGACCAGCCGCCCGCGGCGTCTGATCGACGGCCGCGACAGGAACCCGGTCGGGCTCCCGATACTCGCGATCGGTCAGGAACGTCGCGATGAACAGCACGGCGCCGAACATCACCAGGCCGGTGATCGGACCGAACACGAACAGCAGTTTGCGGTTGTTCACACCCTTCATCCCGCGGCCTCCATCAACGGTTGCCTTCCGGCTTGGCCGAGGGATCGGACTTGCTGGTTGGGTCCGCCGCCGCCGGCGCGGCAGCCGGCGCGGCCGCGGGCGCACTGGCGGCGCGGGCCTGCCAGTCGCGCTGCAGCCCGCGAATGTGGGCGACGATCGCCCACCGGTCGGCAGGCGGGATTGGCCACTTGTACGAAGGCATCAATCCCTGTCCGTTGGTCATGATGTCGAAGATCTGCCCGTCGGTGTACTTGAGGATCTTCTCCTGGTGGAACGTGGACGTTGGCACGTTCCCCCGCTGGAACAGGATCCCTTTGCCGTCGCCACGCGCGTCGTGGCACGGCTGGCAATAGATGGTGTAGCGCTGCCGGCCGCGTTCGAGCACAGCCTCATCTGCGGCGATCGGGATGGTGGCGATGAACTGCACGTCGGCGCCTTTGCCGGTGAAGAACGCCGTGTCTTCCTTCAATCCGCCGATCGCGATCGTTCCCGGAACGGGCTGGCGCTGCGTGCTGCCGTCGTAGAAGAACGTGCTGGCCGACTGAGGACGCGCCTTCGGCTGGTTGTCCATGCTTGGATTGAGATGGATCGGCGGGCTGCTCGACGTGCATCCTCGCGCGCAACCGGTGAGCGCGAATATCGACGCCAACGCCAGCACGCCGAACACGCGAGTGCGGCGGGCCATCATGGGTGCTCGCCCCTCGACATTGCCTCGGGCGCCGCCGAGCCTGCCAAGAAGTCCAGCTCCGGATTCGGGTTGCGCACCTTGGAGAGGTAGGTCGTCCGCGGCTTGGTGTTCAGCTCTTCGAGCAGCGCGTAGCTTCGAGGATCAACCTTGGCTTTCGCGACCCGGCTTTCTGCATCCCGGATGTTTCCGAATTCAATCGCCCCAGCCGGGCAGGCCTGCTGACAGGCGGTCTTGACGTCGCCGTCACGCACCTCGCGTCCGGCCAGCTTCGCATCGATCTTCACCCGGTTGATCCGCTGCGTGCAGTAGGTGCACTTCTCCATGACGCCCCTCGCGCGGACGGTCACGTCCGGGTTCATGGCGAGCTTGAGAATGTCGGGCTTGTCCTTGGTGAAGTTGAAGAAATTGAACCGCCGCACCTTGTACGGGCAGTTGTTCGAGCAGTAGCGAGTCCCGATACACCGGTTGTAGACCATGACGTTCAGGCCTTCGCCATCGTGCACGGTCGCAGCCACAGGGCACACCTGCTCGCAGGGCGCATCCTCGCAGTGCATGCAGGGCACCGGTTGGTAGACGACTTCCGGGTTGCCGGCAGGATCGCCGGCGAAGTACCGGTCCACCCGGATCCAGTGCATTTCGCGGCCGTTGGAGACCTGGACTTTCCCCACGACCGGAATGTTGTTTTCGCTCTGGCACGCCGTCATGCACGCGTTGCAGCCCGTGCAGGTGTTCAGATCGATCGTCATCCCCCACTGATGGCCGCGGTCGTACGAATGCGTCTCGAACAGCGAGAAGTGAGGTGGTTTATCCGGGAAGACGCCGAGTTCGGTGGGGGTCCCATGACTGGTTGGGGCCGCCGCCGCTGCGGTCTCACCGTGCGCGCCCTCGGCCGGCGGCTTTTCGACCGCCTTGTCCGCCGTAGCCTTGGCGGAGGCGGAAAGCTCGGTCAGCGTGGATTCCCGAACGATCGGGCGTCCCTCCATGCTGCCGTGCTCCTGGGTCGCCGATAGCGGGTAACGGCGCCCGAGCTTGGTGACCGTCGCGCCGCCGGCGAACCCGGGCGCACTCGAGCTTCTGAGCGTGAATGCATCGAACCCGACGCTAGAGCCGATGCGCCCTGCTTGCGAACGGCCATAGCCGAGCGTCAAGGCCACCACACCGTCTGACATTCCCGGCAGCACACACACTGGGAGCTCGAGCGACCGGCCCGAGAATTCGACCCGGACGACATCCTCGGTGGCCAGTCCGAGCGATTCAGCCGTCTTCGGGCTCACCAGGGCCGGGTTGTCCCATGTCATCTTGGTGAGCGGATCGGGAAGCTCCTGCAGCCATCCGTCGTTCGCAAAACGGCCGTCGTGCAACGACGCTGACGGGACGAACACGACTTCCAGGCCGTTCGCAGATCCGGCGGCGGCCGCCAGTGCAGCCAGGGCTTCCGGCTTGGCGCCGGGAGCGACTTCAGCGAGCTCGCTGCCCGTCAACAACCCGTCATGCAGGACGCGATTCCACCTCTTTTCGAACTCGGCTTCTCCAAGGATTGGCTTCCAGGTGTCGCGAACGATGTCGTACCCCGGACGCTCCTTGTCCCCGATCATCAGCCCGAGCAATTCGACGGAGCTATGTCCGCCGAACAACGGGAGGATCAGAGGCTGGATGACGCTCACCGTGCCGCCAAGCGCTCGTGCGTCTCCCCATGCTTCGAGGTAGTGAGCGCGCGGCAGGTGCCACTCCGACTTGGAAGACGTCTCGTCGACAGAATGTCCCAGCGTGATTGAGTGCGGGACCTTCGCCAGGGCGGCGGCGAAGTCGAGATCGGCGGGGGCGTCGTACACCGGATTGCCGCCCAGAATGACGAGCGTCTGGACCGCGCCGCCTTTCATCGCCGAAACCAACGAGGCCAGCGAGCTCACACTCGGAAGCGCCGCGTCCCTCGTTTCGAAATAGCTGACCGTCTTGCCGTCGTTCCCGAGAGCCGTGTTGAGTGCGCACACCGCGGCATGGACGGCTGCCGGCTGCCGATCGCCGGCCACGATCAAGCTCTTGCCCCGGTTGGCCAGAAGGTCCTTCGCGAGAGCGTCGATCCACCGACCCTCGACGTCGCTCGGGGCGCCCTGAGCGTTAGTCGAAGGGCGCGGGTCCACACCACTGATCGTGCCCGACGCCGGTGTCCCCGCGCCCGGCACGGCGAGACGCGCCGCCAGCGCCGCAAGGAACGGCGCGATCTGCCGGCTCTCGAGGCGAAGCCGGTGATCGGCCTGCGCGCCCGTCAGCGAGAATACCCCTTCGACGACGTAGAGGCGGTTCATGACGCCACCGGCAGCGCCTGCGCGTCTTCCGGCTGCAAAGCCACGCGTGTGACGAACCATCTCGGGGTCGGTCAGCAGCGGATCGGCATCGAGGGCGAGAATGACGGACGCCTGATCGAACTTGAGCATTACGTCGAGATCGCGCCCGGTGGCGGATCGGAGCCCCGCGAGCCGGTTCTCGTCGCTGATCGCCTAGTAGGTCGCCCAGGTCGCGCGCGGATAGCGCGTGCGGAGCTCGGACGCCAGTCGCGCGAGAGTTGGAGACGAGAAAGACTCGGAGAGCACCGCGAGACCGGCGCCACCATCCGCGGCATGCGCCTTTGCGATCTCCGCCCAGGCCGTTACGAAATCATTCCAGGTTTTCGGCTCCCCTTTGAATCGTGCAGTTTGCGAGCGGTCGGGATCGTAGAGGCCGAGCACCGAGGCCTGGATCCGCGCGCTCGACACGCCTGCGGTCGACGGGTGCGCGGGGTTACCTTCGATCTTGGTCGGTCGTCCTTCGTGCGACTCGACAATCAGGCCGTACGCACTCCGGCCAAACGGCATCGTCGTGGCGTAGAAGCGAGGAACGCCGGGGACGCTGTCTTCCGGGGCAGTGACGTATGGGACGATCTCCTCGACTGGGCGCCGGGCGATATCGCAGCCGGCCAGCCCCGCCATCGACATCGAGGCGCCGAGGAGCGTGATCATGTCGCGCCGGGTGATTCCAGCGGCGGGCTCCGAGGCGCCCTCGGGAAATTCTCGCTCGAGAAACGCGCGCGATTCGGGGCTGTCCTGGAGCTGCCCGAGACTTCGCCAGTAGGTTCGACTCACCCCTCGACCATGGCCGGGGTGGTCCAGGGTATGCCGGGGGCTCACCGGTGACACCCCGAGCAGTCAGTCGGAGGGTTAACTGCTCGTGCGCTCTGGAGCTGCGCCAGTCGGACCTCGGGATCCCGGGGAGGGGTCCATTTCATGTTGGTCACCTCGGAGACGGGCCGCCGGTTGGGACCGGGGTCGCGGTGGCAGTCCAGGCACCAGCTCATGCTCAGAGGCGCCATCTGTGTGACCTTCTCCATCTCATCGACGCGGCCATGACAGGTGACGCAGCCAATTCCAGCCGTGACGTGCGATCGGTGAGTGAAATACGCGTAGTCGGGAAGCTCGTGGACGCGAATCCAGCGCATCGGCCTGCCGCTGGTGGCGCTGTCACGAATCGGGGCGAGCACCTCGCTGTCCCGTTTCACGAGCTGATGGCAGTTCATGCAGGTCTGGGTTGGTGGAATATTGGCCACGCCGGCGATTTCGACCGAGGCATGACAGTAGCGGCAGTCGAGGCCGAGCTCGCCGACGTGCAGCTTGTGGCTATAGGGGACGGGCTGCGCCGGCTGGTAGCCGACGTCCGTGTACCAGGGCGAAAAAAAGTACCAGACGCCGCCGACGGCGAGCACCGGGACGAGGACGCCTGCAAGGGCGGCCGCGAGGGGGAGCTTGTTCCACCAGGGAGGGAAGATCTGCGACAACGGCTAGGACCCCGCAGCGCTGGAGGCCAGGTGTCCAGGCCGCGAGTCCCCTAACGAACGGTTCTCCCACATCTCCTACCCCCCCAGAGAAATCGTGGCAACTGCCGACGAAAAACCTGGCAATAACGCGCGAGTCTATCCACAAAACGTGAAGAGGGTCAAGACTGCGAAGCGCGACTTTTCGTGAGACCGTCGCGCCCGTCTGCTCGGGAAGATCCGGCAGACGCCGGGGTGCCGGCCCTGAAGCTGCCGCACCCCGGCGCCGCGATCGGACTGCCGCTTTGGCTGTCGGTTGTGCACCTCGAGCTCGAGCAGTGTGGGATCGTACGCCCCCGATGAGATCGGTGATGCACTCAGAGGAAGCATAGGTACCGACGCGGCACGCACAGGTGTGCCAGAGCCACGAGTACGAGTGAGTCCTGAGATCGGTCTAGAAGTGGTGCCCACCGCCGAAGGTCAGACCCGAGGGATGGCAGTCGCAGACTGAGCACGTATTATCGTGCGCGTAATCTCCCGTTTGCTCGTGCTTGAAGTTGTTGGTCAGCGAGAACAGAAATTCGGCCGCGTCGAAATAGTAGCCGCAGCCGCGGGTGGGGGAGCCGCTAGACCACGGGCGGCGTGTAGCCGCCGGAGAGCCGCCCGAAAGATGATTTCGCGACCGAGACGGTTTCTCCCTTGTAGTCGCAGCGGCTATGAAAACCGCCGTGGCCGCGACAAGCCGGTCCTTCCGGCCCTGGCGCGCGCCGGCACCCGCGGGCCCTGCCGGTTCTGTCGGAACCGTGCTTCGCATCGCGAGCTGTTTCCGGGCAAGACTGATCGCGGGATGTGTCGTCTTGTGTTTGGAACACCCACCCATATAGAATTGAGCTTGAGAAACCTTTCACATGCGCTTGAGAAAAGTTTCACAAGCGCGGGGCGTGGCGCCTCTCTGAATCGGCATAGAGGTGGAAGGTTGGGCAATTCGCGAAATTGCTGAGATAGGGCCCCCTCCGCTTCGGAGATTACAGGACCGCAGGAACGAATGTCGCAGGTATTCCCTAAAAGCGCCAACGCCTGGTCGAAAGCCAGCCTGATTATGATCGCCTTGCTGGTGCTCGGCCTGGGCTGGGTCGTCCTCACGCTGCAACGCTCCGACTTTGTCACCAGCGCCAATCAGTTCATCGAGCAGCCGGTCCAGTTCAGTCACCAGCACCATGTCGGCGGCATCGGCATCGAGTGCCGCTATTGCCATACCGCCGTGGAAGTGTCGTCCTCCGCCGGAATTCCGCCGACCAAGACCTGCATCAACTGCCACTCACAGATCTGGAGCACCAGCCCCTATCTCGAGCCGGTGCGTGCCAGCTTCCGCGAAGACAAGCCGCTCAACTGGGTCCGCGTTCACGATCTGCCGGACTTCGTCTATTTCAATCACAGCATCCACGTCGCCAAGGGCGTCGGCTGCGAGACGTGCCACGGCCGCGTCGACCAGATGCCGTTGATGATGCAGAAACAATCGCTGCAGATGGAGTGGTGCCTCGACTGTCACCGCGATCCCTCTCGCTACGTCCGCCCGCGCGGTCAGATCACCACGATGGGCTATCTGCCGGCCGAGGCGCAGTCGGTACTTGGCCCGCGTCTGGTGGCTGAATACAAGATCGCCGATCAGGAACGTTTGACGAATTGCTCGGTGTGCCACCGATGAGCCACCGATTGCACACCGATTCAACACCGATGACCTTGATGAGCGAAGCGACAGCTCCAGCGGTCGAACGTGACGCGGCGTCCGCCCGCTCAGGACAAGTCGATATCGCCGCGATTCGCACGAAATTGCGGCACGGCGGTCCCGAGGTGTGGCGCAGTCTCGAGGAGGTCGCCGAGACGCCGGAGTTCACGGAGTATCTGCACCGCGAATTCCCCAGCAACGCCTCGGAGTGGCTCGATCCGGTCGGCCGCCGCAACTTTCTGAAACTGATGAGCGCGTCCATGGCGCTGGCCGGCGTTACAGCCTGCACCGTGCAGCCGGAAGAACTCATCGTTCCCTATGTGCGTCAGCCGGAAGACGCCATTCCCGGCAAGCCGCTGTTCTTTGCCACGGCCATCACGCACGGTGGGGTCGGCGCAGGTCTCCTCGTGGAAAGCCACGAAGGGCGCCCGACAAAAATCGAAGGCAATCCGGACCACCCGGCCAGCAAGGGCGCCACCGATCTATTCGCGCAGGGCTCGTTGCTGACCCTCTACGATCCGGATCGCTCGCAAACCATTCTCCAAATCGGTGACGTGCGGCCGTGGAGGGCGGTGATTGCCGCGATTCGAGGCGGCCTCTCCGGCCAGGCCTCATCGAAGGGCGCCGGCCTCCGTATCCTCACCGAATCGGTCGCGTCACCGACCCTGGCTGCGCAGATCCAGCAGGTCCTGGCGCAATACCCCGGTGCAAAGTGGATTCAGTGGGAACCGGTCAACCGCGACAACGCGCGGGTGGGGACGCGCACCGCGTTCGGCCAGTACCTCGAGCCCATCTACGACCTTACCCAGGCCGACGTCGTCCTGTCACTCGAGCACGATTTCCTGTCGTCGGACGGCGCGCACAACCTCCACTACATGCGGCAGTTTGCTTCGCGCCGCCGCGTCGAGGATCGCGCCGACAACCTGAATCGACTCTACGTCGTCGAAGCCGATCATTCGGTTACGGGCGGGCGGGCCGACCATCGCCTGCCGCTGAAAGCGAGCCAGATCGAAGCGTTCGCTCGCGCCGTGGCGGCGGGTGCGGGCGTGAGCGGCATCAACGGTCCCGCGCCGGGCGGAACGGAGTCGTTCGCCTCGGCGGTCGCAAAGGACCTTTCGCAGCACAAGGGGCGTGCCCTCGTCATGGCCGGCGACTCCCAGCCGCCCGCGGTGCATGCGATCGCGCATGCCATCAACGCCGCGATCGGCGCGCCGGTCACCTATCTGCCGACCCCGGAAGTGGTGCCGTCGGACCAGAGCGCAGCGCTGGCCGAGCTGGTGTCTGACATCAACGCCGGTCGGGTGCAGATGCTGGTGATCCTTGGCGAGTCGAACCCGGTGTTCACGGCGCCGACCGACTTCAAGTTCAACGAGGCGATCCGCAAGGTCAGCCTGGTCGTGCATTCGGGCATGTTCTTTGACGAGACCGCGACGCTGAGCCACTGGCACGTTCCTGCCGCGCACTATCTCGAGGCGTGGGGCGACACGCGCACATTTGACGGCACGGTGTCGATTGTGCAGCCGCTGATCCAACCGCTCTACGGCGGCAAGTCGGCCCACGAAATGGTTGCCACCATGTCGGATCGGCCCGAGAGAAACGGCTACGACATCGTTCGTGAATTCTGGATGTCCGCCGCTGCGGCCTCAGGCCATTCCGGCGCGACAGTCCAGACCGCGCCGAAGCCGGCCGTCACCGTCAGCGCGGGCGACGGCGGGTTCGAGCGAGCCTGGCGCAAGTGGCTGCACGATGGCTTCATCGAGGGCTCAGCTGCTGCCGCAGTGACGACGACAGTAGCCTCTGATGTCGGGTCGCGCCTCACGGCCGGTGCGGCGATCGATGGCATGGAGATCAACTTCCGCCGCGATCCGACGATTTACGACGGCCGTTACGCGAACAACGGCTGGCTGCAGGAGCTGCCCAAGCCGATGACCAAGCTGACGTGGGACAACGCCGCGCTGATGGCGCCGGCCACCGCGGAAGCCAACGGTCTGCACAACGGCGACGTGATCGCCATCACGCGTGGCACTCTCGATCCGGTCAACGTGCCGGTGTGGATCATTCCAGGTCACGCGAGGGACTCGATCACGGTGTCGGTGGGTTACGGCCGCACCCGCGCCGGCCGCCTGGGCAACGGCACCGGCTTCAATACCTATCGTCTCCGCGAATCATCAGCCTTGCACTTCGGTCAGGTGGCCATCACCCGGACTGGCAACGACTACGATCTCGCCGGCACCCAGGACCACTGGTCGATCGAGCACACCAACATCCTGCGTTCGGGGACGCTCGAAGAGTTCCAGGCGAACCCGTCGTTTGCCAAGGCGATGGAGCATCCCGCGACTTCGCTCGGGGCAGGCGGCGCGCCGAAGAACGGCCGCATCTCGCTCTATGCCGATCGCGAGTACCGCGGCCAGCAGTGGGGCATGGCGATCGATCTCAACACCTGCACCGGCTGCGGTGCGTGCGTGATTGCCTGCGTCGCCGAGAACAACATCCCCGTCGTCGGCAAGGACCAGGTCAAGCGCAACCGCGAGATGCATTGGCTGCGCATTGACCGCTATTTTGCGGGCAACGCCGACGGTCCCGATACCTACCAGCAGCCGATGCCCTGCCAGCAGTGCGAGAACGCGCCCTGCGAAGTGGTCTGCCCGGTCGCGGCCACGGTGCACAGCTCCGAAGGCCTGAACGACATGGTCTATAACCGGTGCGTCGGCACGCGCTACTGTTCGAACAACTGCCCGTGGAAGGTGCGCCGCTTCAACTTCCTGCTCTATCAGGACTGGAACACGCCGCAGTTCAAGCTGCAGCGCAACCCGGATGTCACGGTCCGCAGCCGCGGCGTGATGGAGAAGTGCACCTACTGCGTGCAGCGCATCAACGCCGCCCGCATCCAGGCGAAGCGG
>Ga0233424_10001315_pt1 | contig 22658 bp, 27 predicted proteins | sample Watercolumn_Towu_FD_181011 | JGI IMG/M metagenome (GOLD analysis project Ga0233424, IMG submission 181011) | Freshwater microbial communities from Lake Towuti, South Sulawesi, Indonesia - Watercolumn_Towuti2014_125_MG | ecosystem: Environmental > Aquatic > Freshwater > Lake | place: Indonesia... | reverse complement strand
CCCTTCTGCCTGGGTGGTGACGCCACGGCCCTCGAGGCGGCGCTGGCCATGGCCCAGCGCCTCATCCACCATGTGGTAGTGACCATGGCGGATGGCCGCATCCTCGGCGTGGTCTCGGAAAAGGATCTGTTCGCGTTGCAGCGGCTGGGTGTCGGTCACATCGCCGCCGGCCTGGCGGAGGCCCAGGACCTGTCCAGCCTGGAAGCCGCCGCCGCCGACATCCGCCAGCTCACCCGCATGCTCATGGCCCAGGGCCTGGAAGCGGAACAGCTGACCCGGCTGGTGTCCGAGCTCAACGACCAGCTTGCCCAGCGCATCCTCTATCTGGCCTTCGCCGACGCCGGCCTGGAGGACGTGTCATGGTGCTGGCTGGCCCTGGGATCGGAGGGCCGTTTCGAGCAGACCCTGCTGACCGACCAGGATAACGGCTTGATCTTCACCCCGCCGGAAGGGGCCGATGTCGAAGACCTGCGCGCCCGCCTGCTGCCGGTGGCCCGGCAGGTCAACGAATGGTTGGCGGCCTGCGGCTTCCCCCTGTGCAAGGGCGAAATCATGGCCGGCAACCCGAAGTGGTGCCTGTCCCTGGAGGAGTGGCAGAACACCTTCTCCGATTGGCTGTTCCGGGGCGATGCACCGGTGCTGCTCAACGCCAGCATCTTCTTCGACTTCCGCGCCCTGGCCGGCGACACCGGGCTGGCCGGCGCGCTGCGGTCGTGGCTCACCGACAAGATCAAGGGCAATCGCCGCTTCCTCAAGCAGATGACCCTGAATGCCCTGGGCAACCGGCCGCCGCTGGGCCTGGTGCGGGACTTCGTCACCGACGGCGAGGGCGAAACCGCCGGGACCCTGGATCTCAAGATCAACGGCGCCACGCTGTTCGTGGATGCGGCGCGCATCTTCGCCCTGGCCGCCGGCATCGCCGACACGCCCACGGTGGCCCGCCTGCGCGCCGCCGCCGCAACCTGGAAGATGGACGAGGCGGAGGTGGAGGGCTGGATCGAGGCCTTCCATCACATCCAGCAGCTGCGCCTGCGCCTGCACCAGCAGCTACTGGCCCATGCTCAGCCCCTGAGCAACCGGGTGGCGCCGGAAGACCTGTCCACCCTGGACCGCACCTTCCTCAAGGAATCCCTGCGCCAGGCCAAAAAATTGCAGGGCAGGCTGGAAGGTTTCTTCCAGTTCTGAGGTTCAGTCGGCGCTTGCCGCCGAGCCGTGGTGCGGGAAGCGCACGGTGAACAGGGCGCCGACACCACTTCGCCCCTCGCCGATGCGCACTGTCGCGCCGTGGCGCAGCGCCACCTCCTGCACGATGGCCAGGCCCAGGCCGCTGCCCGGCTGGCTACTGCCGGGGATGCGGTGGAAGCGCTCAAATACCGCTTCGCGCTGTTCGGGTGGGATGCCCGGCCCGTCATCCTCCACCTGCAGCCAGGCGGAATCGCCATAGCCCACCCGCACCGTGATGTGGCCGCCGGCCGGGGTGTAGCGGATGGCGTTGTCGATCAGGTTGTCGATGAGATCGCGCAGGCTGGCCTCGTTACCCTTGATGGGCAGTTGCCGCTCGGCGCCCTCGAAACCCAGGTCGATGTTCTTGCGCAGCGCCTCCGGCGCCCAGTGGGCCGCAGTCTCCTGGACAACCCGGTGCAGGTCCAGCAGTTCCATGGGGGCGTTGAGGCGGGCTTCCGGCTCGTTGCGGGCCAGGGTGAGGAGCTGGTTGACCAGATGGCTGCAACGCTGGGCGCCGTCGCAGATGCGTTCCAGGGAGGCGCGCACCGGCTCGGCCACGGGTTCACGCTTGGCCAGTTCCGCCTGGGACTTGAGTCCGGCGAAGGGTGTGCGCAGCTGATGGGCGGCGTCGGCGACGAACCGGCGCTGGGCGTCCATCATCGCCTTAAGGCGCTGGATGAGGGCGTTCACCTCCAGGATGAGGGGGCGTACCTCGCCGGGGGCGCGCGTTTCGTCCAAGGGGCGCAGGTCGTTGCGCGGACGCGCCGCCACTTCCCGGCGCAGCCGCTCCAAAGGCTCGAAGCCGCGCTTGAGGCCGATCCAGACCGCAACGCCGGCGATGACGATGAACATGAACTGGGGGATGACGATGTTGCCCAGGATGCTGCGCCCCAGGCTCTGACGGGCATCGATGGGCTCCGCGGCCTGCACCAGCACGATGTCGCCGCTGGCCAGGGTGACCTGGAGGGTGACGAGGCGCAGCTTGCGCCCCTGGAACTGGGTATCGCGCAGTTGCGGGGCCTTGAGCTGGTAATCCGCCGGCCGCGGTGTCGGCAGCCGCCCGCTGGCGGCGATCCGGCGCCCCCACTCGTCATGCAGGGAAAAACGGAAATCCCCCTCGCTCTCCGGGAACAGCCGGGTCAGCGACGCCGCGTCGCCGTCCGGATGCAGGGCGTAGCGGCTGGCCAGAAGACGCGCACGTTCCACCAGCACCAGATCGTAGGGTTTGTTGGACAGGGTGACCGCCGCCATGTAGCCGGTCACCGTGGAGAACAGCAGCAGCAGGAACAGGGGCGTGAACAGCCAGTTGACCAGCTGGTGGCGCAGGGAGAGCGTGTTGTCTTCCTGCGTGGCCTGACGTGAGGCGAGGTCCGGCAGCATCCCGATCCGGGGCGATGAATGTTGCGGGAAACGCGGGTTCAACCGCCGGTCACGGGAGGGAAGATGGCCACTTCATCCTGGTCCCGCAAACGGGCCTCCGGTCCGGCGATATCCTGGTTGACCGCCATGCGGTAGGCCCGGTCTTCCGCCAGCGCCTCGGCCCAGACACCGCCGCGCTGGCGCAGTACTGCAAGCAGGTCGGCCAGTGTGGGCTCGGCGGCGGCGAGAATGAGGGTCTCCCGATCCAGGCCGAAAACTTCCCGCAGGCGGGCGAAATAGAGAAGGCGGATGTTCATGATGTCGGCTCCGTGGAGGACGACAAGGTTAGCAGTTCTCGCCGTCCGCCGGGGTGTCCGGGCGGGGCGTCAACGTCGCAGCCAATCCAGGATGAAGGCGGTGAGGGCTTCCGGATCGTCCGGGTGGAAATGGGGCAGCGTGCCTGGGGGCGGCACGTCGGCTGCCACGGCGATGCAGCGGGGATCGTCCGGATGCAGCCAGGGCTTGCCGTTGGCGGCGCGCCAGACCTCGATCTTGTCCAGATCGGCGTGCTTGTAGCCTTCGACCAGCACCAGGTCGCAGGGGGAAAGCCGGGCGAGATGGGCGGCCAGACCCGGTTCCGGCACGCCGCGCAGCTCGCCCACCAGCATCCAGCGATGCGGCGAGGTCAACAACACCTCCCGGGCGCCGGCCTGGCGGTGGCGCCAGGAATCCTTGCCGGGGACGTCCACCGCGAAATCGTGGTGGCTCTGCTTGATGACGGAAACGCTCAAACCCACGGCGCCGAGGCGCGGCAGCAGGCGTTCGATGAGGGTGGTCTTGCCGGCACCGCTGTAGCCGGCGAATCCCAATGCTTTCATGGTCGGGTACGGAAGGGTTGAAGGTGGCATGGCGGATTGTTGCCATGGTGAAGAAGGGTACGCGCCCCGCTCATGATCCAGATCAAGGCGGGAGCGGGTGGTCTTGCCGAAGATCAAGTGCCGTGCTTCACTGCCACCAAGCAGGCGCTTACATTGTGACGCGCATCATCGGCTGAATAAACCTCATGAACACTCTGGTTGACCGCTTCGGGCGACGCATCGAATACCTCCGGCTCTCCGTCACGGACCGCTGTGACCTGCGCTGTGCCTATTGCATCCCGGAAGGTTTCAAGGGCTTCGAGGAGCCCGAGCACTGGCTCACCTTCGACGAGATCGAGCGGCTGATGCGCCTGTTTGCCGGCCTGGGCCTGAAACGCCTGCGCCTGACCGGCGGCGAACCCCTGCTGCGCCGGAACATCGTCGAACTGAGCCGGCGCCTTGCCGCAATCCCGGGCATCGAGGATCTGTCGATCTCCACCAATGCCACCCAGCTCGCCGAGATGGCCGGCGAGCTGAAGACCGCCGGCGTCACCCGCCTCAATGTCAGCCTGGATTCCCTGCGCCCCGAAGGCGTGGAAAAGATCAACGGCCGTCCCGTCCTGGACAAGATCCTCGCCGGCCTGGACGCCGGCCGCGTCGCCGGCTTCAGCCCCATCAAGGTCAACATGGTGGCCATGCGGGAGAATGCCGACGAGATCGACGCCATCGTCGCCTACTGCATGGACAAGGGCTTCGTGCTGCGCCTGATCGAGGTCATGCCCATGGGCGACACCGCTCGCAAGATGGGCTACGTCGACCTGCAGCCGGTGAAAGCCCAGTTGAAGCGACGTTTCGGCCTGGTGGACACGGTGATGCCCGGCGGCGGCCCCGCCCGCTATCTGGGCACGCCGGACGGCCGCTTCACCGTGGGCTTCATCACCCCCATCTCCCAGCACTTCTGCGAGACCTGCAACCGGGTCCGCCTTACCGTGGACGGCACCCTCCACCTCTGCCTTGGGCAGGAAGAGCGCATGGACTTCCGCGCACTGATGCGCGGCGGCGCCGGTGACGCGGAGATCATCGAGGCCATCCGCCGTGCCATCGACCTCAAGCCCGAACGCCACGAGTTCAGCGAAGCGCCGCAGAAGCTGGTGCGCTTCATGAACATGACCGGCGGTTGAGCAGGCCTAAGTTATCACCAATTTCTTTCCTCTTAGCACCGGCAGGGCTGCCGGCCGCCAGGCTGCACTCGCCCACAGCCAGAACTCCGCCACGCAGCCGATCCCGGAAGGAGGCGCCATGCCCAGGTAGCGTGCCGCCTGCAGCAAAGCCGGCAACGGCTTGCCTTCATCCAACGGTGCCGCCAGCGTCTGTTTGGACAGCTTGTAGCCTTCCGCATCCAGCACCACCGGCAGATGCAGGTAAACCGGCGTGGGATGGCCCAAAGCCTGTTGCAAGGCGATCTGGCGCGGCGTCGAGGTGAGCAGGTCGGCGCCGCGCACCACATGGGTGATGCCCTCATCTGCATCGTCAACCACCACCGCCAGCTGGTAGGTGAACACCCCGTCGGCTCGCTTGAGCACGAAATCGCCGCACTCCCGCGCGAGGTCGCAGGCTACCCGGCCCAGGAGCTGATCATGGAATTCCACCCGGACATCGGGCACGCGGAAGCGCCAAGCCGGTTCCCGCGACGGATCGCCCCGCCATCCCAGATTCCGGCAGGTGCCGGGATACACCGGCCCGTCCACCCCGAGCGGCGCGATTTCCGCGATCTCCTTGCGGCTGCAATGGCAGCCGTAGGCCAGACCGAGGGCATCCAAGCGGTCCAGGGCCGCCTGGTAGGCTGCGCCATTGCGGCTCTGATGGATCAGAGGCCCATCCCAGGCGAAGCCGAAGGCCTCCAGTCCGCGCAGGATCGCTTCCGTCGTCCCGGCCACCACGCGCGGCGGGTCCACGTCCTCAATGCGCAGCAGCCATTCACCGGCATGGGCCTTGGCGTCCAGGAAGCTGCCGAGGGCCGCCACCAGGGAGCCGAAATGCAGCGGCCCCGAAGGCGTAGGGGCGAAGCGGCCTCGATAAGGAAGAGCATTCATGATGAAAAGGATACAACCTGTGAAATCGGTTGCTGGGTCTGACGGCGGACTCCCAACCGAGGCCCTCGGCCGTACTATCCTGGCCGCATGAAGAAGGCGAAGAAATTTCCCCTGCATCCCAAGCACCCCGAACGCATCTGCTGGGGCTGCGACAAGTATTGCCCGGCGGACGCGCTGGTCTGCGGCAACGGTTCCGGCCGCACCGAGCACCCCATGGAAGCGCTGGGGGAGGATTGGTACCAGGACGCTGATTGGGGCCTGGACGCGGAATCCGGGAAGGTGAAGGCCGATCGTTGATGGCCTGGGCGTGAAAAGGCCGCTACCTGGGATAGCGGCCTTTCGGATTCAAGCCAGTTTCACCGGCCCTGCCGGTGCCACCGTGAGGATGGGCTGAATCAGTACCGGTAGTGCTCCGCCTTGTAGGGACCTTGCACCGGCACGCCGATGTAGGCGGCTTGCTGCTCGGTCAGGGTGGTGAGCTGGGCGTTGAGCTTCTTCAACTGCAAGCGCGCCACCTTTTCGTCCAGGTGCTTGGGCAGGGTGTAGACGCCGATCGGGTACTTGTCGGTCTGGGTAAACAACTCGATCTGGGCGATGGTCTGGTTGGCGAAGCTGGAGGACATGACGTAGCTGGGGTGGCCGGTGGCGCAGCCCAGGTTCACCAAGCGGCCCTTGGCGAGCAGGATGATGCGCTTGCCGTCCGGGAAGATGACGTGGTCCACCTGGGGCTTGATCTCCTCCCACTGATACTTCTCGATGGCGGCGACGTCGATCTCGTTGTCGAAGTGGCCGATGTTGCAGACGATGGCCTGGTCCTTCATCTTGGCCATGTGGTCGTGGGTGATGACGTGATAGTTGCCGGTGGCGGTGACGAAGATGTCGGCCTTGTCGGCGGCGTATTCCATGGTCACCACACGATAGCCTTCCATGGCGGCCTGGAGGGCGCAAATGGGATCCACTTCGGTGACCCAGACCTGGGCGGAGAGGGCGCGCAGGGCCTGGGCGGAACCCTTGCCGACGTCGCCGTAGCCGCAGACCACCGCGATTTTGCCGGCCACCATCACGTCGGTGGCGCGCTTGATGCCGTCCACCAGCGATTCGCGGCAGCCGTACAGGTTGTCGAACTTGGACTTGGTGACGGAATCGTTGACGTTGATGCCTGGGAACCTGAGTTCGCCGCGCTCGTGCATCTGGTACAGGCGGTGTACCCCGGTGGTGGTTTCCTCCGTCACGCCCTTGATCTGCCTCAGACGGGTGGAATACCACTTGGGATCGGTGGCCAGCTTGGCCTTGATGGCGGCGAACAGGATGGTCTCTTCCTCGCTGGTGGGCTTGGCGATGACGCTGAGATCGGCCTCGGCGCGGGCGCCCAGGTGCAGCAGCAGGGTGGCGTCGCCGCCGTCATCCAGGATCATGTTGGAGTAGCCGCCGTCCGGCCACTCGAAGATCTTGTGGGTGTAGTCCCAATAGTCGATGAGGGATTCCCCCTTCACCGCGTAGACCGGGATGCCATCGGCGGCGATGGCGGCGGCGGCATGGTCCTGGGTGGAGAAGATATTGCAGGAGGCCCAGCGCACCTGGGCGCCCAGGGCGGTGAGGGTCTCGATGAGCACCGCCGTCTGGATGGTCATGTGCAGGCTGCCGGTGATGCGCGCGCCCTTGAGAGGCTGGCTGGCCGCGTATTCCTCGCGGATGGCCATGAGGCCGGGCATCTCGGTCTCGGCGATGCGGATTTCCTTGCGGCCCCAGTCTGCCAGGGCCATGTCGGCGACCTTGTAATCGGTGAATGCGATGTTCATTGCCACTCCTTTGCGTGCGACCGGGGGAGGAAGGGATGCGTCCGCTCGCCATCCGACCCGGCAGGGTTGATGTCGCGAGCGCCGTTGGGAATTCCGAGCCTGGGAGGCGGTACCGGCCAGCCGGTGGACCCTACTCCTGCAGCGCTCCTCGGAGTGGGCGGGATTCTACGGCGAAGCCGTCGACGGGTCACCCGTGAGACGCTGTTGTCACTCGCTCGAGGTCGGGTTCCCAGACCACACATCGGTCGCGTCCGGCGGATTTCGCCGCGTACAGGGCGGAATCGGCACGGCGCAGCAGCTCGGTCAGGGCGGTGTCGGGATCGCGGCCTAGGACGCCGTCGACGGCGATGCCGATGCTCACGGTGATGCGGATGCTCGCCTCTCCGGCCGGGGTGTCCAGGGCGGCGATACGGGTGCGCAGGCGCTCGGCGGAGGCGATGGCCTGGGTCTGGTCAGTTTCCGGCAACACCACGATGAATTCCTCGCCGCCCAGGCGGCCGAAAATGTCCATGGCGCGCAGGGCCTCGCGAGCGGCGGCACTGACGCTCGCTAGGACGGCGTCACCGGCGGCGTGTCCGTGGGTGTCGTTGACTGTCTTGAAATGGTCCAGATCCAGCACCAGCAAGGCCAGATGGCGGCCGGTGCGATGCTGCCGCACCAGTTCCCGGCGGGCCAGTTCCAGGGCGTGACGCCGGTTATGGGTCTGGGTGAGGGCGTCGGTGGTGGCCAGGCGCACCAGTTCCCGTTCCTGCCGCCGCATGTCGGCGAGCAACGCCCGCAGGCCGAGGACGCCGATCAGCATCAACAGGGAGATGAACAGGCCCACCAGGGCGCTGGAAAACTGGTCGTCACCGCCCTGTGCCAGTGCCACGAGGGCGGCGGCCCGGCGCTGGACCATCAGGGCCAGGGCGAGGGAGATGGCCAGCCAGGCATAGCGATAACGCCTCACCAGGCGCGTCTGGCCGAAGGCGATCAGCGCGGCGGCCAGCTGCGCCACCACGGAGAGCACCAACAGGGTGGCGGTGTAGGGGTCGTTGCCCGGAAACATGGCGATGTCGGCCCGGAACGCCGGGCCGGGGCCTTACAGGCCCGCTTCGGCCTTGAGGATTTCCGCCTTGTTGGTGGCTTCCCAGGTGAACTCCGGTTCGTCGCGGCCGAAGTGGCCGTAGGCGGCGGTCTTGCGGTAGATGGGTCGGAGCAGGTCCAGCATCTGCACGATGCCCTTGGGACGCAGGTCGAAGTGGCGCTGCACCAGCTCGGTGAGCTTTTCGTCGGCGATCTTCCCGGTGCCGTAGGTCTCCACCATGATGGAGGTGGGCTGGGCCACGCCGATGGCGTAGGAGACCTGCACCAGGCACTTGCTGGCGAGTCCCGCCGCGACGATGTTCTTGGCCACATAGCGGGCGGCGTAGGCGGCGGAGCGGTCTACCTTGGAGGGATCCTTGCCGGAGAAGGCGCCACCGCCGTGGGGGGCCGCGCCGCCATAGGTATCGACGATGATCTTGCGGCCGGTGAGGCCGGCGTCGCCGTGGGGGCCGCCGATCTCGAACACGCCGGTGGGGTTCACCAGGTACTTGATATCGCCCTTCACGAGTTCCTTGGGCAGCACGGGCTGGATGATGTCCTCGATGATGGCGTCGATGGCGGCCTGCTTCATGCGCTTGCCGCTGCTGATCTCCTCGGCCATTTCCGAGTGGTGCTGAGTGGAGAGGACCACGGTATCGATGCTGTGGGGCTTGCCGTCCACGTAGCGCAGGGTGACCTGGGACTTGGCGTCCGGACGCAGCCAGGGCAGGCGCCCGTCCTTGCGCAGCATGGCCTGGCGCTCCACCAGGCGGTGCGACAGGTAGATGGGCAGGGGCATCAGGGACGGGGTCTCGTCGCAGGCGTAACCGAACATGAGGCCCTGGTCGCCGGCGCCCTGGTTCAGGTAGTCGTCGGAGGCCCGGTCCACGCCCTGGGCGATGTCCGGGCTCTGCTGGCCGTAGCAGACATGCACCGAGCAGCCGTCGGCGTCGAAGCGCAGGTGCGGGTCGGCGTAGCCGATGGAACGCACGGTCTCGCGTGCCACCTTGGCGTAGTTGACCTGGGCGTGGGTGGTGATCTCCCCGGCCAGCACCACCAAGCCGGTGGTGACCAGGGTTTCGGCGGCGACCCGGGCGGTGGGGTCCTGGGTCAGGATGGCATCCAGGATGGCATCGGAAATCTGGTCGGCGACCTTGTCCGGATGGCCTTCGGACACGGATTCCGAGGTGAAGAAGTAGTCCTTGCTCATGTGAAGCTCCTGTCGTCGTCCCCTACTTTGACCGGCGAACCGGCTCCGGGGATCAGGAGCGGGACGCTTTAGCTGGATTTGTACCCCGCCCGCAATTTGTCGGAATGCATTGCTGCAATTAACTCGGCGGCTCGATAATTCTAGGGCCCCGTCCAATCAACGGTCAAACCTGACTTGCTTCGCCTGTTCACCTTCATCGCGCGCCTGCCGTTGCCGCTGGTCCATCTGTTGGGCGCCGGGCTGGGTCTGGCCCACCTGTTGCGGTCGCGGACGCGGCGGACGCTCGTCGACAACCTGCGCTTCGCCGGACTATATTCGCCCTGGATGCTCCTGCGCGCCGCCGCCGGCGTGGGGCGCGGCATCCTGGAGATGGTTCCGGTCTGGCTGCGGCCGGCGGAGGAAACTCTCGGCTGGGTGCGCGAATGCCATGGCTGGGAGCACGTGGAGGCAGCCCGGACGCGCGGACAGGGCATCCTGATGTTGATGCCGCACCTGGGGTGCTTCGAGCTGGTCGGCACTTATTTCTCCGCGCGCCTGCCCATGACCGCGCTGTACCGGCCACCCCGCCAGGAGTGGGTGCATGGGCTCATGAAACAGGGCCGGGAGCGCGGCCAGCTGGTCACCGTGCCGCCGACGCGCGCCGGGGTGCGCGCCCTGTATTCCGCCCTCAAGCAGAAGCAGGCGGTGTGCATCCTGCCCGACCAGATCGCCGGCAAGGGCGAGGGCGCCTGGACCACCTTCTTCGGCCAAAGGGCGTATATGCCGACCCTGCCTTATAGGCTGCTCGCCTCGACCCAGGCCGTTCCCCTGCTGTTCTTCTGCGAGCGCTTGCACTGGGGGCGGGGATTCAGACTGTGGATCACGCCCATCGGCGATCTGCCGGCCGAGCCGGCCGAGGCGCTGGCGGTGGTCAACCGGCGGATCGAGACCCTGACCCGCGACCATCCAGACCAGTATCTCTGGACCTACCGCATCCAACGCTACGCCACCCAGGCGGGGCTGGCGAAGGCGGCGGAATGAACCGCCCCCTGCTCGTGGTGCTGCGCCTCCTGCATGCGATGTTGTCCGCCAGGCTGTTGGGCGCATTGGGTGCCGCCCTGGGCCGTTTGGCGTATCGGCTGGCCGGCGAGCGCCGCCGCATCGGCGCCACCAACCTGCGCCTGTGTTTTCCCGAGTTGTCCGAAGCCGAGCGGGATCGCCTGCTGCGCGCCCATTTCCGCGCCCTGGGGCGGGCCACCTTTCTGGAAACCGTGTCCTGGTGGGGCAACCGGCGCGAGGTGGAAGGCCTGACACGGCTGGAAGGCACCGAGCACTATCTGGCCCACGCCGGCAAGCCGGTGATCTGGCTGGCGCCGCATTTCGTCGGCCTCAACATCGGCGGCGTACGGGTCACGGCGGAGTATGCCCCCATCGTCTCCCTCTACGCCCGCATCAAGAATCCCCATGTCGACCGGCTCATGCTCGAGGCGCGCACCCGCTTCAGCCACGCGGACAAGCATTCCGAGATGTTCTCCCGCCACGACGGCATCAAGCCGGTGATCCGCGCCATCCGCAAGGGCCTGCCCTTCTACTACCTGCCGGACATGGATTTCGGCCGCAAGGACGCCATCTTCTCCCCCTTCTTCGGCGTCCCGGCGGCCACGGTCACCGGCCTGTCCCGCATCGCCAGGGCCACTGGCGCCGCGGTGGTGCCCTGCGTCACCTGCTGGGACGGTGACGGTTACGTGGCCCGTTTCTATCCTGCCTGGGAGAACTTTCCCAGCGACGATGTGGCTGCCGATACCCGGCGCATGAACGCCTTCATCGAGGAGCGCATCCGGGAGATGCCGGAGCAGTATTTCTGGCTGCACAAGCGCTTCAAGACCCGGCCCGAGGGAGAGGCCAGCCTGTATGAGTGAAATCGAGGTCGCCCCTCTGCGCCTGGACGAGGCCGAGGCCCTGGTGGAGCTGGCCGGCCGGATCTGGCGCGCCTGCTACCCCGGCATCATCACCCCCGGGCAGATCGAGTACATGCTGGCCCAGCGCTACAAACCCGGCCTGGTGCGCCAGCTCCTGGCCCGCGGCGACCTCTGGCTGGCGGCGCGGGCGGAGGGGACGCTGGTGGGCTTCGCCCATGGCCATCCCCTGGAGGACGGTGACTACAAGCTCGATAAGCTCTATGTGGATACCGCCTTGCAGCGCCATGGCATCGGCGGAAAACTGATCGCCGAAGTGGTCGCCCGGGCGAAGAACCACGGCTTCACCCGCCTGGTCCTGCGCGTGAACCGGCAGAACCAGCGCGCCATCGACGCCTACCTGAAGCAGGGTTTCACAGTCGCCACCCTGGTCGTGGAGGACATCGGCGAGGGCTTTGTCATGGATGATTACGTCATGACCAAGGACCTCTAGGCACTGCCCATACAATGGCATCTGGCCATCGCAACCAGGAGGAGACAGCATGCGCTTCCAGAACCCCGGACCCGAAGACATCAAGGCCCTGCTCAAGCGGGTGAAAACCATCGCGGTGGTGGGCCTTTCGCCCAAGCCGGACCGCCCCAGCTACGGTGTCTCCCAGGCCATGCAGAAGTTCGGCTACCGTATCGTGCCGGTTCGGCCAGCGGTCGAGCAGGTGCTGGGTGAGAAGGCCTATGCCCGGCTGGCCGACATCCCCTTCCCGGTGGATCTGGTGGACGTGTTCCGGGAGTCCGCCGCGATTCCCGGTATCGTCGACGAATGCCTGGCCATCAACGCACCGGCCATCTGGATACAGGAGGGTATCGTCCACGAGGAAGCCGCCGAGGCTGCCCGTGAAGCCGGAATGTGCGTGGTGATGGATCGCTGCATCTACAAGGACTACCTGGGCCTGATGGGCTGAGCAGCAGCCGTGGACCTGGAAACCTAGGAGCTCCTCTCCTACGTGGTCACGGTGGTGGGCCTGCCCTTCGCCATCGGCGTCTTCCTGTTCGAGCAGCGCAAGGAACGGGAGAACGAGGAAGAGGCCACCTGGCAGCAGCTTTCCGACGCCTACATCGACTTCCTGGAAGTGGTGCTGACCAATCCGGACCTGAAGTTGCGCAGCCAGGCCTCCACCCCGGACCTTTCTGACGAGCAGCGGGAACGCATGTGGGTCATCTTCGACATGCTCATCTCTCTGTTCGAGCGCGCCTACCTGCTGGCCTACGAACCCAACATGGGTGAGAAGCAGGCCCGCCGCTGGCATTCCTGGGAGGACTATATGCGCGAATGGTGCCGCCGTGACGACTTCCGCGAGCGCCTGCCCGACCTGCTGCGCGGCGAGGATCAGGATTTCGCCCATTACATCCAGAGGTTGGCCCAGGAAGAAGCGCCCGCGGCTTCCGACGCTTGATGTCTCCGTCCTCGACTGCTCGGTGCCTCTAAGGGATGCCTGATCCTGATGGTCGACTAAGCTTCAAGCAGGCGGGTCAAACTCGGAACCCGGCAATAATGGAGGAAAGCATGGCAGCACATCGTTGGAAGGCTTGGTGTGGGACGGCTTCACCGGTACGAGTCACAGTCTCTTTTCTTGCCGTGGCGTGCATCCTTGCGATTGCGCCCACGGCATTGGCGGGGAGCGATCCTTGGTCCGACGCCAATAAAGGCACGCGCATCACCTATCGCGTGAGCGATGTCCAGTCCGGTTTAAGCAGCGGCCCGGCCATGACCATGGAGGTCACGGAGGAGGTCATCGAAGCCAACGAGGCGAGCGTGAAGGTAAAGATCACCAAGACCCGCCGCAAGGGCGGGGAACGGGAAGCCCGCGAAAGCATGGCCGAATACCCGCGCAAGCTCACGCGCGAGCAATACCTGAAACTGATGGACGACCTTGGTTTCACGCACGGCAGTGCGTTCAAGGTCAAGGTGTCCGGGCAGGAATACCAGTGCATCAAGCACCGCAAGGAGCAGGAAAGTCCCGATCGCGACCCCGACAAGAGCGTTTACCAGAACACGGTGGTCTGCAAGGACATGCCCGGCTGGATATACCGCCAGTGGTTCAGTTCCATATCCTGGCGCAACGACATACCGCGCCGCGAGATGCTCGAGGTCGTACCCTGAACGGCTGCCACGGGAGAGGTCCGGAACATTCAATGCCGGACTGAACTGCCTGATAATGCCGGCATGAGGCTTCACTTCACCAAGATGCAAGGCGCCGGCAACGACTTCGTCGTGCTCGACGGCGTCAGCCGCCACATCGCCCTGACCCCGGAGCAGGTTCGGGGCGTCGCCGACCGCCATTTCGGCGTGGGCTGCGACCAGATCCTGCTGGTGGAGGCGCCCACCCGGCCCGACGCCGACTTCCGCTACCGCATCTTCAACGCCGATGGCGGCGAGGTGCAGCAGTGCGGCAACGGCGCCCGTTGCTTCGTGCGCTTCGTCCACGAGAAGGGCCTGACGCCGAAGCGGGAAATCCGCGTCGAGACCGCCTCCGGCATCATCGTGCCCAAGCTGGAGGACGACGGCCGTGTCACCGTGGACATGGGGCCGCCCCGCTTCGAGCCCGCCGGGATTCCCTTCGAGGTACCGGAACGGCGGACCACCTACCCGCTGGAGGTGGCCGGCCGGACGCTGGAAATCTCCGCCCTGTCCATGGGCAACCCCCACGCCGTGTGGCTCGTGGATGACGTGGATACGGCCCCCGTGACGGAGCTGGGTCCCCTCATCGAACGCCACCCCCGCTTCCCCGAGCGGGTCAACGCCGGCTTCCTGCAAGTTGTCGGTCGCGACGAGGTTCGCCTGCGCGTGTTCGAGCGCGGCAGCGGCGAGACCCTGGCCTGCGGCACCGGTGCCTGCGCCGCCGCCGTCGCCGGCATGGCCCGGGGCCTGCTGGACGAGCGCGTGACCGTCCACACCCGTGGCGGCGACCTTACCGTCCGCTGGGCCGGCGAAGGCCAGTCCGTGTTCCTCACCGGCCCGGCTGTCACCGTCTTCCACGGTGAGATCGAACTCTGATTCCCACGAGACTGGAACCCATGAACATCACCCCCGAACAGATCGCCGAATTTCTCAGACTCAACCCGGATTTCTTCGCCGGCCATCCCGAACTGCTGGCCGACATCAGTGTGCCCCACCCATACAGCGGCCAGGCGATATCACTGGGCGAGCGCCAGGTGCTGGCCCTGCGCGACAAGTCCCGGGGGCTCGAGCTGAAACTGCGGGAATTCATCCAGTTCGCCGAGGAAAACGACGCCATCGGCGACAAGCTGCACAAGCTGTCCCTGGGCCTGATGCGGGGGCGCAGTCTGGAGGCGGTGTTCCAGTCCCTGGCCATGAGCCTGTCCGAAAGCTTCGCCGTGCCCCATGCCGCCGTCCGCGTCTGGGCCGATAACGCCCCGGATTTGGCGGAATTTGCGCCGGTCAGCGCCGACATCAAGGTGCTCATGACCGGCCTGACCCAGCCTCGTTGCGGTGCCGAGGTAGCGGAGGAGGTGCGCGGCTGGTTCGGCGCCGTCGGCGCCAACCAGAAGTCCTTCGCCCTCGCCCCCCTGCGCGAGGACAACCTCAACGGCCTGCTGGTGCTGGCCTCGGAGGACGCCAAGCGCTTCTATCCGGAGATGGGCACCCTGTACCTGTCCTGGCTGGCTGAACTGTCCGGCGCGGCCGTTTCCCGGTTCCTGTGAAGCGGGGGCGATGCCTACACCGCGCCCCCGCCCTTCGACTCCCCCCTTTGAAAAAGGGGGGTGGGGGGGGATTTCCATGGCGTCGGGAACGTCGGGGCGGGTCAAATCCCCCCTAGCCCCCCTTTTTCAAAGGGGGGAAACCCGTGGCTGAAGGTCCCCTCGGTGCGTCCGTCGCCGCCTTCCTTGCCCACCTGGCGGCGCGCCGCTACAGTCCCAACACCGTCGCCACCTACGCCTTCGATCTGCGCCACCTGCTGGAACGGGTGGGCGAGCGTCCGCCGGCGGAACTGACTTCCCACGACATCCGCCGCGCCCTGGCCGGCCTGCACGGCGCCGGCCTCAAGGCCAAGACCCTGGCCCGCACCCTCTCCGCCTGGCGCAGCTTTTTCCACTACCTGGCCCGCCAGGGCGCGGTGGAGGCCAATCCCTGCCTGGGCCTGCGCCCGCCCAAGGGAGAGAAGAAGCTGCCCAACGCCCTGTCCGTGGACGAAATGGCCCATCTGCTGGAACACCCGGGCGAGGATGCCTGGTCCCGGCGCGACGCGGCCATGTTCGAACTCATGTATTCCTCCGGCCTGCGCCGGGCGGAACTCATCGGCCTGAATCTGGGGGATGTGGATAAGGGCACGGCGGAGGTGAAGGTCACCGGCAAGGGGTCCAAGACCCGGGTGGTGCCGGTGGGCGGCCGGGCCCTGGCGGCCCTGGAGCGTTGGCTGGCGGTGCGCGACCCGGTGGCGATAGACCCGGATGCCCTGTTCGTCGGCGCCCGGGGGGCGCGCATCTCCCCCGGCGTGCTGACCCTGGCCCTGAAGCAACTGGCCCGGCGCCAGGGCATCACCGCCCACGTCCATCCCCACGCCCTGCGCCACGCCTTCGCCAGCCACGTGCTGCAATCGTCGGGGGATTTAAGGGCGGTGCAGGAGATGCTGGGCCACGCCAGCCTGTCCACCACCCAGGTCTACACCCATCTGGATTTTCAGCGCCTGGCCCAGGTGTATGACCAGGCGCATCCGCGGGCGAAGAAGAAATAAGGCTGGCTAGTCGAGGACCAGCAGGTTCGCGGGTGTGGCCCTGGCCACCGCCTTCAGCGGTATACCGCCATCCAGGGTGACCAGGAGTCCTCCGCGATGCACCGCGAGGGCGAGGAGATAGACACCCGTGACTTGGCGGGCACCGAGGACATGGCGCCAGTCCAGGCAGGCCGGGTCCAGCAGGCTGACCTCGTCGGCCCAGAATTCGTGGGCCGGACCCGCCGCCGCTTCGGTTAGGCGCAGGGCCACTTCGGCGGCGGGCTGGGCATTGGGATAGGCCGGCTGGGAGAGGATGCGGATGCAGCCGTTCTGCGTGATGGGACAGGAACTCCAGCCCGCGTCTAGATGGGATTCCAGCCAGACCATGGCACGGGCATGGTGGAGATGGTTGGCATCCAACAGGGCGATGAGGACATTGACGTCCAGCAGGGCCCGCATCAGACCCCCTCTGAGTCCCGCAGGGCGTTCACCTGTTCGTTGGTGACCAGCTGGCCGGGTTGGGAGAAGGGACGGAAACCGGTGGCGGAGCGGGAGCCGGTTTCCGCCGACCGGGTCAGGATTTCCCGCAACAGGCGGGAAACCACCTGGCCCGCCGAGGCGTTCTCGCGCCGGGCCAGTTCTTTAGTGGCATTCAGCACGTCTTCGTCGATGTCGAGCGTGGTGCGCATGAGCAATTCCTTGAGTCTTGATGATTTGATGTTATCGCATCAGATCATCAAGACTCAAGGAGAAACCGGTTACAGCTTGTACCCCACGTGCAGCGCCACCACCCCGGCGGTCATGTTGAAGTAGCCCACCTTCTGGAAGCCTACGCCTTCCATCATGCCCTTCAGGGTTTCCTGGTCCGGGTGCATGCGGATGGATTCGGCGAGATAGCGGTAGCTTTCCGCGTCCTTGGTGACCAGGTCGCCCATGCGCGGCAGCATCTGGAAGGAATAGAGGTCGTACAGGGGTTGCAGCGGCTTCCAGACCTTGGAGAACTCCAGCACCATGAGCTTGCCGCCGGGCTTGAGCACCCGGCGCATCTCGGCCAGGGCGTCTTCCTTGTGGGTCATGTTGCGCAGGCCGAAGGCCACGGTGACCAGATCGAAGTAGTCGCCGGGGAAGGGCAGCTTCTCCGCGTCGCACTGGGCCACGGGCAGCATGAGGCCCTTGTCCAGCATGCGGTCGCGGCCCACGCCCAGCATGGAGCCGTTGATGTCGGTGAGCCAGACCTCGCCGGTGGGGCCGGTCTCCTCCGCCAGCAGGCGGGCGATGTCGCCGGTGCCGCCGGCGATGTCCAGCACCTTGTGGCCGGGGCGCAGGCGTGCGTGCAAAGCCAGGAAGCGCTTCCAGACGCGGTGCAGGCCCATGGACATGAGGTCGTTCATCACGTCGTAGCGGTTGGCCACGGAATGGAACACCTCGGCCACCTTGCGGGCCTTTTCTTCCTCGGCGACGGTCTTGAAGCCGAAGTGGGTTTGCTTGTTTTCGCTCACGGCGGGCTCGGTTCGCAGATCAATGGGGGCGGAAGCCCTCGGGGTTGCCCACGCCTTCGCCGAAGAAGTACTTCTCGGCCTGCTCCATCAGGTACTTGCGGTGCTGGGCGTCAGCAAGGTTGAGGCGGTTCTCGTTGATGATCATGGTCTGGAGCCGGATCCAGCCAGCCCAAGCCTCCTTGGAAATGTTCTCGAACACCCGTTTGCCCAGTTCGCCGGGCAGGGGCGGGAAGTCCAGGCCTTCGGCCTCCCGGCCGAGTTTCACGCATTGCACCATACGGGCCATGTGCTGCTCCCAAGTCTGTGAATCCAATGGGGGGAGATGGTAGCCGATGGGGGGCCGGGGGTCACCCGCCGGCCAGCTGTTTCTCGATGCGCCTGGCGAACACGTGCATTTCCTTCGCGGCCTGGATGTCGCCCTTGGCCTCGGCCTTTTCGATGCCCCGGCGGTAGGTGTCCAGGGCGTCGGCCAGGGCGCCGGCCTCGGCCCGGGCCTTGCCCAGGAGCTTCCAGGCGGCGGAGTAGCCGGGATCGAAGGCCAGGGCGGCTTCGAGATGGACGATGGCGTCTTCGGTCCGGCCCAGCTTCAGTGTTTCATTGCCCAGGGAGTAACGCAGCAGGGCGTTGTCCTTGCCTTGGGCGAGGAGTTTCTCGAAGGTTTCCAGGGCGCTCATGGTTACGATTTCCAGAGGTGCGATTCCCTCCCCACCCCTGCCCTCCCCACACGTGGGGAGGGGGCGTGCTCCTCCCCCGCGAGCGGGGTTGGGAGGGGGAGATCACATAAACATAGAGACAACTCCGGGAAAACCAAGTTCACCGGGCTCCGGTGAAGCCGTTCTGGCGCCAGGCCTCGTAAACCGCCACGGCCACGGTGTTGGAGAGGTTGAGGCTGCGCTGGCCGGACAGCATGGGCAGGCGCAGGCGCCGTTCCGGCGGAAACTCGTCCAGGATCTCAGCCGGCAGGCCCCGGGTCTCCGGGCCGAAGACGAGAACGTCGCCGGGCTGAAAGCTTGTCTGGCTGAAGTCGGCCGAGGCCTTGGTGGTGAAGGCGAACAGGCGGCGGCCGGCCAAGTCGGCTTTCAGTTCCTGCCAGGTTTCGTGCACTTTCATCTCGGCATACTCGTGGTAGTCCAGCCCGGCTCGGCGCATCTGCTTGTCGCTGAGTTCGAAGCCCAGGGGCTTGACCAGGCGCAGCCGGCAGCCGGTGTTGGCGGCCAGGCGGATGACGTTGCCCGTGTTGGGTGGAATCTCCGGCTGGAAGAGGACGATGTCGAACATGGCCGGCATTTTCGGCCATCCGCGAGCCAGAAGACAGGCGGGCGATCCGGTCTAATATCAGGACAACCTGTTTCCGACTTGAACCCGGGGGCCAGCCCCGGGTACCTTCCCGCCATGGTTCCCCACCTCACCACCGCCCTCACCGGCCCCCTGCGCGAGCTGGAAAGGCACGTCATCGAGGCCCAGCCGGACATCGAGCACTGGTTCCGCCGGCAATGGATGGCGCACAACGCCCCCTTCTACAGCTCGGTGGACCTGCGCAATTCCGGCTTCAAGCTGGCGCCGGTGGACACCAACCTGTTCCCCGGCGGCTTCAACAACCTGAACCCGGATTTTCTGCCCCTGGCGATACAGGCGGCCCAGGTGGCGGTGGAAAAGCTGTGCAGCGACGCGCGCCGCTTCCTCATCGTGCCGGAGAACCACACCCGCAACCTGTTCTATCTGCAGAACGTGGCGGCCCTGGCCGACATCATCCGCAAGATCGGCCTGACGGTACGTTTCGGCAGCCTCATCCCCGGCCTGGAGGAACCCCTGGTGCTGGACCTGCCGGAAGGCGGCCAGCTCACCCTGGAGCCCATCCGGCGCGAGGGCGATCGCATCCGTGTGGCGGATTTCGACCCCTGTGCCATACTGCTCAACAACGACTTGTCCGGCGGCGTGCCGGATGTCCTCAAGAATCTGAACCCGGCCCAGGGCATGCTGCCGCCCCTGCATGCGGGCTGGGCAGTCCGGCGCAAATCCAAGCATTTTGCCGCCTACGATCAGGTGGCCCACGATTTCTGCGGCCTGCTCGGCATCGATCCCTGGTACATCAACCCCTTTCACGCCAACTGCGGCGAGGTGGACTTCCAGGCCCGGGAAGGCGAGGAATGCCTGGCCTTCCACGTGGAGGCCGTGCTGAACAAGATCCGCGCCAAGTACGCCGAATACGGCATCGACCGGGAACCCTTCGTCATCGTCAAGGCCGACGCCGGCACCTACGGCATGGGCATCATGACGGTGAAATCCCCCGACGACGTGCGCGATCTGAACCGCAAGCAGCGTAACAAGATGGCGGTGGTGAAGGAGGGGCTGGCGGTGTCCGACGTGTTGGTGCAGGAAGGCGTGCACACCTTCGAGAGCATCCACCACGCGGTGGCCGAGCCGGTGGTGTACATGATCGACCACTTCGTCATCGGCGGCTTCTACCGGGTCCACACCGGCCGGGGCGCCGACGAGAACCTCAACGCCCCGGGCATGCATTTCGTGCCCCTGGCCTTCGACACCCCGTGCAGCTACTGCGACTGCGGCGCCCGCCCGGATTCGCCGGTGAACCGCTTCTACACCTACGGCGTCATCGCCCGCCTCGCCGCCCTGGCCGCGGCCATCGAGTTGGAGCGGACCGCCCCGTGAAGCTGCTGTTCGTCGCCGATCCCCTGGAGAGCTTCAAGATCCACAAGGACTCCACCTACGCCATGATGGCGGAGGCGGCCGGGCGCGGCCATGGACTCTGGGCCATGGTGAGCGAGGATTTGGCGTGGCGAGGTGGAAGGGTGCTGGGCAAGTCCGCGCCCATCACACTCACTACGGAACTCCCCCCTTTCGTAAAGGGGGGCGGGGGGGGATTTTCGACGTCAGCTCCATGCGAACCGGGTGAAATCCCCCCTAACCCCCCTTTTTCAAAGGGGGGGACAGAGGCGGCGTGGTTTGCCCGGGGCGACGACGCATGGCGCGACCTGGCGGACTTCGACGCCGTGCTCATGCGCCGCGACCCGCCCTTCGACCAGGCCTACCTCTACGCCACCTGGCTGCTGGAGATGGCGGAGCGTCAGGGCGCCCGGGTGTTCAACCGGCCCCGGTCCCTGCGCGACTGGAACGAGAAGCTGGCCATCGCCCGCTTTCCCGGGTTCATCGCCCCCACCCTGGTCAGCGGCGAGGCGGCCCTGATCCGCGATTTCCTGGCCGGGCAGGGGGACATCATCGTCAAGCCGCTGAACGCCATGGGCGGTGCCGGCATCTTTCGCCTGCGGCCCGGCGACCCCAACCTGGGCGCGATCCTGGAAACCGTCACCCGCCACGGCGCCGAGACCGTCATGGCCCAGCGCTATCTGCCGGAGATCAGCGCGGGCGACAAGCGCATCCTGCTCATCGACGGCGAGCCAGTGCCCCATTGCCTGGCGCGCATCCCCATGGAAGGCGAGACCCGGGGCAACCTGGCCGCCGGCGGCACCGGCGTGGCCCGGCCCCTGTCGGAACGGGACCGGGAGATCGCCCGCGCCCTGGGTCCGGAGCTGAAGGCCGCCGGATTGCTGCTGGTGGGCCTGGACGTGATCGGCGACTGCCTCACCGAGGTCAACGTCACCAGCCCCACCTGCTTCCGGGAGATCACCGACCAGACCGGTTTCAACGTGGCGGGTATGTTCCTGGATGCACTGGAAAAGGTGGTGAGGGGGTGAGGAGTGAGGCGCTGAATCATCGCCCCTCCCCCCTGGAGGGGGAGGGGTTGGGGAGAGGGGGGGGCGAGCGACGCTCGCCTTGCCACCCTCACCCTACCCTCTCCCCTCAAGGGAGAGGGTTCTGTTCTGGGTGCCGCATGCTCCACCACTCGCACTTTGTTCTCCTACTGGCCCTCCTCGCCGGCCTGCTGCTTTCCGCCTGCGGCAACGGGATCCACAAGCAGCAGTCCTACGTCTTCGGCACCCTGGTGGAAGTGACCGTCTACGGCGAACCGGAGGACAAGGCCCGGCGGGTGACGGACCAGGTATTGCGCGACTTCGATACCATGCACCGGACCTTTCACGCCTGGCAGCCCGGCGACCTGGAGCGGCTCAACGGCATCCTGGCCCAAGCCCGGCCCGGCGTTCCGGCCCAGGCGGACATCTCCCCCGAGTTGGCCGCCATGCTGAAGGACGCCACCCGGCTCTCCGAATTGGGGGAGGGCCTATTCAACCCGGCCATCGGCAATCTGGTACGGCTGTGGGGTTTTCATTCCGACACCTTCGAACCTCGCCTGCCCGACGCCAGGACCATCGAGAGCCTGGTGCGGGCGAAGCCGCGCATGACCGACCTGACGATCGCCAGTGGCCATGTCACCGGCACGAATCCCGCCGTGCGCCTGGACCTGGGTGGTTACGCCAAGGGCTACGCCCTGGACAAGGCGGCGGCGTATCTACGCAGCCAGGGGGTGAAGAACGCCCTCGTCAACATCGGTGGCAACATCCTGGCCCTGGGTGCCAAGGGCGGCACGCCCTGGAGGGTGGGCATCCAGCACCCGCGCCGGGCCGGAGCGCTGGCCACCCTGGAGCTGAGGGATGGCGAGGCCATCGGTACCTCCGGCGACTACCAGCGCTTCTTCGAGGTGGGCGGCAAGCGCTATTGCCACCTCATCGACCCGCGCGACGGCTGGCCGGTCCGGCATACCCAGGCGGTGACGGTAGTCACGCGCGGCGAGCAGGCGGGTACGCTCTCGGATGTGGCCAGCAAGCCCCTGTTCATTGCCGGCCCCGGCGAATGGCGGCACCTCGCTGAACACATGGGGATCGACGCCGCCCTGCGCATTTCCGCCGACGGCCGCATCACGGTCACCCGGGCGATGCACGACCGTTTGACCTGGGAAAAGAACCTTCCGACGGCTGAAGTCACCGATTAGGCCATCCCGGATATAGTTTTT
>Ga0233424_10001314_pt1 | contig 22663 bp, 18 predicted proteins | sample Watercolumn_Towu_FD_181011 | JGI IMG/M metagenome (GOLD analysis project Ga0233424, IMG submission 181011) | Freshwater microbial communities from Lake Towuti, South Sulawesi, Indonesia - Watercolumn_Towuti2014_125_MG | ecosystem: Environmental > Aquatic > Freshwater > Lake | place: Indonesia... | reverse complement strand
ATGACCCGAACCGACGTCGAGTTCGATCCGTTCTCGCAGGAGTTCTTCGACGACCCGTACGAGATCTACGCCCGCCTCCGCGACGAACGACCCGTGTACCACAACGAACGCCTCGGCTTCTGGGCCTTGTCGCGCTTCGATGACGTCGTCCACGCGCATCGCGATTGGCAGACGTTCTCGTCGAACTTCGGTGTCACGCTCGAGCAGTTGCAGTCGGGCGCGCCCGATCTCACCGGCAGCATCATCATGATCGATCCTCCGGAGCACGAGCGGCTCCGCAAGCTTGTGAGTCGCGCGTTCACGCCACGCGCGGTGGCAGCGATGGAACCGTTGATCCGCGGGGTGCAGGCGAAGTTCCTCGACGCGTTGATGGCGCGCGATTCGTTCGACATCGTGGGCGACTTCGCCGCGCTGTTCCCCTGCGAGGTGATCTCGACGATCCTCGGGGTGCCCGAACCCGAACGCCAGGCGATCCGGTTGCGGGCCGACCTCATGTTGCATCGGGAGCCGGGCAACCCGAACAGCACCGACGAGGGTTTGCAAGCCGGGGTCGAGAACGGCGTGTACTTCTACCAACTCGCCCGAGAGAAGCGAGCGCACCCTGACGAGCACATGATCAGTCTGCTGTGCGAGGTTGAAGTGGAGGAACCGGATGGCTCTCGGCACCGCCTCGACGACGCCGAGATCGCCAACTTCGCGACGTTGATCGCCCTCGCGGGGAGTGAAACGGTGACGAAGCTCGTCGCCAATGCCGTCGTCGAGTTTTCCCGCCATCCCGACGAGTGGCAGCGGATCCTCGACGGCTCGGTCGCGCCCACCAACGCGGTCGAGGAGATCCTGCGCTACCAACCGCCGAGCCAGTACCAGGGTCGCTTCTCGGTGAAGGAAGCCGAGTTCGAAGGCGGCACGATCCCGGCGGGCCAGCCGGTGTTGCTGATCACCGGAGCGGCGACGCGCGACCCGCGTGCTTACGACGACCCCGACCGTTTCGACGTCGGACGCGCCCCGCTGCTCGCCGTCGGACTCGGCCACGGCATCCACGCGTGCCTCGGCGCCGCGCTCGCGCGGCTCGAGAGCCGCATCGCGATCGAGGAGATCGCGCGGCGCTGGCCGCGCTACGACGTCGACGAGGCTGGCCTCGAGCGCGTCCACATGTCGAACGTCGCCGGTTGGTCCAAGGTGCCGTTCGCGCCGCGGGTTTGACGCGGCGCCGCCCGGTCGCCGAGTCTGCCGGATCGTGAGGCACAGCTGGGCGCGACACGTCGCGTTGTGGTCGATCAGCGCGCTCGTGGGTGCGGGTGCGCTCGCGGCCTGTGGTGGCGGTGGTGGCAATCCGCAGAGCGCGCCGTCGACGGCGAGTTCGCTCGCGCGGATCACGACGATCGCGGGGCCGACGACAAGTGCAGGACCGACCTCGTCGACTTCGGACCCGGACGGAGACCTCGACATGACCGCCGAGGATTTCGCCAACATCAACGCGATGACCAAGGTCGGCATCTTCTTCGTCGACAATCGTCTGGGTCACCTCGACGAGGCCATCGCCGTGGCGCGCAACCCCGAGGGCGGCGAGTTCCCCGTCGGCACGATCGTGCAACTCGTACCCCAAGAAGCGATGGTGAAGCGCCGAGCCGGTTGGAGCCCGGAGACACGCGACTGGGAGTTCTTCTCCCTCGAGGTGAGCCCGCAGGGAACCGAGATTCTGTCGCGAGGTGCCGCCGAGACTGAGAATTCGTTCGGCGGCAACTGTGCGGCATGCCACTCGAAGGCGGCGCCGGAATACGACGGGATCTGCGGCGACGATCACGGCTGCGACCCGATCCCGGTCGGCGACGACGTGATCGCGAGCATCCAGGCCGCCGATCCCCGCCCGATGCCTCCCGACTGAGCTCCCGAAGAGCTGGCGCGAGCGCGGCTTCAGGGTTGGTGGAAGCAGGGGCTGGTCGCGCCCTTGGGGACGCCTTCGTAGGGTTCGGCGATCTCGGCGACCGTCGGGCCGTGCTGCGCGGCGAGGGGTGCGAGCGCGTCGAGGTCGAAGTCGTAGACGTGCGCCGCGTTCACCGCGAAGATCTGGTGCAGGTCACCGGGAGCAGCATCGTGGAACGCGCGCCGTAGGCTCTCCTTTGAGAACGGCGTGGTGCCCTCGTGGTGGGGGTAATCGCTGCCCCACATGTACTTGTGCAGGCCGAGCTTGTCCTTGCTCTTGCCGTCGTAGGGGCTCGGGAAGCTGGCGCCGATCCACACGTTGCGGTCGAAGTACTCGCTCGGCTTCATGGGTAGCGCGGTCTCGGGCTTCAGGCCGACCTCGCCGGTACGGCCCATCTGCCACGCCATGTGCAGCCCGTCGAGTTGGCGCAGTTGCTGTGGAACCCAGGCCGCCCCGCCCTCGGTCATCACGAACTTGAGGCCCGGGAAACGCTCGAACACCCCGCCCATGATCATGAACCACAGCGGCCGGTGCGCGAAGTAGGGGGTCTCGATGACCCACAGCACCTGCGCGAAGGTGTGATCGCCGTAGTCGGGGAGCCCCGTGCCGCTGTGGCTGTTCACGGGCACGCCGAGCGCTTCGCAGGCGGCCCAGATCGGGTCGTACTTCGGGTGGTAGATCGGGTCGATGTCGGGATGGTCGGGCGGGATGTTCGGCAGCAGGATCCCGCCGCGCAGCCCCTGCGCCTTGGCCCAGTGCACCGTCTCGACGGCATCGTCGACGTCGTTGAGGAAGACCTGGGCGATCCCGGCCCGGCGCGTGGGCGCGAGCGAACAGAAGTCGGCGAGCCAACGGTTGTGGGCCTGTATCCCCGCCCAGCGCAGTTCGTACTCGGAGTCGAGCGGAGGGCGGGCGACGACGATGCCGGTCGGGAAGAACGGCGGGACGGTGTTGGGGAACAGCACCTCGCCGACCTGGCCGTCGGCCTCGAGATCCGACCAGCGGCGATCGTCGTCCCAGTTGCGGGTCCGGCCGTCGCCTTGGAGGTCGCGGTACGGGTTGCGGTACGCGCCCCGCCATGCGTCGAACTCGTCGCGGTGCTTCGGGTCGAGGTACTCGCGGTACGTGTCGGGCGAGCCGCCGCCATGGCAGTCGGCAGAGATGATCGTGTAGCGATCAGTCGGTGCGCTCGGCGCGACGACGGACATCGGGGTTACCTCCACTCGCTCACCCGTACCGGCGTCATGAACTGCGAACAATCCACCGTTCATGACGCAGATTCGGGTGCTCGGACCTGACACGTGCGTCAGGGACGGTAGTCGCGACCTGGAGCGGGCATCCGACGCGTCGAAACTGGCCGCGCCCGCATCTGCCCGATACCGTCCCCCCGTGCTCGGTGACGCGGTGCTGTTCCACGTCAACCTGAACGTGTCGCGGCTCGATGCGTCACGTTCGTTCTACGTCGACGGACTCGGGTTCGCCGAAGGGACTCGCACGGCGCCCGAGCGACCTCAGGAGGGATCGGCGTTCGCGCTCGACACCGCGTGGTGGGATGCCTGGATCCTCACCGGGCGCACCGGCTTCGACGGCGGCGTGCTCGACATCTTGCAATGGAGGGCACCGGAACCGATCGGTCACCCGCCCGTGCAGTACGCGACGACCGGCTATCAGCGCCTCGGGGTCGGCGTCAGCGATCTGCGCGCGTCGACGACCGCGCTGGTCGCCGCGGGAGGCTTGGTCTGGAGCGAACCGATCGTGCACTCCTCGGACCTCGCTCCCGAAGTGCTCATCGTGCACGCGAGCGATCCCGACGGGATCGGGCTCGAACTGTTCGAGGGCAAGGGTCCACAACTCGCGTTCGTCTCGGTGGTGTGCGCCGATCTCGAGCGCTCGGTCGGGTGGTACGAGCGGCTCGGCTTCAGGCAGGTCGCACGCTTTCCGAGCGCGGGCAGCGATGGCTCGGCGCTGCACATCGCGGGTGGCTACGAGTTCGAAGAGGTGCTCATGCGCCCACCGGGCGGAGGCGCCGCGTCGGTGATGCTCGTCGGCTTCGCGAACCCCGCGCCGATCGTCGACGCGCCTCGGGCGGCGAACACCTTGGGCATCTGGAGGGTCGCCTATCTGGTCGCCGACCTCGACGAGCGGTGTGCTGCGATCCGGGCTGCGGGGATCGCCCTGTTGAGCGCACCCGTCACGATGGCGATGGGCGCGGGGCTGCCGGAATTGCGCTTCGTGTGTGTGCGCGGCCCCGACGGCGAGGTGTTGGAGCTGATCGAACGCCCGGTGTGATCGAATTCGGTGTGATCGAGTCCGGTGTGATCGAGTCCGGGGTGATCGAGTCCGGGGTGATCGAGTCCGGGGTGATCGAGTCCGGGGTGATCGAGTCCGGGGTGATCGAGTCCGGGGTGATCGAGTCCGGTGTGATCGAGCCCGGGTGACCCGTTTCGATTGACCGTTCGCTTGCGGTCAGGGCCCTACCGCAGGTGCTCGTCGAACCACGCGACGGTGAGGCGCCACGCTTCGACCGCGGCGGTCTCGTCGTAGTTCGCGCCGGTGTCGTTGTTGAAGGCGTGGCCCGCACCGTCCCACATCTTGATCTCGAACGTCTTGCCCGCCATGGCCGATTCGAGCGCGCCGATGCCGGCGTTCACGCGGTCGTCGAGGTCGCCGTAGTGGGCGAGGATCGCGGCGTTGGTCGCGCTCATCGCCGACGCGGGATCGGGCGTCGGTCCGTAGTAGGGGACCGCTGCAGCCACGTCGGGGTTCGCGCCGGCATAGGAGAGTGTCATGCCGCCGCCGAAGCAGAACCCGACGACGCCGAGTGTCCCCGACCAACCCTCGACCGTGGCGAGGTACGCGGCGGAAGCGTCGAGATCGGCGATGCGCTCCTCGATCGGTCCGCCGACGAGTGTTCCCACGACGTCGTCGGCGTTGTCGGTGCCGCCGGCGCGCGACGCGAGGTCAGGGGCGAGCGCGACGAACCCGACTTTGGCGAGGCGGCGCGCGACGTCGCGGATGTGGTCGTTCAACCCGAAGATCTCGTGGATCACGATGACGCCCGGGTACTCGCCCGCGGCCTCCGGTTGCGCGAGGTAGCCGAACATCGCCGACGCCGGCCCGTCGAATTCGACGTCGTCCGCACGGATGTCCGGGTCGTCGACTGCGACCGACAGCACGTGGCCGGCTGGCCCGTCGAGCGGAGGTTCGATCGCGGCGGGGGTACTCGTCCCGGTCGCGGGCGCCGCGGTCGTGTTCGACGTTTCGCCCGAGGTGTCGCTCGCCGAGGTGGATTTCGTCGCTGCTGCAGGGTCCCCATCGTCGCCGCCGCACGCGGCAAGGAACGCAGCGCCCGCGGCGGCGCCTCCACAGATCGACCCGAGCAGCCGCAAGACCTCACGCCGACCGAGGCGACCTTCGTTGCCCAGTTCGACGATCTCGGTCGCCGCGTAGTGCTGGATCCAGTTGAGGCGAGACTCGATCGGGCTGCCTGCAGGCTCCATGGATGGAAATGTAGAGCGAATTCGAGCTGGCCGTGCCCGCGGCCGACCCCCGCCGCTACCGTTGGCCCATGACGCGTACCGCGGCCTTCTTCGATCTCGATCGGACCCTCGTGCGGGGTTCGAGCGGGACGATCTTCAGCGAGTATCTCCGGGCGGCGGGGATCGCGCCGAACACGTCGATCCCCGGCCAGAGTGTGGTGAACCGGATCTACGACGTGTTTGGTGAGAACCGGTTGTTCATGGCAGCGACCAAGCAACTCGTGCGCGTCGCCAAAGGCTGGGACGTCGCCGCGGTTCGAGAGGCTGCCGCGAAGGCGGCGCAAGAACTCGCCGACCTCGTCCAGCCGTACGCGTTGCCGCTGATCGACGAGCATCACGACGCCGGCCGGCTGGTCGTGCTGGCGAGCACCACACCGTACGAACTCGTGAAGCCGTTCGCCGACGTGTTGGGGATCGACGACGTGGTGGCGACGCGCTACGGCGTGGTCGACGGTCGGTTCGACGGTTCGTTCGCAGGTGAGCCCGGCGGGTTCGTCTGGGGCCGCAACAAGCTCGCGGCGGTGCGCGCCTGGGCCGAGGCGCGCGACGTCGATCTCTCGGAGAGCTTCGCGTACAGCGACAGTTGGTACGACGCGCCGTTGCTCGGCGCAGTGGGCAACCCCGTCGCGGTCAACCCGGATCTGCGGCTGCAGTCGCTCGCGACCGTCCGCCGCTGGCCGATCGTGCACCTCGACGCGCCGCGAGGCGTGCCGAAGCTCCTGGGGATCGAACCGCAGATGCTCCTGCAGCAGTTCTTCCGGTCCGAGGTCGTGCGCTACGCGCGCTTCGACATCGACGGGGTCGATCACGTCCCGTCACGCGGACCCGCGATCCTCGCGCTCAACCATCGCAGCTACTTCGACGTCATCGCGGCCGGCGCCGCGCTCGTCAAACGCGGTCGACCCGTGCGGGTGCTCGCCAAGAAGGAACTCTTCGAGGTGCCGGTGCTGGGCAGCGTGTTCCGTGCGCTCGGCACGATCCGAGTCGATCGGGGAACGGGATCGGAAGAGCCGCTGCACGAAGCCGCGAAGGCGCTCGACGGGGGCGAACTCGTCGCGCTGTTCCCGCAGGGGACGATCCCCCGCGGCGAGGCGTTCTTCGAGCCCGACCTCAAGGGTCGCTACGGCGTCGCCCGGCTCGCCGCGCAGACCCGTGTCCCGGTGATCCCGATCGGGATGTGGGGAACCGAGCACGTCTGGCCGCGTAGCGCCAAGGTCCCGAACGCGCTGAACGTGCTCAACCCTCCGCTCGTCACCGTGCGGGTTGGCGCGCCGGTCGTACTCAGCTATCGCGATGTGGCAGCCGACACCGACCGCATCATGGCGGCGATCCAATCGCTCTTACCACCCGAGTCGCGGATCCGCCACACTCCGACGGCCGAGCAACTCGCGCGCACGTACCCGTCAGGAAGGATCCCGACCGACGACTGAACCGCCGTGTCGGTCGTTCGTCGAGATCGGAGCGCGTCACGCTGATCCATCGGCTGGTCGAGTTCAGGCGGACTCGTCGAGCCGCGTTTCGCCGTGGCCGGCCAGCGTACGGATCGTCGGGTGCCAGTACTTGCATCGCGCCCGGTGTGGGCGCAGACTCACGCTTCGAAGAAGCTACCGGGGGGTAACGAATGAAGCTTCGTCTGCGCACCCGCGCCCTCGTCCTGTCCGCGGCCGCCGCGGTGCTCGGCGCCGGGGTCCTGACACCCGAGTCGGCGCGTGCCGACGGTCCGGGGGTCGGCACGCCCTACGTCGTGACGCTCGGCGACTCTGCGATCTCGGGCGAGGCAGGCCGCTGGGCCGGCAACACGAACCAGTCCTCGTCGAAGACGGACGCGCTCGGCCCGACGGCCTACTACGACAACGCGGCCAACACCGCCGAGACGATCCCCGGGTGTCACCGCTCCAAGGCCGCCGAGGCGCACATCGGCAACGGCGTGATGAGCGCGAACATCGCCTGCTCGGGCGCGCGGACCTACACCCAGACGCCGGGGTCGGGGGACTTCAAGCCCGGGCTCGACTTCTACTCCGATGCGAACGGGCGCAAGGGCCAAGCACTCGTGCTCCAGGAGTTCGCCGCGACCCACAACGTCAAGGCGGTGACGGTGCTCATCGGCGCGAACAACTTCGGTTTCGCCGACATCGTGCAGACCTGCATCACCAACTTCTTGCTGTCGCCTTCGTGGTGGCCGAACTACTGCAACGACGACTCGAACGTGCAGGCGTACTTCACGACATCCGCAGTCACGACGCAGACGACCAACATCAAGAACGCGCTCTTGAACGTGCGCCAGGCGATGACGAACGCGGGTTACACCGACGGCATGTACAAGATCATCGTGCAGACCTACTCCTCACCCATCCCGAACAGCACCGGATTCCGGTACTCCCAGTCGGGCTATACGAGGCAGACCACCGGGGGCTGCGGGTTCTGGAACGCCGACGCGAACTGGGCGAACAGCACCGCGCTCGTGAAGATCAACCAGGCGGTGACGAACGGCGCAGCGCAGACCGGGCTGACGAACATCCGCTACCTGTACGCGTCGAGCGCGCTCAACGGCCGGCGCCTCTGTGAGAACACGGTCGGCCTGCTCGAGGAGAAGGCGGTGTCGACCTGGCAGAGCACCGGCGCGGTCGACAAGACCGAGTGGGTCAGCCAGGTCCGGACGCTGACGACGGTGTTCGGTCCGTATCAGGTGCAAGAGAGCCTGCACCCCAACTACTGGGGTCAGAAGGCGCTGCGCAACTGCCTGCGCAAGGCCTACAACAACGGCAATCCGATCACGGGGACCTGCACCCACGGCACCGGCCTCAACGCCTACGGCGAACCCAACATGACGTTCGCCTGACCCAGCCCAGGAGCTTCGATAGGTCACCCCCCAGGTGACCTATCGACGCACCTAGGTTTGTCGTCATGGGTGATTGGGTGCTTGCCGGGGCGAACCGGTTGGATGTCGCGACGGGTGAGTGGCATCCGAACAGTTGGGTGCGGGTCGAGGCCGGCCGAATCGTCGAGGTCGGTACGGGCGATCCACCGGCACCGAGCCGCGACAGCGTGCGCATCGATGCGGGCGGGCGCGCGATGCTGCCGGGCCTCATCGACGCGCACGTCCACCTCACCATCACGACGATGCAACTCGCGGCGATGGCGCACCGGCCGATGTCGCTCGTCGCCAACGAGGCGCGCCGGATCGCCGAACGGATGTTGCGGCGCGGCTTCACGACGATCCGCGACGCGGCGGGAGCCGATCACGGCCTGCGACGTGCCATCGACGCAGGCCTGATCCGAGGACCCAGACTGTTCTACTCCGGGCGCGCGCTCAGCCAGACCGGTGGGCACGGCGACTTCCGGCCACTCGACGACGCTCCGCAGCTGTGTGGCTGTCAGATCCACTCGATCGGCTTCTCACACGTCGTCGACGGTGCCGACAGCGTGCGGCGCGCGGCACGCGAGGAACTGCGTCGTGGCGCGACTCAGATCAAGATCATGGCGAGCGGTGGCGTCGCATCACCGAGCGATCCGGTGTGGGTGTTGCAGTTCTCCGAGGATGAGATGCGCGCCGCGGTCGAAGAGGCCGCGGCCTGGCGGACCTACGTGCTCGCCCACGCCTACACGCCCGATGCGATCCGCCGTGCGGTGCGCGCCGGAGTGCGCAGCATCGAACACGGCAACCTCATCGACGACGCGACCGCGCAGCTCATGGCTGAACACGGCGCGTTCCTCGACCCGACGCTCGTCACCTACTACAAGATCGTCGAGATGGGCCGTGCCCTCGGATTCCCCGAAGGCAGCCTGCGCAAGGTGGACGATGTGCTCGACGCCGGGCTCGGTTCGCTCGAGATCGCGCAGCGCCACGGCGTCAAGATCGGCTTCGGCACCGATCTGCTCGGCGAGACCCACGAGTACCAGAGTGACGAGTTCGAGATCCGAGCGCGGGTCCAGTCACCGATCGACATCCTTCGCAGCGCCACGCTCGTCAACGCCGAGTTGCTCCAGTCGAGCGGCGAACTCGGTGTCATCGCCCCCGGAGCGCACGCCGACGTCGTGCTCGTCGACGGAGACCCGCTCGCCGACATCAGCGTCCTCGGTGGCCAGGGCGAGCGCATCCCGTTTGTCGCCCGCGCCGGCGAGATCGTCGTCAACTCCCTGACCTGACTGCCCTGACCCCTTACCAGGCGTAGGCCTCGGGCGCGCGTCCAGGTCCGGGGAAGATGCGGTCGAGTTCCTTCATCGCTTCGATGTCGAGTTGGATCTCGAGGGCGCGCATCGACGCGCCGGTCAGTTGCTCGAGCGTGCGCGGCCCAATGATCGGCGCGGTCACCTCGCGCTGGTGAAGCAACCACGCGAGCGCCACGGCGCTCGGCGCTTCGCCCTGCTCCGCGCACCACGTCTCCCACTCCTCGAGTCGCGGTTGCATCGCTTCCCAGCGCGGATTGATCCGTGTGCGCCGGCCTTTGGTCGCGCCGCTGACGCCGCCGCTCAACAGACCGCCCGCGAGCGGTGACCACGGGATCATCGCGATGCCGTATGCCCTGCACGCGGGAAGCACCTCGAGTTCGATCGTGCGAGACACCAGGTTGTACAGGCTCTGTTCGCTCACGAGCCCGAGGAAGTGACGAGCTCGAGCAGCCTCGTTGGCCTGGACGAGATTCCAGCCTGCGAAGTTCGAGCTACCGACGTAGATCACCTTGCCCTGCGCGACGAGCAGTTCCATCGCCTGCCAGATCTCGTCCCAGGGTGCGGATCGGTCGACGTGATGCATCTGGTAGAGGTCGATGTGATCGGTCTGCAGTCTGCGCAAGCTGTCGTCGCAGGCTCGGCGGATGTGTCGCGCCGACAGCCCACCTCCGTTGGGCCAGTCCGACATGGGGCCGAACACCTTCGTCGCCAGCACGACCTTGTCGCGCCGGCCGCCGCCATTCGCGAACCAACGACCGATGATGGCCTCGGTCGTGCCCGCTCCCAGCGTGCCGCCGTAGCGGTTGGCGGTGTCGAAGAAGTTGATGCCGAGCTCGAGCGCCGTGTCCATGATCACGCCCGCGTCGTCCTCGCTCGTCTGCGGACCGAAGTTCATCGTCCCGAGGCAGAGTTCGGAGACCCGCAGCGCGGTCCGACCGAGCCGGTGGTACTTCACGAGGTGCTCGTTTCGGTCCACGTCAGGACTTCGCCCGCGCCGCGGAGCAGTACCGCGCCGGGGAACACGCGCAGCTTCCAAGGATCGAGTCGCAACGCCGCGAAGGTGTCGTCGTCCGGTGAGGTCCACACCGGGATGATCGCCGGGTCGTACCCGACGGGTGCCGGCGCATGCTTGAACGCGTCCCAGATGCGACGCCGCGTGTCGAGATCGAAGTGCCACTCGACCGTGCATTCGGCGACGCACGTGTCGTGTGACGGCGCCCAGTAGTTGCACGAGAGATACGGATGCGCCTCGAGGTGTGCACGCTTCGTCGGTGTCGGTCCCGTCGCGATCCAGCCGGTCAACCGCATCCCGTCCCATTCCCAGAGCGGGTGCAGCACTCTCGATCTCGGCCGGCCGTCGCGATCGACGGTCGCGGCCGAGCACCACACGATGCGGTGCGCCATCTCGACGAACGCGGGCGCGACTTCAGCGAGTTCGGTCATGACCGCAGTCTGGCATGACCCCGTCGGTCGGTCGGCTCCCCGTCAACGAGTTTGCGGTCGGCGATCGCCGGCGCGACGGCGCGATCACTCCGTGACCGACGCCAGCCGTTCGAGCGTCGCCTCCATCGCCGCGAGGTTCTTCTTCGGGTAGCCCATGACCTCGATGAGCTTGCGGCTGCGCGCGTTGGTCCAGTCGAACGTCTCGGTCACGTTGGTGCCCGCGTCGGTCGGTTCGAGTTCGTAGCGCCAGACGTGCCGCCCGAAGTGGCGCCACGCGATCCGTCGGTTGTCTTCGAACTCGACGACCTCGTTGGTGATGCGGTACTTGAGCCCGATCTTCATGTCCATGCCGAACTTCGTGCCGAGTGCCAGGCGAGTCGGCGCGCCGCGGCGCGCCTGTTGCACTGATCCCGACCCGTCGAACTCGTGATGGCGGGTGGGGTCGGCGAGCAGGTCGAAGATCTTCTCTGCAGGTGCGGCGATGAGACGGCTGGTCGACACGGAGTGGCTCATGCGCGGCACCCTACCGCTGGGTTGCGGCACGCGTCTCGGCCGCCTGCCGGCTGCCCGGCTGCCCGGCTGCCCGCTGCCATGATGTGATGAGATGCGCGCCGTGACCCAACCGCCTGTCGAGATTCCGGTTGCGCGCTACACGGATCCCGAATACTTCGACCGCGAGCGGACACGACTCTGGCCGCGTGTCTGGCAGCTCGCATGCCCGCTCGATCAGGTGGCGAAGCCCGGTGACTTCTACGAGTATCGGTGTGGGCCGCTGTCGATCCTGGTCCTGCGTGGGGACGATGGTGTATTGCGCGCCTTTCAGAACGCCTGCCGTCACCGCGGCTCGGCGATTTGCGAAGGATCCGGCAGCGGCCTCGACGAGTTGCGCTGCCCGTTCCACCGGTGGACGTGGGCGCTCGATGGCACGTTGCGTGAGATCCCGTCGCGCCGGCAGTACGCGATCACGAACGGCGATCTGCCGTTGATCCCCGTGCGCGTCGAAACGTGGGGGCCGCTGGTGTTCGTCAACTGCGATCTCGACGCCGAACCGCTCAGCGAGTTCCTGGCCCCGGTTCCCGCCGAGTGTGCGTGGGCTGAGCTCGACGAGTTCCGCTGCAGCGCGATGGTGTCGATCCCGGCCGCATGCAACTGGAAGACGCTCATCGACGGATTCTCCGAGACGTATCACGTGCAGGGGATCCACCGCGAGATGCTCGGGATGTGCGATGACGTCAACGGGCCGCAGGTCGTGTGGCGGCGTGCCGGTCGGCTCGTGCAGAGCTACGGGCTGCCGTCGCCGCGGCTCGCCGGACGCAGTGATGTCGACGACCAGTTCGTGTGGGAGCACTTCGTGACGGTGATGGGCGCACGGGTCGGCGCCGACATGAACGATCCCGGGCGATGCCCGAGCGTCCGGCCGGGCGAGACCTTGCGTGACGTGCTCGCGCGCATGGTCGTCGAGCATCAGCGCGCGACTCGTTCGGTCGACCTCACGCGCTACGACACCGCGCAGTTGCTCGACATGCAGCAGTACAACATCTTTCCCAATGTGACCGTGCTCGTGTTTGCCGACATGCTCCAGGTCGTCCGCGCCCGACCCGGCATGACCGTAACCGAGGCATGGATGGACGCGATGAGCTTCGACCGCGAAGCGCTCGGGACCGACGCGCCGCGCACGAAGCCGCTCGACGCCGAACTCGACCCACACGCCGAACTGCCGCTGGGGCTGGTGCTCAACCAGGACGTCGCGAACTTCGCGCGGGCGCAGAAGGGCATGCACCAACCGGGCCTGACCCATCTCGTCGTGTCACCCGACGAGGAGTGCCGGATCGTGAACCTGCACCGGAACCTCGACGAGTACGTCGGCGCCTGACGCTCGTCACCGCCCAGCGTCGACCGCCGCGCCGAAGTGCGGTTCGCCCGGATCCTGGGATCAGGTCGCCGACAGCGGTCGGAGAGTGTCGCCGTCGAGCACGAAGAACTCCACCTGGTGCTCCCCGCGGCGCATCCAACCGGGTGGGACGAGCGCAGCGAAGCGGGCCGGCTCGCGGCTGTCGGCGAACGTGAGTGGCGCGGCGGCGATACGGCCGTCGACGGCAATGACGACGGTCGTGCCGGCCGCGCCGCCCTCGAGATGGCCGACGATGTAGGCGCGCACCTCGTCGCGGCCGTTCGGCGCGAACGATCCGCCCGTCGGGAAGTCGAGCGCGAGTCCGAGATCGGACGGCGCGCCCCGATCGGGTGGATCGCTGCTGGGGTCGTCGAGGCGAGTCCCGATCAACGCTCCCGAAGCACCGGACTGCAGGATCGTCATGTCGTCGCCGCCCACGTCGCGGTTCGCAGCGGCCGCGGCCAACAAACGTTGGAGGTGATCGACCACGTCGACGGTGACGAACCCGTAGTCGAAGTCGTTGAGCGTCGAGAACGGGTGCGACGTCCGCGGCACGGCAGGGAGCGCCCGTACCGACACACCATCGATGCGCCACGGAATGTCGACCTGTGCGACGTCGGCGATTGTCGGCGTGATGTCGACGAGTTGCACCGCGTCGTCGATCACCGACTGCGGCGCGAACCCCGGCCCGTGGATGAACAGCGGTACCCCCATCAGATCCTCGCCGTTGTCTTCGGTGTACGCCCGGAACCCCTCGCCCGGTTCGAACCCGGCACCGTGATCGGCCGTCACGATCACGATCGCGTCGTCCCAGATGCCGAGTTCGGCGAGACGTTCGTGGAGCCCCGCGACGAGCGTGTCGACGTAGCGCGTCTGGAGCAGATGTCGTTGCCGCGCGCTCGCGGCTGCGCCCGGGTCGCGGACCCAGCGGTTGAAGTCGCTGCCGACGATCTGGAGGTTGTCGGCCGGGATCTCGTAGACGACACCCGCGCCGTCGATGTAGAAGGGACTGTGCGGCAGGGTGAGGTGGAGGACCGAGAGCTGTGGGTGTTCGACGTCGGCGTCGATGCGGTCGAGCCAGTTGGTGAAGCGCGTCGGTTGCACCGACGTCAGCAGGTCGAAGCCCCGGTCGACCGAAGTCGGTGTCGCCTCCGACGGATCGACCGGACCGGCGAACGTGGTGCTCGTGGAATTCGCGCGGCTCGTCACCGTCGTCAACTCGTCGCGTTCGACGACCTGCTGAACCTCGACGTCGTGGAGCGCAACCATGTCCGGATAGGCGTCGCGCGCACGGTCGAGCAGCCGGCGCAGCGCCGATCGGCGGGCACGGACGGACGGCGCGCCGGATCGGGGTGCGTCGGGTGAGGTCACCGTCGGCGCATTGTCCGCGTGGTCGGGTGCGCAGCGCGGCACCGCGCAGAGTTGGGTGATCAGCTCGGACACGTTGAGCCGGTACGCGTTGCCGAGCAGGCGAAACAGACTGTCGGGGTGAGAAGCCGCGGTGGCCGGTACGTCGCGGGCCGTCGGGTATTGGCCGGTGAAGATGGCAGGTACCGCGTGGACAGTGTGGGTCGCGACCGACGTCGTGTTGCGGTACCAGGTCGACTCGCGCGCGAGCGCGGCGAATCCGGGGAAACGCTCGGCATCGACGGTTCCGTCCGACGCGAGTAACGAACGCAACGGGAGTTCGTCGAGGATGAGCAGCACGACCGGCGGTCTCGTCGCGGTCGTGCCGTCGGTGTCGACGGTCACCGCGTCGTCGGCCCGACCCGTGGAACCGGTGGCGAGGGAACTGGCTTCCGAGCCGAAGAGGAACAACGCGACGAATACCAGTGGCGCGACCGCGACGAACCGGAGCCAGCGACGCACGCCTTCGATTCGTGCGCGCGTGATCACGATCGCGGTGGTGATGAGCAGCGCGACGGCGGCGAGGGCGAAGCCCTCGGCCCCGGCCGTGAGGCGAACGACCCGAACGACGAGCAAGAACGCGAGCGCAGCGACGATCGCAAGGTGCAACGTCCGTCGTGTGGACTCGCCCGCGATTGCGGCGGCGAACACCTCGACGGCGACCAGTGCGATCGGGGGCACGAACGCGACGAGCAGCGCGAACCACCAGAGGTCGGCCCGGCCCGCGCCGGCTTCGGCGAAGACCTCGGGAGCCGCGCCGAACACGTCGAGCACGGGTTGAGTGATGGCGAGGCCGCACAAGGCGAGGAGTTCGGCGAATGCGCCGAGAAGCAGCCTTGGCGACACGCGCGGCCGGCCTCGCCAGCGGGTGGCGGGTCGACGGCTCGTGACGGCCCGGGGTGCGTCGGGGTCGCGGCTGGTCACGTCCGCGGGTCGAGGTCGTAGAGCACGCGGGGCTGACCCGGGACCTCGGCCCGGCGACGCTCGACGAAGCGGCTGGCGAGGAGTTCTTCGAAGCGTTTCCTGGTGTAGTCCGCGAAGAGTCCGGGCGGCTTGTTCGCGAGCAGCCGCTGCGACTGCGGATCGTCGGCGTCGACGAACTCGACCACCACGCGCGAGTCGAAGTGCCGGAGCCAGTCCACGACCATGGGCAACGGTACGTTCGCGCCGATGCTGAGGTGGTGAACGAGCGCGAGCGCGAGCACGAGATCGGGACGCATGCGCTGCTGCCACGGTGCGCGCTCGCGGTTGTCCCAACCAATGCCGGGAGACGGATCGGTGAGGTCGATGACGAGTGGCACGATATTGGCCGGTCCCTCGGCACGGAGCCGGCGATACAGCCGATCGACGACGAGTTCGTCGAAGTCGCACGCGACGACCTGCGTCGCGTGCGGCGCGACGAGCACGGAGTACTCGCCGTCGTTGGCGCCGATGTCGAGGATGCGGCCGGGCGTGCCGCCGCGCGCGGCGTGTTCGACGAAGGCGCGCTTCATCGCTGCCGACTCGCTCGTATAGGTGCACGTCGTTCGGTAGTCGGACCAGACCGAGCGATCCTTCGACACCTCGAGCCGACTGACGAGCTTCTGCAGGTTCTTGGCGGTTGCCTTGGCGATGTCGAGGTTGGCGCCTGACTTGGCGAGATCACGCTTCATCGACTCGCTCGACTGCGTGAGGCGCCGCTGCAACGCGGCCTGCAACACGACGTTGCGAAACACACCGCGCTTCCACGCGCGTCGACCTCGGAACACGGTGCGCGCCTGTTCGGCGGGCACACCGTCGATACGCCCGCGCAGCAGGGGAAGATGGCTGAACCCGAGGTGCGCGTGCATGAGCAACGGAAACAGCGCGGTTTCGCAGAACTGGCGATAGCCGGGCCACGGTCCCTCCGCCGGCGCGAACGAACCGAGATCGATGAAGACCGGTCGGGTGCCCTCGAACTGCACGTTGTAGATCGTGCCGTCCTTGAGTGTGAGCCCGTCGTCGAGCGCGGTGCGCAACACCTCGAGTTCGGTGATCGCGGCGTCGCGCAACATCGCGAACGGCCACTCGTACGGGTAAGTGATCGTCGATATCGGTTCGTGCTCGATCACGCGTGACCACGGTGTGCCGCGGGGCGAGAGCGGTGTGCTCCCCCGGAAGGAGGTCGTCCGCGGGATGAGGCATGCGTCGCTCAGCGTGGGGAATGCGGCCGAGCGCTCAAAACGGTCCCAGTCGGTCGCTCCGCGCTCGGACAGCCCGCGCAGGATGTGGCCGTCGAGGCGGAAGACCGCGCTGTCGGGGTCGCGGTACGACGCCGGGTCGGGCGCCCCTCCGTCGGGGCGACTCCCTTCGGGGGCGCTCACCTGCTCAGCCCGCGTCGGCCGCAGCAGCCGCTGCCGCGGCCTCCCTCTCGGCCTTGAGCGCGGCACGCTTGGACGGCGAGAACATGGCGACGATGTTGCGGCCGAACGTCTTGAATACAGCTGCGATGCCGGCGACGCCACCGACGATCACCGACGCGATGAGGCTGCCGGTTCCCGCGTCCAGGTATCCGAGAGTTTGCACCGTGTTCTCCTGCTGTTCGGGGGTGAGATGGCGGGCGGCCACCCGATGAGGGGGCCGGCGTTCCCGCACGACGTGCCAGTCTGCCACGCCACCCCACCCCGAACGGTGACGCGGCTGCGGAACGTGGTGGCCGGGCCGGGAAACCTGACGTCGATGTCAGGTACGCTTCGGCGATGGAACTGCCCAAGATCATCAGCGTCGACGACCACGTGGTCGAACCACCACACGTGTGGCAAACGTGGCTCCCGCAGAAATGGCGTGAGCAAGGTCCGAGGGTCGAGCGCGGCGAATGGGGCGATTTCCGCCTCAACCCTGGCGCCATTTACGACCAGCAGCAGGTGCCCGGCGGGCAACCGGGCGATTTCTGGGTGTATGAGGGCCGGGTCATCTACGTGCACAAACGCTTCGTGGCAATCCCGCTCGAAGCCACGCCCGGCGGGGATCTCACCAAGTTCGATCGTTCGGTGATGCAGATGACGGCGGTCACCTACGACGAGATGCGCCCCGGCTGCTATGAGCCCAAGGCCCGACGCGCCGACCTCGAACTGGCGTGGGTCGACGGTTCGCTGCCCTTCCCGACGTTCCCGCGTTTTTGCGGGCAAACGTTTCTGGAAGGCAGCGACAAGGATCTCGGCCTTGCTTGCATCGAGGCCTACAACGACTGGATGATCGAAGAGTGGTGCGGTGAGTCCGACGGGATGAACATCCCGTTGTGTCTCGTGCCGATGTGGGACGCCGATCTCGCAGCAGCCGAGGTGCTTCGCATCGCGCCGAGAGGCGTGCGCGCGATCTGCTTCAGTGAGATCCCGACACACCTCGGCTTGCCCTCGATCCACACCGGTTGGTGGGACCCGCTGTTTGCCGCCTGCAACGACAGCGGGGTCACGCTGTGTATGCACATCGGGTCGTCGTCGAAGATGCCGATCGCCTCGCCCGACGCTCCGCCGGGTGTCGCGGGCGTGCTGCAGTTCAACAACTCGATGGCGTCGCTCGCGGACTGGCTCTACTCGGGGGTGCTCGTGCGCTACCCACGGTTGAAGCTCGCGTACAGCGAAGGCCAGATCGGTTGGATCCCGTACGCGCTCGAGCGTGCAGACACGATCTGGGAACATCACGACAGTTGGATCCGTGCCAAGGATCGCGTGCCCGACCCACCGTCGAGCTACTACAAGGGCCGGATCTTCGGCTGTTTCACGAGCGACGAACACGGCCTCGACAACATCGCCGCGGTGGGCGAGGACAACGTCTGCTTCGAGACGGACTACCCGCACACCGACACGACCTGGCCCGACACCAAGCCGTTCATCGAGAAGTTCCGCGCCAAGCTCACCGACGAGCAGCTGTACAAGGTCTTGCGCGGCAACGCGATCCGAATGCTCGAACTCGATCGAACCTGAACCCGAGTCGACCTACGCGCGGACCGATGCGCGTCAGGCGTAGCGCTCGATCAGCGTCCGGGTGCCGGTCGTCGAGGTCCAACTTCCGGCGGCGACGCAGACCGTGGCAGAAGTACACGCGACGCCGCCGAGCGTCGCCTGCTGAGCGCTGGTAGGGCGCACCGGGTCGGCCGTGCTCGACCACGAGGTCCCGTTCCACGCGACCGCCCCCGGCGTCACCTCGAAGCCGCTCGTGAAGTAGGACTCTCCGATCGCGACGCACGAGTTCTGGTTGGCGCAGCCGACGTCGGTGAAGCGACGACCCGACAGAGGTGGTGATCCGGCGCTTGTCCACTGGGTACCGTCCCACTGGCGCATGTAGGGAACGTTGCCGATGCCGATGAACGGGATGAACTGGCTCCCCGCCGCGAAGCAGCGCGTTGCCAACGGGCACGCGATCGTGAGGAAGTCGCTGGCGTCAGCCGTGCCGATGATCGCCGCGTCGCCGGGATCAGGCGCTTCGGTCCATGTGGTGCCGTTCCAGCGCAGCGCGTAGGTTCGGTTCGGTCCCGAGACGACGAAGTCGCGGATCAGGCCGACTGCCATGCACATGGTGGCCGTCGCGCAGGAGACCGACGCGAGATCGGCGTCGTTGACCGTGCCGCTCGGCGAGGTCGTCCATGTTGTGCCGTCCCAGCGCAGGATCTTGCTCGCGTTGCCCGAGGTGCCGACGGCGAAGCACGAGGTGGTCGAGGCGCAGCCGATACCTCGCAGTTCGTCGACCTGAGCGTCGACGGGGAGTGTCTGCACGATCCACGAGTTGCCGTTCCATCGCATTGCGAGGCCGTTGGCGGCGCCCGCGGGATGGTGGCGTCCGACGGCGATGCAAGTCGTCGGGCCGGGGCAGGTGATCGCGGCGAGCGCGTGAGATCCGCCACCGGGTGGTGTCGGAGCGGTGACTGCGAACCACGAGCCACCCTGCCACCGTTGGATCAACGATTGCGCTCCGGTCGGGTCGTTGCGGACACCGACCGCGAAACAGTTCGTCGCCGTGGAGCACGCCACGTCGGCATGGGCGCTGTTCGCGCCGTCGACGGCCTCGGTGACGATGCTCCAGGTGCTGCCGTTCCAGCGTTCGATCAGTCGTTTGAACGGAGGCGCGTTCCCGCTCTGGGCGCGTCGTCCGACCGCGTAGCACGATGTCGCGCTCGTGCAGTTGATCGCGGTCAACGTGGTGTTCGTGGACCCGGAGACGTTCGGTGTGCTGAGCAATGACCAGGCGGTGCCGTTCCATCGGGCGGATGCCGGCAGGGTTCCCGTTGTGCCGACCGCGAAGCAGGTCGCCGTGCCTGCGCAGGCCACCCCGGACCACTTCGCGGCGGAGCTTCCGGGAGGCGTCGGGCTGGTAAGGATGGACCACGCGCTGCCGTTCCAGCGTTCGATCAGGGTCGTCTGCGTGCTACCGGTCTTCGTCGATCCGACCGCGAAGCAACTCGTCGTGGCGGGACACGCGACGGCATGGAGCGCGCTGGTGCTCGCACCCGAAGGGTTCGGGCTCGCCGTGATCGACCAGGATGTGCCGTTCCAACGTTCGATCAGCGTCCTGGTCGTCGACCCGGTCGTCGAGAACCCGACGGCAACACAATTCGTCGACGAGGTGCACTTGACCGACCGGAGCCGACTCGACGTGGCGCCCGCGACATTCGGTGTCGACTGCAACGCCCAACTCGAACCGTTCCAACGGACGGCCACGGTGCGGGTGCCGGCATTGGCCGCGGTGCTTGTGCGCGCCTCGCCGACGGCGACACACGATGTGGTGGTGCACGACACCGAATGCAACTGCGGCGACGCGAGCGTCGCGGTGCCGTTCGCGACCGACACCCATACGCTGCCGTTGTAACGCGCGATCTCGCCGTGCAGCACGGTCGGGGACGCGAGTCGCGTGCTCCGAGTGCCAGCAGCGAAGCAACTCGTCGAGGTGAGGCAGGCAACCGACTCGAAGGTCATCGTCGCGAGCGTGGTCGTCGCCTCCATGAAGACTCCCGGCGGATTCACCAAGTGCGGGTCGGTCATCGGTACGTTGACCCACTCGGTGCCGTTCCAACGGCGGATGATCGGATGATCGATCGCACTTCCGACCGCGAAGCATTGCGTCGCGCTCGTGCAGGTCACCCCGGTGAGATCGGTGTCGAGCACCGCGACCGCAGGGCTCGGCGAGGGCTGAACGTTCCATGTACCCGCCGCCTGCGCAGGTGGCGATGCAACCGTGAACCCGGCGAACGCGCCGAACCCGACCGTGAGTACGACCAGGACCCTTGGGCCTCGGCCAGTGCTGATGTTCTTCATGGCGAACTCCCCAACGCGGTCGATGTGACGGTCAGCGCGGACCCCATGGTGCGTCGCCTGGAAGCCTGTCGCGGTGACGTCGCAGCGAGCAGCGCCGTTCGTCCCCGTGCGCCGGACCTTTGCTCCACATTCTCAAGCGGGACGAACCGCGCGTGCAACCCGACCCGCCACCACCACCTCGATCCGGCGCCGGCCGCGGCCACGTCGGTCACGGCGCTCCCGTGGCTGCTGCGATCGTGTCGAACAAGATCTCTCCACCGCGTAGCGCGGCGATGCGGTGTCCTTCGCCGGGGAACACGCGCAGTTCGACATCGCCGTCTCGCTGTTCGAGTTCGTCGCGCAGGTCTTCGGACGCGGCGAGCCAGCTCGAGTCCTCACCGCCGACGAACAAACGCACGGGGATCTGAGCCAGCGCGTCGAGCGCCTCGCGGTCGTCGCCGCTCGGGTAGCCGGGGAACACCGTGATCGAATCGAAACGGTCGGGTGTCAGTGCGAACGCGTGGAAGGCGCTGAGTCCGCCGTTGCTCACCCCTGCGAGATGGAGCTTGCCGCCCCTCGGCGCGTACTCGGCGATCGCCCAGTCGACGAGTCCGGGCAACAAGGCGTCCCCGCTCGTGAAGAACGCGCCGGCCGGCGCAACCGGGCTCACGACGACCCAGCCCCGCTCGCGTGCCTGCCGCGCCCAGATCTGGGCCATCACATCCTCGGTCGTGCCGTGATCCTGGCCACCCGGCGGCAACGTGAACACGACCTCGGGTTCGTCGCGGATCGCGCCGCGCGGCTCGGCGATCGCGACATCGACGACCGTGTCGCCGATCGACACGCTGCGGAACTCGACGTTGCCGAGACCGATGATCGTCGTCGACGACGCCAACGCGACCGAGGTCGACGGACTGTCGCTCGTCGCTGAAGTCACCGGATCGAAGTGCTCGTCGCCGGACACCGATGTCGTCGGAACGGAGCTGCCGGAGTCGCCGCCGTCGCTGCAGGCGGACAACACCACGATCACCGCCGCCGCGAGCGACGCGCGGGCGGCGACGGTGATGGGTGTCATGTGGGAACGACTGCGTTCGACGTCGCCGACAACACGCCGGTACCGCGCGAGTTCACGGCCGCGACACGGAAGCGGTATGTCGTCCCGGTCGTGAGCCCTGTCATCACCTGGCTCGTCGCCGTCGAGTTGAACGTCTGCGTGGCCACGGGTGCGAACCCGACGAAGGCCGTCACGACGTAGCCCGTGACCGGAGCACCGTTCGTCACCGTCGGGGCGACCCACGACACCGTCGCCTGTCCGGCCCCCGCGGTCGCGCTCACGCCTGTCGGCGCCAGCGGAGTCCCGGCGATCACCGCGCTGGTTGCCGCCGAGGCTCCGCCCGACCCGACGCTGTTGGTGGCGACGACCGAGCAGGTGTAGCTCTTGCCGTTCGTCAACGAGCCGACCACGACCGGGCTCGCCGCGCCCGAGGCCGACCCGCTCGCGCCGCCGTTGCTCGACACGCAGGTCGCGGTGTAGCCGGTGATGGCGCTGCCGCCGTTGCTCACGGGCGGCGAAAACGCGACGGACACGGCGGCGTTGCCCGGCGTCGCAGTGCCGATGGTCGGCGCGGTCGGCACGGTCGCGGGCACCACACTGTTCGACGCGGCAGAGGCGGCGCCGGTGCCGACACCATTGGTTGCCGTGACCCGGCAGGTGTAGGTCTTCCCGTTCGTGAGTCCGCCAACGCCGATCGGGCTGGCGGCGCCCGACGCCGATCCAGTTGCGCCGCCGTTGCTCGAGGTGCATGTCGCGGTGTAGCTGGTGATCGCGCTCCCGCCGTCGCTCGTCGGTGGCGAGAACGCGACGGATGCGAGGCCGTTGCCGCGAGTCGCTGTCCCGATGATCGGAGCCCCCGGTGCCACCGCGAACGGCACGACGGCGTTCGACTGGCCGCTGCTCGGGCCGGTGCCGATGGCGTTCGTCGCGGTCGCGGTGCAGCGATAGGTCTTGCCGATCGTGAGCGCGCCGACGGTGATCGGGCTGGCA
>Ga0233424_10001312_pt1 | contig 22724 bp, 16 predicted proteins | sample Watercolumn_Towu_FD_181011 | JGI IMG/M metagenome (GOLD analysis project Ga0233424, IMG submission 181011) | Freshwater microbial communities from Lake Towuti, South Sulawesi, Indonesia - Watercolumn_Towuti2014_125_MG | ecosystem: Environmental > Aquatic > Freshwater > Lake | place: Indonesia... | reverse complement strand
AGTCGTTATGGCGATGACTCTAAAGGAACACATCACGATTGATGGGTTCAAGCGAATTGTTGAGTTGGCGTATACCACCAATCAACAAGGCAAAGGGCGAAAACATACCAAAGAGTATATTTTCTCTACTTTGCCAGCCACATTATCAACATGTGATATTCAAGAATCCTCAGAGACTATACGTCGGATCCGTCCGTTGGCGGAATGATATAGTCCATGCCATCTAGCGATAGGTGGGGCACATTAAGCCTAAGGTAGCGCAATTCCTTAAAGATAGGGACCATCCGCCGCGACGGATGGAAAACTTGGCTATATGCTGGGAACTCCGAGTATCCAACAGTACCGAAAGGTAACAATCTGTTGGTGCGACCTAATCCGTAAAACGGACGGTCAGCGGACAATCAGCAGGAAAGATCCGCCTTTGGCGGAAATCCTCAACGACCATACGCCAAGCCGGGCCCTCGCGTAGCGAGAGCGCGGATGATATGGCCTGAACTGCATGGCGACATGCAGAGTGTGGCTCGCGCCATACCGCCAAACACTTCGCTTGGAAGTGTTCGGTCAGTTCCGCTTCTTGCGGAATGTAAGTAACAGAGTGTGTCGGGTAAGTTCCGACGCGTTGAATAGTGTAACGTCTGGGCAACTGTCTCGGAGACTCGTTCGGTGAAAATACAATACCGGTGAAGATGCCGGTTACCTGCAGCTAGACGAAAAGACCCCGGAAGCTTTACTGCAACTTGGTATTGCTTGTATGTTTTAACTGCGTAGCGTAGGCGGGAGACTTTGAGCCCTTGATTTCGGTTGAGGGGGAGTCGTCGATGAAACACCGCTCTGTTGAAATGTACCGGCTAACCGCACCAGAACCCCAACCAGCGCTTCAGCGCTGGAAATTCCAAATCACAAATCCCAAATCACAAACAAATCTCAAATTTCAAATTCAAAATCTCAAACAGAACTCTTTGTTTGAAGATTTCGGGCTTTGGACATTGGGTATTGTTCGGAATTTGGTGTTTGGTTATTGGAATTTCCGATGCGGAGCATTGGTCGGGGAAGCTGGTGTGAGACAGTACCTGGCGGGCAGTTTTAGTGGGGCGCTACCCTCAACTCTGGGCGCCCTGGATGCGAACTCCATCGCGTCGAATTAGAAATACACGAGCTCTGCTCGGTCATCTATAGCAGGATGACAATAGGGGGCTTTGCGTCGTAAGGCGCATCGAAAATGAGCTATATGCTGGAACATCTGTGGTGCAAAACCTTAGTATCCAAAACTACCTTGTCGAAAGGGTGAAAATGTTTTGGTGCAGACAATCAGCAGGAAACTCACAGTATCTGTGAGGATCCCCAGAGACTACACGCTCGACTTCGCGCAAGCGGGGTGTGATATAGTCCGATCTTTACGGCGACGTAAAGTCTTGCGTAAGCAAGAAACCCAAACAATGAATACGAATGAGATTCGAGAGTACAAAAAGACTCTCAAACTCTCCAAGCTTCAGCGACAAATCCTTATCGGCACCCTTCTCGGAGACGGCCACTTGGATACTCAAGACGAAGGAAGAACATACCGACTCAAAGTCGAACATTCTTCCGCACAACGCGAGTATTTGGAGTGGTTGCATAGCAATTTCCGTGAGTGGGTACGCAGCGGTATCTACGAAAAGAAACGAGATGACGGCCGAGAACATATAGGATTCAATACCTATTCTCACGGAGCACTCCGATTCTATGCCCATCAGTTCTATGACGGGAAGAAAAAGAGGATTCCGGTGCAGATTGGTAAACTACTGTCACCGATAGCACTAGCTGTCTGGTTCATGGATGACGGTTCGTGGAAATCAGACAGCCATAGAACCTTCATCATTCACACAGTCGGTTTTGCTCGAAATGAGCTTGAAAGGGTTAAAGAGGCGTTGAAGAAACACTTCGGTGTCGAAGTTAACCTTCATAAGCAAAAAGAAAAGTATTGGCGATTGTATGTGTCAGCTAATTCTGCAGAGAAGTTCGCAAAGTTAGTGAGACCGTATGTATCGCTTGTGCCTTCGATGCTGTACAAATTGGGTAACAGAAATGTCTAAAGAGTAACGAAGGGGTCCATTAAGGTTCTCTAGGCGCGAATGGAAACCGTGCCGATAGTGCAATGGCATAAGAGAGCCTAACTGTAAGACGTAAGTGTCGAGCAGACGCGAAAGCGGGGCATAGTGAACCGACCATACGCATTAGATGCGGTGGAAGATTATCTGCTAAAAGCTACTCCGGGGATAACAGGCTAGTTCCGCCTAAGAGTCCATATCGACGGCGGAGTTCGGCACCTCGATGTCGGCTCACCACATCCCGGGGGTGGAGAAGCTCCCAAGGGTTTGGCTGTTCGCCAATTAAAGTGGTACGTGAGCTGGGTTCAGACCGTTGTAAAACAGGTTGGTCTCCTATCTGCTGCAGGCGTTGATTCTTGAAGGGCTTCGTTCTTAGTACGAGAGGACCAGAACGAACGAACCTCTGGTGTACCTGCTGTCCTGCCAAGGGCACCGCAGGGTAGCTATGTTCGGACCGGATAACCGCTGAAAGCATCTAAGCGGGAAACCGCCCCTAAGATGAGGAATCGTTATAGACCCGTCGGAGATGACGACGTTGATAGGCGCTAGGTGTACGCACAGTAATGTGTTTAGCCGAGGCGTACTAATTGGTCAATCCTGTCGGGAAACATATAACCAACCATTGCGGAGCAATGGAAGTTCCAAATTCCAAGCACCAAATTCCAAACAAATCGAGAAAACCAAAACTCAAATTTCAAACAGAGTCCCTGTTTGGACATTTCGGGCTTTGAAGATTGAACATTGTTTGTAATTTGGAAATTGTGATTTGTGATTTCCACTGCTTCGCAGTGGCGATTAGTCCTGCTCCATGGAATCTGTGAATAGTTGGTAAGTTACGCTTCGCTTTCGTTTGAAGTTGGTAAGTTAAGACTTACAAACCTCCAAGGAGCGACGCGACTGAAACTTCTCAACTGATAACTATTCCATGAGTACCTGTTGTTTGAAAAGTCTTGAAGACTGGATAGTGGATACATCCAGCACTAACTTTGTCATTGTGCGAAGCACAAAATCAATGATGGCAAAGTTAGTGCTGGGTTTAGGCGAGGAGGGTGAGCAGCGCCTCGCCCTTTGGGTCGCCGGGACCTTGAGGGCAGGAGCCAGGTCATAAGCCTGGTTCCGCACTCTCCTCGCCAGTTGGATGCGGCGATAGCTTAAGGTAAAGCATCACTACGTCGTAGTGAGGACAGCGGTTCGATTCCGCTTTGCCGCTCCAAATCCTTTATCGGGGTGTCGAGTCCAAGAAATGTTGCATTCCGTCATGCTCCGTGGCATTTCTAGTTCGACATCCCGACCAGTTCTTCGGTGGAGAGATGGCCGAGTGGCTTAAGGCACCAGCTTGATAAGCTGGTAACTTGGCCCATCGGGGGGCCTCGTTCGTAGGTTCGAATCCTGCTCTCTCCGCCACTCCCTGAACACGTTGTTCGGGGCCATTATCCAGTCCTCAAGAGAAGTTAAGAGTTTTAAGTTGGTAAGTTTGAGACATAGAATATTGAGTGTTCTGCGTTGGTGATTTAACCCCAGTAGTAGAAAAATGAGAATTTCTCACTACGGGGCACGGCGCCGTGGATACACCCGTTCCCGTTCTCCACCCCGCACCAACTTTGGATATAGAATTCCTAGTGCTTAAGCGTGAGGGCCACACCCGATCTCATTCCGAACTCGGCAGTTAAGCCTCATTGCGCTGATGGTACCTTGGGTAATACCAGGGAAGAGTAAGTAGGTGCTAGGAACTGTGTATCTAAAGTTGCGGGGAGTTGGTGCGAGGCGTGCTCGGAAGTTTTCGCCTCATACCAAAGGCAGGTCAGTCTCTATCCAGAGGCATCATTCAGCCGTCTAGGTTCCGAGTACCAAGTGCTATATACTTGACGCATGATTGGCTGGTCGAAACGCAGGCAGATTACGCTCGTTTCCGGGGCTCTGTTCGCATTTCTCCTGCTCTTCGTCCTTCCCGCGTACCTTCTCATGCGTACCCGCCCAACCTGCACGGACGGGGTACAAAATGGCACGGAGAACGGCATTGATTGCGGCGGCGGGTGTCGCTATCTGTGTGTCGGGGATGCGGAAGCCCCGCTTGTACAGTTTGCCCGCGCCGTCATCGTCGACAACGGCGTGTATGGGGCCGTCGCCTACCTTGAGAACAGGAATCAACATGCCGGTGCTCGCGCCGTTCCGTATGTGTTGAAAACCTATGATGCGGGCGGGCTTTTGGTGGGAGAGAAAAGCGGTACGGCCTACATTCCGCCACGGAAAGTATTCGCCCTGTTTGAGGGACGCATGCAAACGGGGGACCGAATACCGGTACGCGCCACATTTTCCTGGAGCGCAACTCCCCGTTTTGAGCGCATGAATGTTGAGCCCGTTCTTGATGTTCGCGAAAAGCACTTTGAGACGGCGATCGACGTCTCCCGTCTCGAGGCGACTCTTTATAATCCTTCCCTCGCTTCGGTACGGGGTATCGAAATCACCGCACTTCTTTTTGACCATGGCGGTACGGTATATGCCGCTTCACGAACGCATATCACGGAACTCGCTGGTACGGCGTCAACCCCCTTGTCTTTCACATGGCCGCGGCTCCTTGCACAGCCCGCACGTATCGAAGTACTCTACACGGTACCGGGGCAGTAGTGCAAAACGTCCTCGTCCCTCCAAACGTACGGCTCATCATGAACATTTTGTTCGTGCACAAACCAGCGGCATTCTCGCGCTCCGTAGACTGGATGCTGTTTTTAGCACTTATTCCTATTCTCGGTGCAGGACTCGTTACGATGTACTCCTTTGCTCCTACGGGAGCGTGCCAACCCTCATCGGCGCTAGAACCATCGGAAAGCGAAACTGCTCACACGCCTTGTGTGGACGCAGTCGGAGGGCCATTCTTCCGCAAACAGCTTATCTGGATTGCTTGCTCATTCCTTATCTTCTTTGCCGGAAGCTTTGTTGACTGGAGGTTTCTTCGGCGTGGCGGCGTTCTTTTCGGGCTCTTCCTTGCGGGTGCCGGTATGCTGTTTCTTCTCTTTGCCACAGGCAAGGTAATCAAAGGCGCTCAAAGTTGGTTTGACCTTGGTTTTTTCAATCTTCAACCGGTCGAACTTGTCAAACTTGTGCTCATTTTGGTGCTCGCAAAATATTTCTCACGGCGTCACATCGAGATAAAGCATATTCGGCACATCATCGTGTCTAGCACCTACGCATCCATCCTCTTTGTTCTCGTGCTTCTTCAACCGGATTTCGGCGGCGCTATTGTGATAGGACTTCTCTGGCTCGGCATGGTGCTTCTCTCCGGCATCTCAAAGAAGCACCTCCTTTCCGTTATCCTCATCGCGGCGCTTTCCGGTCTGTTTCTATGGACGTATGTGTTCAAGGAGTATCAAAAGCAACGACTTGTCACGTTCATTCATCCACTCACCGATATCCGGGGCTCAGGATACAACGCGTATCAGTCAACCATTGCCGTGGGTTCGGGAGAGTGGTTTGGCAAAGGTGTCGGGTATGGCACCCAATCACGGCTCCAGTTTCTTCCGGAGTATGAAACCGATTTTATCTTTGCGGCATTTGCCGAGGAGTGGGGATTTGTTGGAGTTCTGGTACTCTGCGCGCTCTACGCACTTCTCATCTGGCGTATCCTTTTGACCGCAATGCACGGACAATCAAATTTTGAGATTCTGTACGGGCTCGGATTTGCCATATTCATCATGAGCCAGTTCCTCATTCATGTCGGCATGAATCTCGGACTTCTTCCCGTGACCGGCATCAGCTTGCCGTTCATGAGCTACGGCGGGACGCACATGGTCACGCTTTTTCTCGGCCTCGGTATCCTTATGGGTATGCGCCGCTACTCGCGGGCCGTTCACAAAGAGGCCTTTCAAAACGAGTTCGTGGGAGTGCACCTCACCGCCCGCGATATACTCCAAGAGTCTCCACAATCATCTTCGCAAGTGTAAACTCGGAGAGCGGCTTCTCGAGAGCTTCACGAACCCCGCCTACCGGATGCGCCGTCACCGGCAAACCCGCTCTGCGTGCCTCAAGAAGCGCGTAGGGCAGACCCTCTTTTTCTGAAGGCAGTATGAACTCATCAAAGCCCGGAAGCGCATCACGCGCCTCAACAAAACCGAAGAGTTTCACCCTTTCTTCTAGTCCACGCGCGCGAATGGCGGCATCAAGCGCAGTGTGCAGTTCACCTTCGCCGACGATTGCAACGAAGAGAGAGGGGTCTTTTTCCGCCTGTACGATAAGTTCGATCTGATTTTTGTTGGCGGTGAGCTCGCCTATAGTGCCAAGAATGTGGACTCCCTTTGGAAACTCTCCGCGGATCTTCTGCCCGGTCCCAAGCGCGATCTCTCCTATACCGTTATAAATGCGCACCGTCTTTTTCCCGACGAATGGCATGATTCGCGCAAGTACCGCATCGTAATCCGACACGACAATAACGGTATGAGCGAGAAGCGCGGAGAGCCACGATACGAGACGGATGAGGCCTTGGGAGAAGATATTCCGGTGTTCAAGGAACGGCCACCCATGCACCGTAAAGACGATACGGGGAACCCCAAGAAACCGTGCAGTCAGAGCGCCGAGTGCTCCCGCCTTTGATGAATTGAGATGCACGATGTCCGGACGCTCAGCCGTGAGTATCCGGAAGAGCAAAAAGAAGCTTCGCACATCTCGGAGAAGGGAGACATCTCGCGAGAGCGAAGGGATGGTGATGGTGCGCACTTCCGCAGCACGCAGCTTCTCGACAAGCGCGCCGGATTCCCCGCAGAGAACGGCGACATCGAACTCCGACTCAGGGAGATGCGTCGCGAGGTCAAACACATAGCGTTGCGCGCCACCCCACGTGCCTTTTGTTATGACATATAGTATTTTTCGCCTACCTCTGGTTCTATTCATTGTCAAAACAGGAATTTATTGTAGTATACCTCACAACAAGAAGTCCTGTTGGATGCCACCTTGGACTCTATGTATTCTCACGATATGGACGCACTATGAGTACAGTAACTGCAACAGTTCGCGTGAGCGCGGTCTGTTTCTAACGGAATGGGAATCTCACATCGAACCGAAGCCATCTTTCTTTTTGTCGGAGACGTCCTTCTCCTATACGTCTCCCTCTTTTTCTCGCTTTTTCTTCGGTATGGTTCCACGCTTGAGACACAGACCGTGCTTGAGCATCTGTTGCCATTTAGCATCCTTATCGCCCTCTGGCTCGTCGCGTTTTTCATTGCAGGGCTCTATGAGCGCCATACGCTTCTTTTTCAGAAGCGTCTTCCACAACTTCTCCTCTCAACGCTATTCGCAAACAGTCTCATTGCCGTCCTCTTCTTCTACTTTATACCCGTGTTCGGTATCGCTCCTAAAGCTAACCTTTTTATCTACCTTTTTGTTTCTTTCGGACTTCTATTCCTGTGGCGCTGGTACGGCTATGCGGCGCAGGGGCTCTGGGAAAAGCAGAAGAGCATCATCATCGGGTGCGGGGAGGAATTTCGAGAACTTGAACGCGAGGTCAACGGAAACAAGCGATATAATCTCACCTTTATTTCCTCCATTGATGTGGAGCGCATCTCCGGTGTTGATGTTGAGGAGGAGGTTGTTCGGCGCGTCTATAGCGAAGAAATCTCTCTTATCGTCATAGATCTCTGCCACGAAAACACTGCACCGATGCTTCCGCATCTCTACAACCTCCTTTTTTCAAACGTCCGTTTTGTCGACCTCTACAAACTCTATGAAGAATTCTTCGGCCGCATCCCACTGTCGCTTGTCGGGTACAGTTGGTTTCTCGAGAACATATCGGCTTCACTGCGGACGGGCTATACGTTTATAAAGCGGGGCATGGATATCCTGATTACCGTCCCGCTCCTTGTGATTCCGCTTGTGCTGTACCCATTTGTCGCACTGGCCGTAAAACTTGAGGATGGCGGACCCGTGTGTATCAGACAGACACGGGTGGGAAAGAACAACCAGCCCATCACGATCTTCAAATTCCGGACGATGCTTTTTAACGACGAGGGGAAGTGGAAGGAGCGCGGTTCCGAGAATCAGGTCACTCGCGTCGGGGCGTTCTTGCGCACTACACGCCTCGACGAGTTTCCCGCGCTCTTAAACGTCCTATGGGGGGAACTCTCTCTCATTGGTCCGCGGCCCGAGTTTCCGGATGCCGTGAAGCACTATGCCGAGGAGCTCCCGTACTACAATATCCGTCATTTGATCTTACCCGGACTTTCCGGGTGGGCCCAGCTGTACGGCGAACACCCGCACCACGGCACCGACGTCTCAAAGACAAAAAACAAACTTTCCTATGATCTCTACTACCTCAAAAATCGGTCCTTTTTTCTGGATTTGAAGATTGCGATAAAAACAATCAAAGTGCTTCTCTCGCGGAGCGGAGTCTAGAACCGTGAAAATTTCTAATTGCCTAATTCATCTAATTTCTAATAAAATCTCCAATTACCAATTTTTGCATTTAACCTTTCGTTAGGTGAATTAGAAATTAGACAACTAGATAATTTATAACACTCAGCTTCCTGCTGTAGTTAAAATTCACATGGACACTCGAAGCCACAAAGGCGTAAGAAAGGTAGTCGTGACCGGCGGTGCCGGATTTATCGGCTCGCACATCGTTGACCTCTGCGTGGAACGCGGGTTTGAGACGCACATTATCGACGATCTATCTTCCGGTAAGGAGGCCCATATCAATAAAAAAGCCATCTTTCATACTGCGGATGTAAAAAACCGTGATGCCATCACACCGATTATTGCCGGCGCAACGTATGTGTTTCATACCGCCGCGCGGGCACGAGTACAGTTCTCCATTGAACACCCGATCAAGTCCACGGAAGCAAATGTGATAGGCACGCTCATGGTGCTTATGGCCGCAAGAGACGGCAAGGTGAAGCGCGTGGTCTATTCCGCATCAAGCTCGGCGTATGGAGAACAAACGAACATGCCGCTTCGGGAAGATATGACGCCCGACCCGCTTAGCCCCTATGGCCTCCAGAAACATGTCGGAGAGCTCTATGCTCGCGTGTGGAGCAAAGTGTACGGCCTTCCGACGGTGAGCCTGCGCTACTTCAATGTCTACGGTCCGCGGCTTGACCCGGAAGGGGCGTACGCGCTTGTTATCGGGAAGTTCTTGAAACAACGAAAAGAAGGGAAGCCGCTCACCATTACCGGTGACGGGACCCAGACCCGCGACTTCACGCATGTCCGCGATGTGGCGCGCGCAAACCTCTTGGCTGCGGAAAGTAAGAACGTAGGACAGGGGGAAGTCATCAACATCGGCGCAGGACGAAACGTCTCAATAAATGCACTCGCAAAACTCATCGGCGGTCCCGTAGTGCATGAAAAACCCCGCTTGGAACCGCACGACACCCTTGCGGACAACTTGCTCGCAAAAAAGTTTCTCGACTGGAAACCTGAAATAACCCTTGAAAAGGGAATCGCGGAACTCAAAACAGTGTGGGGAGTGCGATAAACAGTCCCTGTGTCTTTAAACAGGTGAGGTAAATAGTCTACGATCGAAGAGTGAACCTTGATACTTGATACACTTTGCTCTATACTGCACCCCCATGTGGACCTATCGCATAAACGCCCTCCTGCTTCTCTTTCTTGCCGCCCTCGTGGGCTTTTTTGTCTACAAAACCGAGCTAGGGGAGTCCGAGTACGCGTTTAAACTCGGCCTCGACCTCAAAAGCGGCTCCCATCTCGTGTACCACGCCGACACGGTTGGACTTGCGCAGGACGAGGTTCAGGGTGCGATGGAGAGTCTGCGCGAAGTGATTGAGCGGCGCGTCAATTTGTTTGGCGTGTCGGAACCGATTGTGCAACAAGAGCGCGGCGGTGTGTTGGGGGGCGGGGACGAACGCTTGATCGTGGAACTACCGGGTGTTACCGACATAGAGGAGGCAAAAAAACTTATCGGCGCCACGCCACTCCTTGAATTTAAGCTCATGCGCAGGGAGGTAGAGACGCTTTCTCAAGAAGAGCTTTCCGAGAAAACGCTTGATGAGGTATTCGAGGCGACACCGCTCACCGGCCGCTTCCTAGAGAAGTCCCAGCTTGTGTTCGAGCAAAATACCGGAGAACCCACCGTGCTTCTCAATTTCAACAAAGAAGGGAATGAACTGTTTGCCAAGATTACCAAAGAAAATGTCGGGCGCATTCTTGCGATATTTCTCGACGGAGCACCTATCTCAACACCCGTCATCAGACAGGAGATTAAGGACGGAAACGCACAAATCTCGGGCGGTTTTACGCCAAAGGAAGCACGAAACCTCATGCGTAACTTAAACTATGGCGCGCTTCCGGTTGCTATTACACTTGTTTCCACACAGACAATCGGAGCGACACTTGGTGACGAGGCGCTTCGGGCTGGCGTGTGGGCGGGAGTCGTTGGTCTTGTGCTCGTTATGGTATTCATGACGCTCTGGTACCGAATTCCCGGCCTTGCGTCGGCGGTCGCGCTCCTTATCTACGCGATTCTGAACCTCGCTCTCTTCAAACTCGTCGGAGTGACGCTCACAGCGGCCGGTATTGCAGGATTTATTCTTTCCATGGGCATGGCGGTGGACGGCAACGTACTCATTTTTGAAAGAGCCAAAGAAGAGCTTCGTCACGGCAAGAAACTCTCCGACGCGATAAAGGACGGATTCAAACGTGCATGGACGGCTATCTGGGACGGTAATGTGACCGCGCTTGTATCCGCTATCGTACTCTTTTGGTTCGGCACGTCACTCGTTGAAGGGTTCGCCCTTACCTTCGGTCTCGGGGTGCTCCTTTCCATGGTAAGTTCATTTACTGTCACGAGGATTTTCCTATTTGCCATCGCTCCGAGTACAGAAGGGAAAATTGCGCGTTTCTTGTTCGGCAGCGGTCTTCGTTCGTAATTTCGCATTTTGTTCGTAGCTCGTATTGTATGTTTATCGTCACCCGCAAAAAATTCTTTCTTATCCTCTCCTCGCTTTTTATGCTTGGCTCGATAGCGGCCGTATTTACATTCGGACTCAACTTTGGCATCGACTTCAAAGGCGGCTCGATTATCGAAATCGAGTATGCCGATACGCGTCCGGAACCCGATATGCTACACAAAGCGCTCGGCCCGGTCGGATACGCCGACGCGCTGGTACAGGCGACTAATGAGCGGGGCTACATCATCCGTACGGAGGCGTTGGACGATGAGGCCCATGAGTCGCTTATTACGATACTTAAGGACACCGGCGCATTCACCGAAAAGCGTTTTAACTCAATCGGGGCCGTTATCGGGAAGGAACTCGGTCAAAAAGCAATCCTCGCTCTCGTTCTCACGCTTCTCGCTATCATTCTCTACATTGCCTACGCATTTAGAAAAGTGTCAGAACCGGTCTCATCGTGGAAGTACGGTCTCATCGCTATCGTAGCGCTCATCCATAACACCATCGTCCCCATCGGGATGTTCGCCGCACTCGGGGCATACTCCCCGCAGTATCAGGTGGATATTTTGTTCGTAACGGCGCTCCTCGCAATATTCGGTTTCTCGGTGAACGACACAATTGTCATCTTCGACCGCGTGCGGGAGAACCTGCGCAAGAATACAGAAACCCGTGCACATCGGCCGTTTAGTGAGGTGGTCGGGAGGAGCATTGCGGAAACGCTCACGCGCTCTATCAATATCTCCGTCGCAATTCTGCTTGTTGTTGCATGTCTGTACCTTTTTGGAAGCGCGTCAACGAAGGAATTCTCACTTGTCTTGAGTCTTGGCGTCATCTTCGGCACGTACTCGTCTATCTGTTTTGCCGCCCCTCTTCTCGTTGCGGTAGAGAAGTGGCAGAATAAATAAAGAAATTGAAGAAACACACCCCATAGTGTCCGTCGGAAGCAAGGCTGCTTACTGGGGTGGCAAACTACAATGGCTTGATGCATTACGCTTTTATGGGTACACTTGAAGATATGGATACGGCTACTTTTCAGAAGAAACTCAAACTCGGTTTTGTTTTTTCTGTTGTCGCAACAGTGCTTTATGTAGCCATTTTGGCTTTCGTAATCATCATGGTTATTGTTGCACCCGTTTTTGCCGCTCTATCAGCTCCTGGAATTTTGATGTTCTGTGTGTTTCTGTTGCTATGCATTTCTTTACTGTGGTTCATGTTTCGTTCGCTGAAGAAGAATTACAGCAAGACTAAATATCGCACGGTCATTTTCCTAGCCCTCATTCCCTTTTTTCTTCTTCTTTGGGGAGTTTCGCTCTAACGGTTTTGCTGTAGAAGTTGACAATTTTTTAGGGCTGATATAACATTCAAAAATCATGAAGATTACAAGCTGCGCCAACCTTCTAGGTCTAGCCACAGAAAAAGGTGGAGCGTTTGCTCGTGCTTATCTCTCAAGTTGTTAGTCGTAGGTTGTCGGTTGTAAGTTGAGGTCAGCATAAGGAAGCCAGTCTCCACTACCGCAGGACTGGTCTTTTTGTTTTCGTACTGGGTACGGAGGCAACGGTAAACCCTATGCGGATGGAAGAGTTCTTTTTATGACGGACGCGCAGCGACGCAAACACAATCTTCGGGTTGTCAATCGGCGCAACCAGAATCAAATTAAAAGCACACACGAAACTCGCCAGCTTGCAAGGGCCATGAGCCCACGGGGACGCAAAGCCCCAACAAACGGACAGACTGCAAGCAAAGCGGTTGTCGCGGACGGACTGTAATTCGTCCTCACGGTAGCCTTGGGATAATGTATCTCATGCATTTCCCAAGGCGACCCTATTTTTCGACAATCTCCGACTCATTCTCCCTTAGGAAGGGGAGCACTCGCCATCTCCTACCTGCGCCGAGGCTTCGACAGGCAAGTCGGCGAGGAGGAGTGTCTAAATCTTGTTACAATCAAGAACATGCAAAAAAGAAAACACAAAACACTAGCGCTTCTAACCCTCCAAAACGGTGGGGCGCTGGCCCGTGTTTATGCAACCGACAACTTACAACCGACAACTCACAACAGGTTAAGGATGAAGGATTAAAGGTTAACGATTATGCGTAAGCATCTCCCAGCTCTTCACCAAGGCTGGCTGTTTTGTAGATAGGTGTCTGCATATAGTTGTATGGTGAGTGCCATTGCGGCACTGCGGTCTTTGACAATTAGGTCTTATGCTGAATCAAGAAATTCTTACACTACTCGAAGCTCACGGGCTCCAACTTGCGAGCATTCAGTTTTCTCGCAACGACCATCACATTCATGTTGCCGTCGTTAATGAAAAGGGGAGACGGTTCAAAGGATGGGCGATGTATTACAAAGGTCAAACGCCGGTGAATACGGCTCTTCAATCGGCGCTTAACAGTTGTATCTTCCAATTCCAAAGACACGGCAACAAAACGGAGGTAAAATGACTGCCGAAAAGTTGATGGTACTGTCGAGGGGTTGGTCAGTCAAAACTGGGATTGCTTATGCGCGCGTCGGGCTGTTAGTCAACATAGAAGGGAAGTCGTGGGAAAGAAAGGAACTGGGATATGGAGAAGTCCGCGCCACGACACTTTACGACTCGGAAGCCGCGCTTGTTCAGGCAGAGAAAGCTGCTTTCTTGGAAGCACGGAAGAAGCGTTGAATTCTTCGATAGGGCCAAACTAAGAGAAGTACAGCCATCTCACTCACATCCGCTGGGGGCAACTCCGGCGGCCTTTTTGTTCTATGACGCCGATATTTACGACCGTTTTTATCGGTGCAACACGGCGGCCCCCACCCGTTCCGAATGAATTCCTTATCCGGACGGGCTTTTTCCTTCGCTTGCAGCGCTATACCAGCTGATTATCGGCAAGCCGCTTTGCCTCGGCTAGGAAGAAGGGAATCCACTCCCTCGGTTCAAGCGACATGAGCATTCTCGGGTAGTCTTTAAGCGTTTCCGCTTTTACGAACTGCGCGGCAAGCTGGAGTGGGTCAAGGTACGTATCGAACTTACTCTGCGCTTTTTTCATAAGGTCAGCGATGGTCCATCCTTTCTCTTTTTGTAGAATAGAGTAGAGGTCTATGAAATCACGCGAGCGCGGTTTTTGGTGAATGGTAAAAAGTTTATTCACGGCGATGTCGAGCAGACTGTCTATGGACAAACCGCCCACTTTCTTTTTCGACTCAATGCGCGGAAACGGAAAGTAGGTAAATTCGGTTTTGATACTCTCGTTCGAGAGTTCAAGCAGGAAGAGATTGCGATTAAAACTTTGTTCAAATGAGAATCGGGTGATACCCGCCGGTTTCTGTATCTTTTTGAACACTGCCGCTACGGCTTCCGGTTCCACTTCGCTTTCGGAGAATAAATCCAAATCCTCGGAAAACCGGTGGTGAAGATAATGCTCGGCGAGGGCCGTGCCGCCTGTGAGATAAAACGCGCCGGTGATTATCGGTTCAGCCGACAAAAGCGCAAGAATGCGCTGCTGACTTTTTGAGAGGATAGACGTCATGTCTCCAGGGCAAGGGCGAGCGCTCTGCGTTTCCAGGGGTCAATGTCCAACCGTTTGAAATAACGCGAGAGTTCGGCCCTGTTTATCATCGGTTCGCCGATTCCCAAGTTGATACGCTGTTCCAATTTCCAGATGGCGTACGCTTCAGGGTCTTTTGCGAGTTCCGTTTCTTCCACCGACCAATGCTTTTTCATACCATAAGTATACCATATTTTTACCAAATCGGAAACCACGTTGACAAGAAAGGGCAAGGGTGTAGGATAAGAGGCATGAATAGAGGTGCGATTATTGCGGGCATTATTATTCCCACAACCGCAGGTGGAGATTTTGCTTGTGCGCATTCCTACTGACTACTTACTACGAACTACTAACCAGAATGAATACAAGTGAGCTCTTCGCCCCGAAGCGCTCACTTTTCGTTTTGGACGCTCCGAGTGGAGATGGTTCAAAGACAGAATTGAGCGAAGTGGGAAGAGAAGAGAGGAGATCTTTGAGATGAAACCTAAAATTGAAGTCTACGACACTACACTCCGGGATGGAACGCAGGGAGAAGGAATTGACTTTTCCGTCAAAGACAAATTGCGCATCGCCGAACGGCTTGGTGCTTTCGGCGTCCACTGCATTGAAGGCGGATATCCGGGGAGTAATCCACGCGACATGACGTTTTTCCGTGAGGCACAGGGAAAAAGGTTCGGAACTGCCGCGCTCGCCGCGTTCGGATCAACATGCAAAAAGGACACACTCGCATCAAACGACCCACAGGTTCGTTCTCTGCTCGAGGCGGAAACTCCTGTTGTGACTGTTTTCGGAAAAAGCTGGCTTCTGCATGTGCGTGAAGTTCTCGGTACAACACCAGAGGAAAACCTTCGGATGATACGAGACACCGTTGGATATCTCCGAGATCAGGGCAGGCGAGTTGTCTACGACTCGGAACATGCGTTTGACGGATACAAGGATGACCCCGAATACGCTATGGATACATGGTGCGCGGCGCGGGACGCGGGAGCGGAGATGATAGTGCTCTGTGACACGAACGGTGGGATGTTATTCTCCGACGTTGGAGCTACCGTGCAGGCGGCCGTGAAGCGGCTAGGCCTTCATGTGGGTATCCACACGCACAATGACACGGGCCTCGCCGTTGCAAATACGATTGCTGCCATACAAGCGGGAGCAGTGCATGTCCAGGGAACAGTGAACGGATATGGCGAACGGACAGGTAATTGCGACCTCGTCAGTGTTATTGCTCATCTCGCGCATAAACTCGGTAGAGTGTCTGTTCCGGAAGAATCTGTTGTCCGCCTGAGAGAACTTTCACTCTTTGTTGCCGAGACCGCAAACATGACGCACGACCACTGCCAACCATGGGTCGGAAGTCGCGCCTTTAAGCATAAGGGAGGCGGCCATGTTGATGCAGTCCGCAAAAATCCAAAAACGTATGAGCACATGGAGCCGGAGGCAGTAGGGAATGAGCGCGATGTTCTGGTAAGCGACCTATCGGGGCGAAGCAATATTGTCCTCAAGGCACAGGCACTCGGACTCAAGGTAACGCGCGACACTCCCGAGCTCCCGGCTATCCTTGCCCGCGTGAAGGAACTTGAGCAGGAAGGGTACGCATTTGAGGCGGCAGGAGCATCGTTTGCGTTGCTTCTTCGTTCACTCTTGAATCATCGTGGAGATCCTCCATTTGAAGTGGTGGACTATCACGTTTCTATTCGTTCTGGAATAGTTCCTGAAGCGACTATGAAGGTAAAGGTCGGCAGAAACATTCATCATACCGTTGCATCCGGAGACGGCCCGGTAAACGCGCTTGACGGAGCGCTTCGTAGCGCACTTATCAAGTCCTTTCCCGCTATTGAGAGGGTCCGTCTTACTGATTACAAAGTGCGAATCCTGGGCGGAGTTGGGGGGAGCGCGGCAAAAACTCGCGTCCTTATCACCTCGACTGACGGGGAAAGGGAGTGGGGAACCGTCGGCGTCCACGAAAACATTGTGGATGCAAGCCTTAAGGCTCTCGTCGAAAGCATGGAGTTCGCGCTTTTAGGTTGACGGCAAGGTGCGTCTAGGTAGGAGGTTGGGTGCATTGGGTAATCCCCGTGCGCTTGACCTCTTTTTTTATGCGTGTATAATGACTTCCGCACTCTAAAAAGAGAGTGGGGACTTTGACAACCGAATGAAATGTTAAACCCTGTAGTAGATTTTGACGTTGGCCTTTCAGGCCTGCTCGCCAGGGGCGAGCGACGGCAAAATTCACTATCAGGGTAAAGAACGTAGCTCTGTAGCGGCGGTTGACGCCGAAGCAGGGCAACGTGCAAGTTAACGTAATAATTCCTAGTAGTAATTCCGCCTGTCTCCCTCATCGGGAGACAGGAAGCAGTTAGGGTCGAAACTGAAACACACATTAAAGATATTTCCTGTCTTTTGTTTTGTTTCGTTCGCGACCCGCCGTAAGGCGGGTTCTTAATTAGAGTTTGATCCTAGCTCAGGATGAACGCTGGCGGCGTGGATAAGGCATGCAAGTCAAGGGGGTGTGCGGAGCACACAGTTTATAAAGTTAAAAAGTTATAAAGTTCATAAAGTAAGAAGACGAAGAATTCTGCTTTACAAACTTTCAACTTTACAAACTTGTAACTTGTGCGCTTCGCGCACAACCGGCAGACGAGGTAGTAATAAATAGGTACGTACCCGAGAGTCAGGCATAGCTCACCGAAAGGTGAGGTAATTCCTGATAGTACCAGCCGTACATTTACTGTTGAAGCTCAATTGCTTTTTTACTCTCAAAATATCTCGAGGGTTTACATTGCAGAATAAGTTTGAATGGTAAATGTACGGCTGGTTAAAGTCGCAAGACGCTCTTTGAACGGCCTGTTCGGTATCAGCTAGTTGGTGAGGTAAAGGCTCACCAAGGCTATGACGCCTAGGGGACCTGAGAGGGTGACCCCCACCGATGGAACTGAGATACGGTCCATACACCTACGGGTGGCTGCAGTCGAGAATCTTCCGCAATGGACGAAAGTCTGACGGAGCGACGCCGCGTGCAGGATGAAGTCCTTCGGGATGTAAACTGCTTTTGTGGGATAGAAAGTTTATTGATCATCCCAAGAATAAGAGGTTACTAAACTCGTGCCAGCAGTAGCGGTAATACGAGTGCCTCAAGCGTTATCCGGAATTACTGGGCGTAAAGGGTGTGTAGGCGGCTATATTAGTCTTCTGTCAAATTCTTCGGCTTAACCGGGGGCTCGCAGAAGAAACGGTATGGCTGGAGGATGCAAGAGGTTTGCGGAACTCATGGTGTAGGGGTGAAATCCGTTGATATCATGGGGAACACCGAAAGCGAAGGCAGCAAACTGGTGCATTCCTGACGCTGAAACACGAAAGCGTGGGTAGCGAATGGGATCGATGAATAGTTTTAAGTTACAAGTTTAAAGTTGTAAGTTAAAACTCATTGCACCGCGAGGGGTCGCGGTGAGGTCCCCCCGAGGAGCGAAAGTTTCCGGGGAAAAATTGAGCTATATCGGGGAATCTCTGTCGGAAGGCAGACAATCCCGAGGGAAGGCTTGCATATTCGATAGTGAGCAAACACATACTGACTCATAACCAGTGTCATGAGCCGCAGATTCGTGATCGGCGGTTCGGACTAAGTCGTCACTGACGTCGGTGGCGGAGTCGTTGCACACGACACGACTTCGGTGCACAAAACACCGAGCAGGTACGCATGTGAATCTCACACCAGGAACGATGAGGCCGCACTCTATGTCGTTCCCGCTTACTATCGAGTATGCAAGAACCCGTAGAGACTATACGCTCGATCCAGCTGTAATTTTTGATTCTGAGATTAAGGTTCGACCTTAATCCGGCCAAGGTCGAACCTTGGAATCAAAAATTACGGCTGGAATGATATAGTCCGAACTGCATGGCGACATGCAGAGACAAGTAGAAATATCTTGTCCTATGTGCGATTTTGAGGTCTTAAACTTGAAACTTAAAACTTTCAACTTTAAACTTCAATTTTGTACGCAGTAACAAAATTGTAGATACCCCAGTAGTCCACGCCCTAAACGATGTTCATTGGCTTTTCAGAGTATCGACCCTCCGAGAGGCGAAGCTAACGCGATAAATGAACCGCCTGGGTAGTACGGCCGCAAGGCTAAAACTCAAAGGAATAGACGGGGACTTGCACAAGCGGTGGATTGTGTGGTTCAATTCGATGGTAAGCGAAGAACCTTACCAGGGTTAGAAATCCAGACGAATCCTGGCAGAAACGTCAGGAGTCTCACAAGGACGGCTGGACAGGTGCTGCATGGTCGTCGTCAGTTCGTGGTTTGAATTGTTCCCTTAAGTGGGGTAACGAACGCAACCCTCGTTGCCTGTTATATTTGTCAGGCGAGACTGCCCCGCACTTTGCGCGGAAGCCGCAAAGGCGACAATTGACAATTAACATTTGACAATTGACCGCAGAATTTTGCGAAGCAAAATTCTGCAAGTCAGAGGTCACTTGTCACTGGTCAAATGTCCGCACTTTGTTCGCTTGCGAACAAAGTGCGGGGAGGAAGGCGAGGATGACGCCAGATCAGCATGGCCCTCTGATACCCTGGGCAACACACGTAATACAATGCCGACTACAACGCGTCGCGACGGAGTAATCCTGAGCCAATCGTTATAAAAGTCGGCCCAGTTCAGATTGAGGTCTGCAACTCGACCTCATGAAGTTGGAATCGCTAGTAATCGCGGGTCAGCAAACCGCGGTGAATACGTTCTCAAGTCTTGTACTCACCGCCCGTCAACTCAAGGGAGCCGGGAGTACCCGAAATCTCGCCTCGCGCGGGCCTAAGGTAAGCTCGGTGACAGGGAGTAAGTCGTAACAAGGCACGGGTAGCGGAAGCTGCTCGTGGAACATTTCAAGTGAATTTTTCTCTTCGGTTTTTAACCGAAGGGTGACCGTGTCGATATCGTATATCTCGTACGAGTATGCGATGGATATGTCGTATCCTTAACTGACATGACTCTGGGGAAAGACCTGGTACAAGGCCGTTTGTCACAAGCAAACGAGCCGTGCGAACGAGACAAAACAAAGGACAGCTCATAATGGCAGAAAGTAGACAGTAGAAGGTAGAATGGCAAGAAAGCCATCAAAAACCGCCTCAACAGGGCGGTTTTTGGTGTATGAGAAAAAAGGTATTGACTCAGACTCAATCTTGTGATTTGATAACAATGTTCGTACCTTGTCAAATAATGCCTTGAGGCGCATCCGGCACTCTGTGTCGTGGATGTTTGGCAAGAAAACAAAAGGCCATGAAAAGAGTGCCATGCTCTAGTTGGCCGAGTTCCCCTGAAAGGAGGAGCTATGAAATTCAGCAGGTTGACGCACTCGCGTCAGCAAAACATCCACCCGCGCGTCATCCAGTCTTTTCCATCCTTGCTTCGCAAGGACGCACGGCAATCTAGCCCTCGGCTGCCGGCCGAGGGAAGGGTGTCGTCCCTACTAATGCGGATATGGAAGCGTTTGCGCGGTCCAGCGCATCCGCTTCCGCCAGTGGAAGAGGAACCCTTGTGGAAGACAATCTTGGGGTGCATGTTGTTTGTCGGTTTCTTCTATCTGCTTTGGTGTCTCACACCGCCATAGCGAAGCCGCGAAGCCGCGGATTCTTTTCTGGCGTTGAGCAGTCTCAACGCCTTTTTGTTTGCTCCGAAGCCCCGTTTTTGCTATATTCTCAAAGCCTTTTGCCGTGCGCTTCATAGCCTTGCTCGCCTTGTGTAGCTTTGGCGAAGCGGAGGCGAAGTAGCGCGCGTGTACCTGCCGGCAGGCAGGGCTCAGGTGGTATGGTATGAGTTGTGCGCGTGTAGCTCAGGTGGTTAGAGCGCGTCACTGATAATGACGAGGTCCCAAGTTCGAGTCTTGGCACGCGCACAACTCATGCGATACGTCAGAGCGGAGAATGCTTGCGAGTCTCGCATTCTCCTAATAATGACGAGGTTCCAAGTTTGAGTCCTGCTTGCCCGTCAGAAGCTTGAGCGAAGGCGGGGCACGCGCAGAGGATGTAATTGGTAGACGCTACTTGTGCCAGTAGTGTTTGTTTGCTAGACTTCGTGAATGAAACCGGGTCCTAAACCGAAGGGAAAGGTTTCTATTTGTTGGTCACCTGATTTTGCATATGCAATCGGGTTGCTAGTAGCAGACGGATGTCTTGTAAAAGACGGCAGACACATTGATTTAACATCAAAGGATAAAGATCAACTTGTGACTTTTAACAGATGCTTGGGCATTGCGGCAAAAATCAGTAAGAAAACTTCTGGTAGTGGTAATTTGGCCTATCGGATTCAATTTGGGGATGTGTTGTTCTTTAGGTTCTTGTTACAGATAGGGTTGTCGCCCGCTAAGTCAAAAACTATTGGCAAATTGCTAATTCCCAGATTATACTTTTTTGATTTTTTGCGCGGATACTTTGACGGAGACGGTTGCAGTTACTCTTTCTATGATTCGGTCTTTGTAAACAGCTATAGATTTTACATATCGTTTGCTTCAGGTAGCATAAAGTATGTCCATTGGCTGCGAGAGAGAATAAAAGAACGTGCAAACATCACCGGACATATTTGTCGTCAAGCACATTCAACAAATTTTCAGCTAAAGTACGCGAAAAGCGAAGCAATTATTCTTGCGAAAAGGATGTATTACAAAGATGATGTAACCTGTTTGAACAGGAAAAGAGAGAAAATTGAGAAGTCGTTTAATGTTATCAATGCAAGCCGAGGTGGTGAAATTGGCAAACACGCTAGCTTCAGGAGCTAGTGGGAGAAATCCCTTGCGGGTTCAAGTCCCGCCCTCGGCATCATGAAAAACTGGAAAGATTTTTTCAAAGGAAAGCGGGTAACCCTCATGGGCCTCGGGCTTTTGGGGCGCGGACTTGGCGATGCGATTTTTCTTGCGGAGCAGGGCGCGGAACTTATTGTGACTGACCTCCACGACGAGAAAACACTTGGGCCTTCGCTCGCTAAATTAAAAAAATACAAGAATATTGAATATGTTTTGGGGAAGCACCGGTTGGAAGATTTTAGAAATCGCGACTTTATCGTGAAAGCGGCGGGGGTACATTTGGATTCCCCGTACATTTTGGAAGCACAGAAGAATGGTATCCCGATTGAGATGGATGCTTCGCTCTTTGCAAAACTCATGCCCAAAGGCGTTACGCTCGTCGGAGTTACCGGCACCCGCGGCAAGTCCACCGTTACCGCTTTGATTTACGAGATTCTTTCTGCCGCTACACGCGACACGCTACATGCTACACGTTCTGTATACAAAGGGGGAAATCTTGTCCCCGAAGCCACGCTCCCACTTCTTGAAAAAGTGAAAAGCGGTGATATTGTCGTGCTGGAACTGGATTCGTGGCAACTGCAAGGTTTCCATGATGCGAAAATCTCGCCGCAGGTCGCTGTATTTACGACATTTCTTGACGACCACCTCATCTATTATAAAAACGACCGGAAACAGTATTTTGCGGATAAGACAGCAATCTTTCGGTATCAAAAGGCGGGCGATGTACTGATAGCGGGGGAGGAAGTTATGAAACTTCTTTCTGCGAGGTCAGACCTCAAGTCGGGAAAGAGGTCTGACCTCGAGAGACGCGGTTTTGTCGTCACTAAAAAAGAAGATGTACCTGAAAACTGGAATATCCCGCTTCTTGGCGAGCACAATCTAGAGAACATCGCCTGCGCCGTTGCAGTCGCCAAACATCTCAAGATTCCGGAGAAGACAATCCAAGAAGTTGTTGAAAACTTCAAACCCGTCCCCGGCCGTCTTGAGTTCCTCCGTGAGGTGCGAGGAGTAAAAATCTACAACGACAACAATGCGACGACGCCGGATGCGACGCTGGCAGCGCTAAGAGCGCTTGCCAGAAATCCCAAATCACAAGCACCCCGCCTGCGCCGAAGCGGCTTCGGCGGGCAGGCAAATTCCAAACAAATCTCAAAATCTCAAAATCTTCAAATATCAAAACTTGATAAGCACATAGTGCTTATTTGCGGAGGCACCGACAAAGGGCTTGATATGAGTAAACTGGTTGAAGCAATTCCGAAGTATTGCAAAGCTGTAGTGTTGCTCAAGGAAACGGGAACGGAGAAATTGCTTGTAACGTATAACGCGAAACGTGTAACGTCAGATAAGGAGTCAAAAGCGCTAAATGCTACATGCTACATGCTACAAAACGCACCCGCATATGAACTTGACACACTTCACGATTGTGCAGAC
>Ga0233424_10001311_pt1 | contig 22763 bp, 13 predicted proteins | sample Watercolumn_Towu_FD_181011 | JGI IMG/M metagenome (GOLD analysis project Ga0233424, IMG submission 181011) | Freshwater microbial communities from Lake Towuti, South Sulawesi, Indonesia - Watercolumn_Towuti2014_125_MG | ecosystem: Environmental > Aquatic > Freshwater > Lake | place: Indonesia... | reverse complement strand
GGGGAATTGAATCGCTTACAGTCCCTGTCCTGATTCTTCTGTTTTTGTGAGGTCTGAAGTAAGCAAAAGCTCGCCACCCGAAACCAAGATCGGGCTGTTTCGCTCGCTGTTTCGCGGGCGGACCGACATTTATCCCCGCCGGTTCGAGAGCCGCAAGACGGGCAAATCCGGTTACGCGCCGGCTTGCGCGAACGCTTCCTGGCCGAGGATATTGGGAAACGACTGGATGACATTCTGGACACGATTCTGGCGGCGCTGACCAATCGGCAGAACCGGTCGCCCATGCCTTCAGCACCAGGTGGGCCATGGCGTGCGTGACAAAGAGAAGGCTTTGCCGTCATATTTGCGCGTGCCACGACGCGAACTCAAGCATCCGCACCAGGTGGAAAATTGGTTGCTGGAGCTAAGTGCTCGGCTCGCGGAGAGAGCGAAGCTGGTGCTCATCGGTTCCGGCGCGTTGCTCTGGCACGCGTTTCAACGCGGCCTGACTGAGCCTTTGCCGGAAAACAGCATGGATGTCGATCCGATCACCGACTCAGACCACGTCGCTCGCTTGTGTTATGAAGCCGTGATTGGAAGCGAATTCGAACAGAGGCACGGCTGGCATGTCAATTTGATGCCCGGCGTCGTGCTGCGCGAATTCCCGTCCGATTGGGAAGATCGCGTATCGAGGAAGCATTACGGCCGCCTCGAAGTGGTCGTTCCTTCGCCTGCCGACCTGCTGATTCCGAAGCGGAAGCGGAATGAACCTCGCGATCAGGCTCACGAGGCTTGGTCAAAACGGATTGGTCTGCTACATTGACCCCGATGCAACGCGAAGCTCAATGCGATCCGGTCTGGGGACCGTACCCGAACTATGACGACGTGGCTCGGTTTGAGTACGGTCGGAGGATGTGGCGCCTGCCGTCGATGCGCGCACGGCTTCTCGCTCACTGGACCGATCCGCGGCATCCGTACCGCGACCGTTTCCAAGAGCGACGCTCTTTGATCGAGGAGGTTCTGGCGTCGGATGCGCCGGCCAGCGATTTGGACCGAATGCTCCGCCATCGCAACACGAGTCTGCGTTGCCTGGCCCGAGAGATCCCACCGGTCTTCGGGAGCTTCTTCGATTGACCAGTAATTCTAATCGGTCTGCCGCCCACGCCTGACGAAGTCGCCGCCTTCTTGAAAGACGAATCGTTCAGGGCATTCGAGACGGTGCTGGACAAACTTTTGGCTTCGCCGCACTACGGCGAGCGCTGGGGGAGGCACTGGCTGGATGTCGCGCGCTATTCCGACACGAAAGGGCAGTTCAATCGCCAGCGCGAAAGCTCCCTTTATTCGTACGCGTCGACCTACCGCGATTACGTCATCAAAGCGTTCAACGCCGACAAGCCTTACGACCGTTTCGTGCTCGAACAACTGGCGGCAGACAAGCTGGCCGGTGGACGGGACCTTGCTGCGCTGGCGACCCTCGGATTCCTCACGCTGGGCGATCATTTCAACGGCAACGCCGAAGCCGCTCACCGCCTGGCAAGAATACGCCCACGCGCTCTTGCTCACCAACGAAGCGTCGTTTGTGAACTAAATTGGTTAACCTGGATTCAACTGGGTCAGCGAGTAATGCCTCAGTCTTGGGCAGCGAACTCGTAACGCAGAGTTGAACTCTGCTGTATCGCGGATTTGCAATCCGCTGCCCCGTAGGCCTGTTCGACGCGCTGCCGACTGCAAGTCGGCGATACGGCAGATTGAAAATCTGCGCTACACCCTCAAGACTGAAGTCTTACGTCAGCGAATGAATTGCCGCTTGTGCGGATTGGGCGGCTGGCGTATTAGATACGCGCGCACTTCGGGTTCCAGGTTGGACCTGAAAGCACCCGCGATAAAGGCGAGCGCAAGCATTAGAAACCAGCGACGAGCGAACCAAACCGCCAGTCACCAGAGTGAGAGAGACTATGAGCGCCACGAGCAATCTATTGAGCCAACTCAAACAGCACAGCATCATCGTTGCTGACACCGGCGATTTTGAAAGCATTCGAAAATACCAGCCACGCGATGCCACGACCAATCCCAGCCTACTTTTCAAGGCGGCCCAGATGCCCGAATACAAGGAGATCCTGGACCGCGTCCTGGCCGACGCCAAGACAGGCTCCGCTCCGGCCAGCAAGACGCTGGAGATCGTGCTCGACAAGCTCGCTGTGGCTTTCGGCGTGGAGATTCTGAAGATCGTCTCGCACCGAGTCTCCACCGAGGTGGACGCGCGGCTGAGTTTCGACCTGCCAGGGTCGATTGAGAAGGCGCGCACGTTGATCGGCTATTACGAGCAGGCCGGCATCTCCAAGGAACGCATCTTGATCAAGGTCGCCTCGACATGGGAAGGCATCCAGGCGGCGAAACAACTGACCCGCGAGGGCATTCATTGCAATCTGACTTTGCTGTTTTCGTTCGCCCAGGCGGTCGCTTGCGCCGAGGCGGGAGTTCAATTGATCTCGCCGTTCGTGGGCCGAATTTTGGATTGGTACAAGAAATCGACGGGCAAAGACTATCCTCCAGCGGAAGATCCGGGCGTGCTGTCCGTGACGCGGATTTACAATTACTACAAGAATTACGGCCACCAGACGGAGGTGATGGGCGCAAGCTTCCGGAACGTCGGCGAAATTCTCCACCTGGCCGGCAGCGATCTGTTGACGATCAGCCCGACATTGCTCGAAGAACTTCAAAAGACCAGCGGCGCGGTCGCGCGCAAGCTCAGCCCCGAAACCGCCGCCGCGTCCAAAGAGCCGAAAATCTCGCTCGACGAAAAAGCTTTCCGCTGGATGCACAACGAGGACCAGATGGCCACGGAAAAACTATCCGAAGGCATTCGCCTCTTCGCCGCCGACACCGTCAAACTGGAGAAATTCATCGCGGAGAAGCTGAAGGGGTGAACGGGCGAGGTTGGGTGGCTATTTCAAACAGGAGCAAACAGAGGCAACAGAGAGGAAGCACATCCTCCGTTTTCTCCGTTACCTCCTGTTTAGCCGTATCTATTCATTGAAAAGGTGAATCACCCTCACCCTCTCCTCCAGGAGAGGGAACCGCTTTTTCCCGGCACTGGGAAACGCTCCCTAAACGGTGATGAGTCCACCGGCGTACAAAAGTTACTCCTCTCTCTGGGGGAGAGGGCTGGGGTGAGGGCGAGCCTTTCATCGCACTGAATAGTTACGGCTTAGCGCCGCCGACCGTCGTTCCAGTTCATATCGATTGAGTGAAGTGAATCGAGGACCAAGCAGCCGTTGTGTCAGTGCAGCATCGGGAGCGGATTGGGTCGTCGAATCAGTTTCGCATCCAGGTCGAGGTAGAAGTCCATCCTTCGGTCCGTCTCCGCGCCGTCGATTTCCCGCGCCATGAGGATGTACGTGGCGTAATGGTTGCCTTCTGACTCGACTAGCCCGGCGTAAAACTGCGCCAGTTCCGCGTCCAAGGCTTTCAATTCCCGCGCCAGGATTTGGAACTTCTCGCAGCTCCGGCCTTCGATAAACGCCGCGCAGATCAAGTGATCGATCACCTGCTGCCGGACTCCGTTGCGGATGGATTGCATCAGGCTGGAAATCCACGGACTGTGCCGCGGCTGGCCGAACGGAATGCCCCGGCGCTTGAGCAAATCCAGAACAAGCTGGAAATGCTGCAGCTCTTCGATGGCAATGGCGTTCAGTTGCTCTACCTTCGGATACAGCGCGCGGTACTTTTCGAGGTTAAGCGCGCTGGTGGCGGCTTTGCGTTCCAGGTGCGCATGATCCACCAGGACTTCGGGCAAGCCGCTCAGAACCTTGGGCAGCCAGTCTCCAGGTATTTTTTCGCGGAACAACAGCATGAACGCCTTTTGATGTAGGGCAGGCATCCTGCCTGTCGCCGATCTGCGATCAAATCGGGTCGAACAGGGCAGGCTGAAAGCCCGCCCTACGCCGGCGCGGGCTCGATCAAGATGGAAATGGCATTTGCCGAATCAGAAGTCACGCCCTTAAATCAGTCGCGCAAGCCCAACGCGACGGAACCGCGACGAAACTCGAGCAGGGGTTAAGACCGGGATCAGGGGTTACGACCCAGAGATTCTGCGCGCTTTCACGGCGATTCGGACGATACTGAGATACTCGAACCATGAACCAAAGAGAATTCTTGGCGGTAAACGCCAACACGTTGCCCTGGGAGGAGCGATTCAACGAGCACATTGGCCAGGCGCTCTTCCGCAAAGAGCTGTTCAACGACCCGGAAACCGGCGTGCTGATCCGGTTGGTGCGGTACCCCGCTGGCGTGATCAATCCCAATCACACCCATCCGTGCGGCCACGGGATGTATGTGCTGGAAGGAAATCTCGTCACCCACAGAGGAACCTTCGGTCCGGGGCACTTTGTCTGGTTCCCGGAAGGCGAAGTGATGGAGCATGGCGCCAGCGCTGAGGGCGATGTAACGGTGGTTTTCGTGACCAACAAGGCCTTCCGGATCGATTACGTGAAGGAGCGGTAGGGCAGACCTGCGCTCAGGACGCGTTCCACCGACGTTCCTGAAATGTCTCTTCCATCGCCATGCTTACGACCCATGCGGGGAAACTGGTGGCGGGCTTGCGGAAGACCATCCGCACCCATCCGTCCCGAATGGCGGTTAGCCGTATCTATTCATTGAAAAGGTGACTCGCCCTCACCCTCGCCCTCTCCCCCAGGAGAGGGAACGCTCTTTCCCGCCACTGGGAAACGCTCACTAAACAGTGATGAGTCCACCGGTGTGCAAACGTTACTACCTCTCCCTGGGCTCCCTGGGGGAGAGGGGCGGGGTGAGGGCGAGCCTTTCATCTCCCTGAATAGTTACGGCTAAGCGGCCATCCTCATCCGTCCCTATGGGGAGCGGGGCGCAAGCATTCCGTAGAAGTTTCCTGCCTCGGCACAACTTTCGCTATTAGCAGACATGGATTATGTTGTTCCAAGTTCTATGAGGACACGGCGCCAGTTTTCGCTTGCCTTTGGCATCGCGGCGTCGTTCGATGGCACCGAAGTGACGGTCGCGGATGTCTTGCCGCGCGGCTCCGAATTCTTCCCAGGCTTAAGGAGTGGTAGAGCGATCCAACGCTTGTCCATGGGTGAAGTGCAAGGCGCTTTTCCAGGGACACCCGGCCAAGGCGCATTCGATCGAAAGGGCCGAACCGACGACGGTCACGCCAGAAATAGCGAATTCCAATTTAGTGATGGAACGAACCGAAGCATTAACCAGCGTTTTCAACGGGCCAGACGGGAGCGCACGCGCCTCGCGTGCAGTGGTCGGCGCCCTCGCCGACCACGTTCAATCGGACGGAGCCGTCCCTGCTCAGCACCATGGTTTTCATCGACGACTCGACCGGCGAGGCGCCGGTCGAAACACGCGGGCGCGTGTGCTCCCCGATTGAATGGGACTGAATGCTTCTAAGTATCAAGCGTGGCGAAACTGCACGAGGCCAAAGGCCAATTTGTAAAACAACCCTGTGAACGATGTTGAACACGCCGCTCGATTCTCTGTCGCGAGGCCGAGCGCAAGACAATCCTCCCAACTTGTCGAGACCGCTATTCCCGAAAAACATCGAGATCGGCTTCTGAGTCGAACCCACGGAGTCCCGAACTCCGTTTCGGCGCATCGGCAGCCTCCATGCCACTCCCCTCGAATGGAAATGCTCCGCGCTTTTGCGTTCTTACTTCTGATCTTCGCCATCGCTTCATCGACACTGGCTCAAACTACTCCTAACAGACCGCCGAAGGTTAAGCTCATTAGCCCTCCGCTCGCGACAAACATATTTTCAATCAATGATCCGATTCCATTCAGAGTTGAGGCTCTTGATGAGGACGGCTTTGTGGCTTCGGTGAAGTTCTTCGAGCGATTTGCAGGTTTTATTGGCGACGGCGTTCCAAACGCGATTGGCAATACTTGGGAATTTGTCTGGCGGCCAGTGAACGGCTATTACGAGGTATGGGCCGAAGCTACGGATGGGCTTTTTGCCAAAACCCCATCAGACCACGTAGCCGTGCTGGTGGTTCAGGGAGCTATTCCTCAGATTAATTTGCTTCTGGTCAGGGAGCCTAACTCCGTCGTACCGGTGAAGCTCCCCATTCCGATTCTAAAACCACCGGGTGTTACTCGACCGGTGTCGGTCAGCTACTTTACCGGCGACGGCAGCCCTGCGGGTAATGTCGCCGCTGCTTTTGCTGGCCTCGATTACGACTTCACCACCGGCACGATTACGTTGGCATCAAACAAAACTAGCACGAACGTCACGATCAACATACTGGGCAACGCGTACGACGAGCCCGACCGACAGTTTTACCTGTATTTGTCAACCGTCGATCCAGCGGATAGCTCCTTGCTCTTCACAAATCGGTTTATCATCCGAATCCTGGACGACGACGACCCACCGAGGCTTTCGACTGCGAACTTGGACATCCGGATGGATGAGCGAAACCGAGGTGCCAACGCCGCGCTTGTGACTCTGAAACTGGAACCACCGAGCAGCAAGCAGGTCGAGGTTGGGTTCACTACAGCCAACGCTTCGGCCCTCGCCGGGATAGATTACAACCCGCTGTTTTCCATAGACAATTTCGTCACGTTTCAGCCGGGACAGTCCCAAATCATCATAACGAACTTCATAACTGGGAAGTTCCAGCCGCCACTCCTCATCGATAACAACCTCGACCAGCCGGATCGAACTTTCCTCGTCAACCTTTCGGTGACCGACACAAATCTTGCGATTCTTGCCCCGAGCCAAAGCCAGATTCACGTAACGATTGTTGATGATGATGAGCCACCGACCGTTTCAGTCAATGATGTCTCGGTCACCAGCAGCGCTGACAGTCCGACCAATGTGGTATTCACAGTCAGTCTTTCCGGCCCAAGCGGGTTCCCAATAACAGTGAATTACGCCACGGCGGACGGCTCAGCCAGGGCGAGCGCCGACTACACCGCCACCCAGGGAACGTTGCGTTTTGCGCCTGGGCAGACCTGGACGAATATCATTATTGGAGTGAGTCCGCAGGTGCTGAACCTGCCTCCGAAAAGCTTTTCCGTGATTCTGACGGATTTAGTCAGTGTGTTGCCCGGCAAACTCCTCGGAACGGGAACGATCGAAAGTGGAGTGCCTCGACCAAAGATTTCGATCAGCGACTCGACCGCGACGGCTCGAAGCGCCGGAACGACCAACCTGGTGTTCGAGGTTCGCTTGTCCTCGCCGAGCGGCCAACCCATCACGGCGAGATACTCGACGGCGGACGGCACCGCTGTGGCCGGTGCAGATTACGTGGCGAGCCAAGGCTTCTTGAGTTTTGCGCCGGGCCAGACCACGACCAATGTGGCCGTCGTCGTGAATCCGCAATCGCTCAACCAGCCGACAAAGACCTTCCTCGTGAATTTGACGAATTTAGTGGAGGCGGTGCCCGGCAAAATCCAAGGATACGGAACCATTGAAAGTGGCGTGCCGCTGCCAACGATTACGATCAACGATCCAAGTGTGACTTCCCGGAGTGCCGGACAAACCAACCTGCTTTTCGTAGTGAGTTTGTCGTCGCCAAGCGGCCAAACCGTAACGGTGAACTACGCGTCAGTGGACGATACAGCTAAGACTAGCGCCGATTACGTGGCGAGCCAGGGGTCTTTGAGTTTTGCGCCAGGCCAGACCAGTACGAATGTAGCCGTGCTGGTGAACCCGCAAACGCTCAATCAACCGACTAAGAGCTTTTCCGTGAAGTTAACGGACCTGGTGAATGTGGCGCCCGGCAAAGTGCAAGGAATCGGAACCATTGAAAGCGGGGTGTCGCCGCCCAAGGTTGCAATCAATGATTCGACCGTGCTCACCCAAAGTGGCAGCGCAACGAACCTGGTTTTTGTGGTGAGTTTGTCGTCGCCAAGCGGCCAAACCGTAACGGTGAACTACGCGACGGTGGACGACACGGCCAAGGCCGGTGCCGATTACGTGGGGAGCCAGGGGGCTTTGAGTTTTGCGCCGGGGCAGATCAGCACGAATCTGATCGTGGTGGTAAATCCCCAAACGCTCAATCAGTCGACCAAGAGCCTTTTTGTCGATTTGACTAACTTGGTTAATGCGGCACCGGGCAAAGCCCAGGGCTCTGGAATGATTGAAAGTGGCGTGCCTCGGCCAACGATTCTGATCAACGGTCCGACTGTGACCGCCCAGAGTGTCGGGACAACTCACCTCGTCTTCGAGGTCGGCTTGTCTTCCCCGAGCGGCCAAGCGATCACAGCGAGATTCTCGACGGCGGACGATACCGCCAGGGCTGGCGCTGATTACCTGGCGAGCGAGGGGACACTGAGCCTCGTGCCAGGTCAGCGAAGCACGAACTTGGTCGTTGTTGTGAACCCGCAGACGATCAATCAACCGACCAGGAGGTTGTTTCTGACGTTGACGAATGTGGCGAACGCGACGCCCCCGAGCCTCCAGGGAACCGGCACAATTCTGCCGGGCGTTCCTCCGCCAAATCTTTCCATCAGCGACGGCACCGTGACGGCGTCGAGCAACACCAACACTGTTGTTTTCACCGTCACCTTGTCCGCACCTAGCGGGCGAGACATCTCAGTGGAGTACTTTACCGCCGAGGGTTCCGCCAAGGCAGGGGTCGACTACGTGGCGACCCGAGGGACGCTGAGTTTCGCGGCAGGGCGAACCAGCGCAAGCATCACTGTGATCGTGAACTCGCAGACTGTGAACCAGGAGGCCAAGAATTTCTTTGTTGTGTTGACGAACGTGGTGAATGCCACATCTCCCGTCATCAGGGGAACCGGCAGGATCCTCCCGCCCCCTTTGCTTTCGATCAACGACGTGGCTCTGGAGGAAGGGAACTCCGCGACGAACGCGGTGTTCACGGTGACTCTTTCAGCGGCCAGCGACCAACCCGTTGTTGTGGATTACGCCACAGCGAACGGCACGGCCCTGGTGAACGTCGATTACCTCGGAGCCACCGGAACGCTGACCTTCAATCGCGGCCAGACGACGAAAACGATCAGTGTCCTCGTGCATGGAGACTTGCTTAACGAGCTGAACGAAACTTTCTTCGTGAACCTGTCCAACCCGATTAATGCCACCGTCGCGCGGGGCCAGGCCCAGGCCTTGATCATCAACGACGACAGCGCGCCAGGGATTTCGATCTCCGATGTCTCTGCGATAGAAGGAAGCGGCGGCACGACAACCTTCTTATTCCCTGTCAAACTGTCCGCACCCAGTGGCCAGGCTATAAAAGTAGATTTTGCCACGGCAAACGACACTGCCCTGGCCGAGAGTGACTATATAGCCGCGACCGGGACTCTGACCTTTGATCCCGGCGACACGGAGAAAACGATTCCAGTGGTGATCAACGGCGATTTGCTTTCAGAGGCCACCGAGAGGTTCATCGTCAATTTGTCCAAGCCTGTTAACGCGACAATCGACCACGGACAGGGTGTTGGAACAATTCGCGATGACGATCCGCTGCCAGGGATTTCGATCAATAACGTGACTGTGACCGAAGGAGACGCCGGCACGAGCAAAGCCGCGTTCCAGGTCGGTCTGTCGGCGGCGAGCGGACAAACCGTCTGGGTGAATTTCGCGACGACCAACGGCACCGCCCTGGCCGTGAGTGATTACCTTCCCGCTGCGGAAACCTTGAAATTCGATGCGAGCGAGACGAGCAAGACCGTTTTCATCCAGGTGGTCGGGGACACGCTCAAGGAAGCGGACGAAGACTTTTATGTCGTGCTGAGCAATCCCGTCAACGCCGTCCTCGAAGCCGAGAAGGGCCGCGGACTGATCATCGACAACGATTCGCTGCCCAGCCTGTCCATCAACGATGTCAGTGTGACGGAAGGAGACGCCGGTTTAGTTCGGGCGGTTTTTTCCGTAAGCCTGTCGCCGGCCAGCGGCCAACAGGTCACCGTGAAGTTCGCCACGGCCGACGGCACCGCCACGTCCGCCAGCGATTACGTCGCGCAAACCGGGCAATTGATCTTCGATCCCGACGAGACGAAGAAGCCGATTACGGTGCTGGTCAATGGCGACACTTTCTTTGAAGGCGACGAGACGTTCGCGGTCAATCTTTCCGACGCGGTGAACGCCACCATCGCGAAGGGCCGGGGCCAAGGCATAGGGACCATCGTGGACGACGACGCGGAGCCGACGCTTTCCATCGCGGACCTTTCAATTCTGGAAGGGAACGCGGGCGCGACCGAGGCGATCTTCACCGTGCGCTTGTCTGCGCCGAGTCCAAAGACGGTTACGGTGGAGTTTGCGACGGCCGGCGAAACCGCAACTCCTGGCCTGGACTACATCGAGAGTTCCGGACAACTCATGTTCAACCCGGGTGAAACCAGCAAACCGATCTCCGTTTCGATCAAATCCGACTTGCTCGATGAGCCGGACGAAACGTTCGTCGTCAATCTGTCCAAGCCGGTCAAAGCGTCCATTCTCAAGGGACAAGGCCGGGGCACGGTGCTTGACGACGACGATCCGCCGATCATTTCGGTCAACGACGCGGCGGTGGTCGAAGGAAACTCCGGGACGCGAAACGCAGTGTTCAGCGTGGCTTTGTCCTCGGCCAGCGGCCTGCGTGTCTCCGTCGCTTTCGCAACGAGGAACGGCACCGCGACCGCGTACTCGGATTACACCCCGAACTCTGGCCTCTTGATTTTCGATCCAGGTCAGACCGAGAAGACGGTGGCGGTTGAAGTCCTTGGCGACACGCTGAGCGAAGCGAACGAAGATTTCTTCCTGGATCTGATCAGTCCCACCAACGCCCGCCTCGGCAAAGCCCAAGGGAAAGGAACGATCCAGGACGACGACGCGGTGCCGGTGCTATCGATCAATGACATTCAGGTTCGAAAGGGATTGGCGGGAACCGCCCAAGCCGTGTTTACCGTCAGCCTTTCCACGCAAAGCGGACAAACCGTCTCGGTCGATTTCGCCACCGCGAATGGAACATCAGTTGCCGGGACCGATTACGAGGCCGTGACCGGAACGCTGGCGTTCGCTCCGGGCGAGTCCGTTCGAACCATCACCGTGCCGATTCTGAGCGCGGCAAGCAGCAGGCCGACTCAAGCCTTCGTCGTGAATCTCACCAACCCAGTCCATGCGACCCTCAGTCGCGACAAAGTGACGGCGACGATTATCGATGACCGCCCCTTGCCCGGTCTTTCGATCTCAGACGCGGCAGTCACCGAAGGAAACTCCGGGGTGGTGAACGCCGTTCTTACGGTCAGCCTTTCTCAGCCGAGCGGTCAGGAAGTTTCGGTCCATTATAGGACGGCTGATGGCACCGCGGTGGCGGGCAGCGATTACGAGCCGGTTCCCAACGCGACGCTCACGTTCGGACCGAACGAAACCACCAAAGCCATCAGCGTCGCCATCAAAGGCGACCTCGATCCAGAGCCTGAGGAGCACTTTTTCGTCCTGCTCAGTTCGCCGTCAAACGCCATCCTCCTGGATGACCGGGCCGTGGTTACCATCACGGATGACGACACGACCGTGGGCATCTCGATCACGGACGCCGCGGTGAGGGAGCCGGACACGGGTACGACGAACATGGTTTTCACGGTGAGTCTCTCCGCTCCCAGTTCCCAACTGGTGACGGTCGCCTACGCGACCCTCGATAACACCGCCCGAGCGGGTGATGACTATGTCAGCGTCACAGACGTTCTGGCGTTTGCTCCTGGAACAACCAATCGGACGATCGTCGTGCAAGTGAAGGGCGATACGATTAGCGAAGATGACGAAAGCTTTTTCATCCGCTTGAGCGACGCCCGCAACGCCGTCCTTCTGGACAATCGCGCCATCGGCACGATCACCGACAACGATCCGCCGCCCACCATCTCGATTACCGATGCTACTGTGACCGAAGGGAACAGCGGAACTGTAAACGCGAATTTCACCGTGACGTTGAGTTCCGCCACCGCCAGGATTGTGTCAGTCAATATCGAGACCGTGGCCGGCACCGCCACCGCCGGCAAAGATTTTCACCCCGTGTCAAACACGCTGTCGTTCCTGCCCGGCGCCACGAGCTTGACTATCCCGGTGCTTATCATTGGCGACATCGAACCGGAACCAGTGGAGACGTTCTCTGTTCTGCTCAGCCAACCGGTCAATGCCGTGCTCGGCAACCCGCGAGCCCTCGGCACGATCATCGATGATGACGTCCTCCCCGCGCTGACGATCACCAACGCCGCGGTGCGCGAAGGCAATGCCGGAACCACGTTCGCCGAGTTCACCGCCCGTCTTTCCACGACGAGCAGCCAGATTGTGACGGTGGATTTCAAGACCTCGGACCGGACCGCGACTGCCGGGAGCGATTATACGGCGACCGCGGGCAAGTTGACTTTTGCGGCGGGCGTCACGACCAACGTCATTCGCGTGCCGATCCTTGGGGATACGATCAAGGAACCGGACGAAACTTTTGAAGTTCGGCTGAGCAATCCCACCAACGCCCGCCTGGTCCGGGACGTCGGCTTGGGAACGATCCTGGATGATGATGTCCTGCCGACGCTGACGATCATCGACGCCACCGTGATCGAAGGGAACAGCGGAGTGACCATTGCGATTTTCGCGGTGCGGCTTTCCACGCCCAGCGCGCAAACGGTGTCGGTCGCGTTCCAGACCGCCAGCGGAACGGCGACGGCCGGCAGCGATTTCAAACCGGCTTCCGGCACACTTGAATTTGCGCCGGGTACGGTCGATCGGACCATTGTCGTGGAGGTGATCGGCGACACGATCTTTGAGCCAGACGAAACGTTCACGGTGAATCTATCGAATCCGGTGGGGGCGGTGATCGCCCGCGGCCAAGGATCAGGCACGATCCAGAACGACGATTCAGCCGCCAACCAGCCGCCCACCGTGCGCATCATCAACCCGGCGAACGGGGCCGCGTTCATCGCGCCGGCCGAAGTGTCGGTCACCGTCGATGCGTTCGACCGCGATGGCGTCGTGAGCAAGGTGGAATTCTTCGTCGGATCGACGTTGCTGGGCAGCGCGACGAGCGCTCCTTACACCGTTCCCTGGATCAACGAAGCCGTCGGCGCGTACTCATTGACCGCGCGCGCCACGGATGACAAAGGCGCGGTCGCCGTGTCCGAGCCGGCGAACGTCCTGGTCACCCGCCGCGTGGCCGGTGCGGAAGTCGCCATTATCCGCAACTTCGCCGACCCCGAGATTTCGCTGATTCAAAATTATCTTTTGGAAATGGGCATCAGTTCGCAGGTGTTCGAGCAGGAAGGCTTGTCGTTCGATGCGATTCGCGACGCCCGCCTTGTGATCTGGAATGATCTGGGGTCGGAAGCGCAAGGGTTGGCCGACCAGGAGGTCGCGATCTTCCGGCAGGCGCTCGACGCGGAGATCCCGCTCTATTTCATCGGGGAAAAACTCGCGGCTTCGACCCGGAACCTTAGCGCGAGCCAGCAAACGCTATGGGCCGAACTGATCCACCTCACACCTGGGACCGCGAATCGCAGCGACGGCACGATCCTTCTCGATGAACTGACCAAGCATCCGGTGCTCAGCGGGCACTTCGAGACGGTAGGCCGCTTCAATGGCTCGCCAAATGTGGAAGGCAAGGCGCGCGTGAAAGAGGGCGTCATTTTGTTGGGGCGGTCCGGCACGGCTGATTTGATCGTGGCGTTTGAAGATCCGCTTTCGGACGGACGAATCCGAACCGTCACGCAGAATTGCCGGCTCACGACGGAAACGAACTCGGCCGGAGGCATAGAACAGAAAAAGCTCTTCCGCAACGCCGTGGCCTGGCTGATGCGGAAATCCTTCCAGGCGTTGACGGACCTTTCGGTCACGATCGAAGGCCCGGTGGATTCGGTGGCCGTGGGCAGCGAGTTCACTTACACAATCGTGGTCCAGCACCAGGGGGAGATCGAAGGCACCGGCGCGCTGGTGACAATCTCGCTGGGAACCGGGCTGAAGCTCAGCAAATCCGAGTTCCTCCAGGGCACGCTGACGGAATCGAACGGGACCGTCTTTTACAATCTGGGAAACATGGCGAGCGCGCAGCGATCGACCTTGTCCTTGGTGCTGCTGCCAACCATCGGCGGCTCGATTGCCACCCGCGTCACTGTGGGCGGGAACGAACCGGATCCGAATGCTTTCAATAACACGGCCACGGTCGAGACGGTAGTGACCGGGGCGCCTCAGACGTTGCCCGCGCTCAGGTCCGTTGGGTTCAATACCCAAGGATTCCAATTGAACATTACCGGGACCGGGCCCGGAACCTACCGCGTGCAGGCCTCGGCCGATTTGGCGCGCTGGATTGATCTGACGAATTTCACGGGCCAGAGCACGCCGGTCCTCGTCATCGATTCCAGTGCTTCGAAACTAACCCCGCGCTTCTACCGCGTCATCTCGCCGTAAGTGTAAGCCTAAGGGATTCCAAGCGAGAGACGGCGACCTCGGCATGTTATTCCGCCACCTTGCGCGCGGCGGGATCGGCGTAGTCGATTTCCGTGGGCGGCATCGCGCCGCCCGGGCCTTTGAGGTAATGGTCCATCCATTGCATCAGCCGGAGGTTGTAGTCCAGGCGCGCGGCCGCTTTGCGGTTGCCGTGCACTTCGCCCGGATAAAGCACCAGACGCACGGGCGCGCGATTGTGCAGTTTAAGATGGCGATAAAGTTCGCGTGACTGGCCGACGTTCACGCGCGGGTCGTCCTTGCCGTGCAAAATCAGAAGCGGCGTGCGGGCTTGCGCGGCGTGATAAATCGGACTGCGTTCGAGCAGGAATTTCCAGTCCTCCCAGGGCCGCTTCAAAGAATGAACGTAGTATTCCTCGTTCGGAATGTCCGTCGTGCCGACCTTGGAAAGCTTGTCGCTGATGCCGACAAACATCACGCCGGCGGCGAACCGCTCGGAGTAACGGGTCGAGCACCACGCCGTGGCGTAACCGCCGTACGAGCCGCCGGTCACGCCGACTTTGGCGCGATCCACCAGTCCAATCGAAATGAGGTGGTCCACGGCGTCGATCAGGTCGTCGAACTCTTTCCCCGCTGCATCGCCCTGGCCCATTTTGGAAAAGGCCACACCGCGGCCCGTGCTGCCGCGGTAGTTGGGATAGAACACAGCGATGCCTTGCGCCGCGGCCACCTGGCCGGGCAAACTGTAAGTGGTGATCCAGCCGTGGCTGACGTGCGCTTCAGGTCCTCCATGCACGGCCAGGATCAGCCCGTAACGAGTCCCGGGCCTTTCATCGAGCGGACGAATGAGGACGCCTTCCAGTTCCAGGCCGTCGCGCGCTTTGTGGCGAATCACTTCCTGGCGTGCGAGACGCATTTTCTCGAGCGCCGGATTGCTGAAGGTGCGGCGTTTGGGAGCGGTGTCGCCCTGGCTCCAGGTGAAGAGCTCCGGCGGGTGGACAGGAGAACTCGCGAGCCAAGCGGCGTGTTGACCGTTTCCCGAAAGTGATAAGCCTGCAAGAATCAGCCCGCCTGGCCCGAAGAGCGGCTGAGGCGCGCGCGCGGTCGATCCAATATCAATCTTGGCAAAGGCGGTTTCCACCCCCAGGGCGGCGACGTAGCCAATCGTGTCGTTGCTAGCCCATTCGAAGTGACTGATTTGCCCTTCGAGGCCGGGCCAGAGTTCGCGCCGCGTCCCGTCGGCCGCGTCAGCCACCATGAGCCGTCCAGGATCGGGATCGTGCACGTCCGCCGCGGCGATCAAACCGATCCGTTTGCCGTCCGGACTCCACGCCACACTGCCGAGTTTTCCCGGATTGTCGATGCGCGCAAGAATCTGACCGGTGTTGGCGTCCACCACTCGAACTTGCTGGCGCAGGAACGAATCATCCACAGACGGCGTAGGCGCAGCGGTCACGAGCAGCCGATCCTCCACCGGACTCCAATGCACTTGATAAACGTGACCGTCGAAGGCGAGCGGTTTTGCAGGAGCTTTCTCGAAGAGCGTCGCGGGCCAGATCTTCGCCGGACGCCAATCCTCTTCGTAAATCTCCGCCTTGAAGCCTTTGTCTTGAAGCTTCTTCTTTGCTTCCGGCTCGGGTTCGCCGGCGATCAAAGCTACGCGCCGGCCATCGGGCGCCAGGCTATAGGCGGCTATGTCCGAGCCGAGTTCGGCGGCTTTGCGCGCTTCGCCGCCGTCCGCAGAGATGAGGTAGAGCGCTTTGAATTTGTCATCCCCGCGTTTGGCGAGGAACGCGATCTGGCGTCCGTCCGGCGTCCAGCGCACCGAACTCACATTCACTTTCCCGGTGACAAAGGCCCGCGCGGCGCCGTCGCGTGTGCCAATGACCCAAAGCTCGCTCCAGGGTTCGCCATCTTCGTCCACGTTCGGCTGGCGCGGCACGCTCAAGGTGTGCGCGACCCGGCTGCCGTCCGGTGAGATGGCGGCGGCGATCACTTGCCGGAGTTCCGCGACGCGATGCGGAGTGAGGACATCGTTTGCGGCCGGACAAAGTGCGGTGCTCAGCGCCAGGATAAATCCGAAACAGCACAGCGCGGCCAAGCCGGGGTTTGTTGCTGGGTTTTGAGCGCGACGAGAAGTGCGGGGCTTTGTTTTCACGATGAGCGAAACGATTAACGGGTTTCAGCACAGCAGGCAATCGTGAACCTTGAACCACGCGGAATTCTTCTCAACCTCGACCAGCCGCTTCGAGGCTCCGGCTTCCGCCAGGAAATATCCGGCCAGGGGGAACAACGGAATCGTCGGCAACGAAACATTCGTCACCAGCGAATAATGTTCAAGGGAACCGTGGCAAGGGTAAGACCATCGCTCCAGAACAGAATGAGCGCCGCGCTGCCCACAGGGACTGTAATCGATTCAATTCCCCGACTTCTCCGTTCTCTCCGTTACCTCCTGTTCAGAAAACAGAAGGTAACGGAGCAAACGGAGAGGGCAAAGAAAGGAATTCAGTTTCCACATCTGGACTTAACCAACATCGCCCTTTAGTGAGTTCTGATAGATGCCCCGGAGCCAGCGGCGGCCAGGCAAACACGCCCGCAACCGCGACCGAGCCCAACGCGGCTAGCGTTCCTTGAACCGAGGACCAGTGACGGCAAACCAGGACGCTGCGGTGTTCCCCCAAATCCTCGCGGCTGCTTGGCCGTTCCAATCTAATTTAACCCCTTTGACGTTTTAACGAGCCCGGCAGAGGAGGTAAATTTTTTCCAAGACGCGTGGCTGTCGGGATGGCAGAGTGCGCGGGCACAGACCAACTATGAACTTTATGTCCATCAAAGCCGCGCCTATGAAAACGCTCGCCGCCGCTCTTGTCCTGACCGTCAGCCTCCTGGCCCTGCATACTTCCAGGGCTGCGGACAACGCCTCTCTGGATGAACACCTCGAACCGCTGCGTCCATTCCTGGGCAAGACTTGGAAAGGCCACTTCAAGAATTCCACTCCGGAAAAGCCAATGATCGATATCAGCCGTTGGGAGCGCGCGCTCAATGGCAAAGCGGTCCGCATTCTTTACTCCATCAACAACGGCCAGTACGGCGGCGAGACGCTCATCGTGTGGGATTCCGTCAAGCAAAGCCTGGTCTATTTCTACTTCACGACGGCAGGCTTCCGGACCACCGGCACCATGACCTTCAAAGGCCAGACGATCACCAGCCATGAGTTCGTGGCCGGTGGCACGGGCGAAGGAGAGGGCGTGACGGAAGTGCGCGCCACCAGCGAATTGCGCGCGGACGGCGCCCTGCACGTCAAATCCGAATACCTCAAGAAAGGTGAATGGGTGTCCGGCCATGACATCAGCTATCAGGAAGACGCCAAAGCCGAGGTCATTTTCAAATAGCCGATGATCACCGAGAAAATCTCCGAAATCGCCGTCAAGGTCCTGGACACCACCGGCTATGTGGGCGCGAGCTTCCTGATGGCGCTGGAAAGCATGATTGCGCCGGTGCCGAGCGAAGCGGTCATGCCGTTCGTCGGGTTCCAGGTCGCGGACGGCAAATGGAACCTGTGGCTGGCGATTGGCTCGACCAGCGTCGGATCGATCGTGGGTTCCCTGCTTTCCTATTGGATGGGCTACTACGGCGGCAAACCGCTCGTTCTCAAAGCGGGCAAATACCTGCTCTTGAACCAGCACGACCTGGAGCTGACGGAGAACTTTTTCCATAAACGCAAAGGCTCCTGGACCATCTTCATCAGCCGATTCATTCCGGTGATCCGGCATTTTGTCTCGATCCCCGCCGGGATGGGGCGGATGCCGTTGACGCCGTTTCTGGTGATGACCTTTATCGGTGCCACGATCTGGAACACCTTCCTCTTGATCTGCGGCATGAAATTGCGCGAGCAATGGCCCGTGATCCAGAAGTACTCCCACCAGGCGGACATTATAGTCGTTGCCGCCATTCTGGCTGCGGTCGTGTGGTTCGTGTATTCGCGCCGGAAGCGTTAGCCTCTCCTTGAAATTACGCCGCGTGCGCGCCGCGATAAACCCTGGGCACGCGCGCACTGATGTTCGTCAACACTTCCCACGCAACTGTGCCGCACCAATCCGCCACGTCCTGGGCGCCGATCTGCTCGTCCGCCTGGCGGCCAATCAACACCACTTCATCGCCCGGCTTGACCGCCGGCATTGCCGAAACATCCGCCAGCATTTGATCCATGGTGATTCGGCCCAGCACGCGGCAGCGATTTCCTCCGATCAACACTTCCGCCCGATTGCTGCCCGCGCGCAAGTAGCCATCGCCGTAGCCCGCCGTCAGCGTCGCTACGGTCATTTTTCTCGCCGCCACAAACGTGCGGCCGTAACTCAGCGGCGTGCCTTTGGCGATTTCTTTCACCAGACTGACCCGGCATCGCCAGGACAGCGCCGGCCGAATCAGCGGCGCGCTTCCGTCCGGCGGCCGGCGCCGGCCTTTCGGCAGGATTCCGAAGACGAGCAGCCCGGGCCGGACTAATTCGAAATCCGCGCGCGGCTCGTACAGCACCCCAGCGCTGTTGTTCGAATGAACGGCTGGAACGTGAATGCCAGCGCGCCGCAAATCGCGGAGAACGCGTTCAAATCGATTTCGTTGGAGGCGCGTGAAACCAGGCTCGTCTTCGGCTGAGGCAAAGTGCGTGTAAACGCCCGCCACTTTCACTCCGTCCAGTTGATCGACCTGCCGGATTAGATCGGCAGCTTGTCTGGCGGCGACGCCTAATCGCCCCATCCCGGTATCGACTTTCACATGAAGCTCGACTGATTTGTGCAATCGCTTGGCAGTTGTGGCAAACCGCCGCGCTTCGTCCAGCGATGAAATGGTCGGGATGACGGAGTCGCGAACCGCGGCTTCCACTTCGTCCGGCAAGCATGCGCCCAGCATCAGAATGGGCCAGCCTTTGCCAACCTGACGGATGGCTCGGGCTTCGCTGAGGTTCGCGACGCCGAAAAGGTCCGTGCCGCTTTGCATCAGGAGCGCGGCGATCTGTTTCAAGCCGTGCCCGTAGGCGTCGGCTTTGACCACGGTGAGGATTTTGACTTGCGGGCCAACGCGGCTGCGTAGCCAGGCGAGGTTGTGCCGCAAAGCGGTCAAATCAACTTCCGCCCAACATCGATAACCCGAAGTCATTCAACCTGGGTTCTGCACGAGAGCCTCACTCGCGGGGCTGTTTCGCCGGCGCGCTCAGTTTGCCGCGCATCTGGTAAAGCCAGAGCAACGCCGTGTTCATGATCTCCTCGCCTGCGCCCACGGCCGCGGGCGCGACCGCGTTATCCGCGCCGTAACCGCCCTCCGCCGCGGCTTCAATGGTCGGAAAATACTGATGGTATCCATTGCAATACCCGAAGAAGAAAAGCGGCTTGATCCGGGCGCGTTCCTTGAGACGGATTGAATGCTGGCAGAAGAATTCTCCGGACACGCCCACCAGCGCGATCTCGCCGTTCAACAAACCAACCGTCAGCCTCGGACGCACGCCTTGCGCGTATTCGTCGGCGTAATTGGGAACCAACTCCGGGAAGAACGCGTTCGCATAGAACATGCGGATCAGCGGATTGCTCAAATCCGTGCGCGCGGCGAATTGGAACCGCTGTTCGCGCACGTCCAGGCGAGGATCGAATATCTCCTTGCACGAAAGCCCTGCCGCCAACTTGATCGCTTCGCGCGCCAGGGCCTGGCCAAACGCCTCCGGGCCTTTGTTCGCTCCGGGATTCACCGACAAATCCCCGGCCGCGCCCTGCATGAAAATCGTGGCCGCGCCCAGTTCCCTCTCGACCGCTGAGCGCATGGCTCCGGCGTAATCGGAAGAAAACTTGAGCGTGCTGGCCGGGAGCATCGTCGGGTGCGCGGCGAAATTCACAACCAGCGCCAGCGGTTTGCCGGCGAAATCATCGAAACGCATGACCGCCAGTTCGCGGTCCACGGGCTTGGGCTCGATCTTCGTATGGCGGTTTCGATTGAAGCCGTCGAGTTGAACGGAGCCGGCCGCGATCTTGGCCGGGCTCAGCTTTCGATTGGCTTCGAGAACGGCTGCGACGATGGCGTCTTCCAGTTCCTGATAGTAGCGGAGCGCGGCATCGAACTTGCCCTTGCCTTTGCCTTCCTCGTTCGCCAGTTCCAGGACCGGCCCGTGGTGCGTGTGGGAACCGGCGATAAACGAATACTGAACCCCCGCGTCCGTTCGGATTCGTTCACGGATTCTTTGAAGAGACCTTTCGGCGGGCGACCGGCCCAGGTCGAGCCCGACGATCGCCAGCTTGTTCGTGCCGGCTTCCAGGACCAGCGCCGTGGCGCAGAGCGGATCAAGGGTCCCGTTGGGCAGCGCGTCGTGCCGTGCGCCGTAACCCCACATCGGGACGGGCTCCTTGGGTGTGATGTCCCGTTGGGCCGCGCCGACCTTCAGGGAAGCCGCGTGGGTGAGGATTGCAGCCTCGAACGCCACGATGATCACCAAGAGAGTGAGCCATCGACGCGTCTGGAACAGTGCTCCCGCAAGTTGTCGGCGTCTCGTAGCGCAGATTTGAAATCTGCCGTATCGCAGGACTCCGCTCTGGCGCGAGCACGCGCGAAGCGGTGTTGCATCCTGCGGCGTGTCGGTTGACTCGCGGGCTTTGAGAATGGGCGACACTTCGCCGATTTCAAATCGGCGATACAGCCCAGCGCGGCGAAGCCGCAACCAAAACGGCGCGCGGCCTTCCAGTCCGCAGCGGCAACAATCGTCCCGGCGCAGGAATGAAGTTTCAGCGCAGCCTTCCGTACGCACGCGCTGCGGCCAAGATAGCGGCGCGCCGGAAAAATTATCGCAACCTGCGACGATTTCGACCGCTACTGATAGAGTGCAACTCTGCGCTACGGATGCGAGGCTCACTTGTTGATACACTGCGCGAGAAGCCGTGACATGTCCGGCCAGATCAACGCCCGCCTTCCGCCGGGTTCAGCCAGGGTGTCGTGGCCCAGTACCACTCTCGCGTCTTTTTCGCATCCACGTGGCCGTCCGTGTAAAGGTTGTTGCCTCGGCCATTGTGCCGCGGATCGGGGCCGCCCCAATTCGGATCATCTGGCGAAGCGACACAACCGACACACGGAGCGTCATTGGCTACGTCGTGCACGATCCAGCATCCCGGCTTTCGCAAGGAAGCCGGAGTGATGCACCGATCGGGGTCTTTCGTGTTGGCCGGCGCCGTCCCGCCATCGACGATGTGGATTGTGCTCGACGGATTAACCACGTTGGCGTCGGTCAGGCCGCGGATGCTCCAAAAACCCCAGGAGCCACCCAAACGATAGTTCGCCGCGTAATTGCCGAACAAACCGTCCATCGAATAAATCAACTCGCCTTCCGTGCTGATTTTGAACGGGCCGACATTGACGCGGGTTTTCTTGGGCCGCACCGGGCAAAGCAACAACTTCTTCGTCTGCTGATAGGGAAACGTGTAACTGAACCAATTCGTCTGATCGACGCCGTTGGCCGTGCCGGTGAAAGTCCACGGATAGCGCTGGCCGAAATCATCTTGATACAGGCGCGTGGCGAGCGCGAGTTGCTTGAGATTGCTGACACAGGAGATCGCCTGGGCTTTGGCCTTGGCCTTTCCCAAGGCCGGCAGGAGCATGCTGGCCAGAATGGCGATAATCGCGATCACGACCAGCAATTCAATCAGCGTAAAGCCCGGCAGGCTTTTGGAAAGCTCCCTTGGTCTTAGGATCGTGCTCACGGCCCATGAACCGCGCCCAGCATGTAGTCCCGGCTCTAGCCGGCCGGGAGCGGCGAAACCGCCTAAAGGCGGGACTACGTACCGGCGGTTCATGGAAGGACAGCGCGAGCGACGAGACGATGGCAAGGCGTTCATGGTTCACCGCTGATAGCACCGCGCAACGGGATTGTCCAGATCACTATCGGATTGGAACTACAACTGCACGCATCTCGATTTCTTGCATCCCGTCTTGGGTAAGGTGGTGTTCTCCCTCACCCCGGCCCTCTCCCGCTGGGAGAGGGAGAAACGCACTCCAGGCTCTCGACCGCTGAACGCGTCTCGACCGTTCACGCCGTCAATCTCTGAAAACGCGACAACGAAGCCTACGAGTTTCCCTTGCCACGAGCGCGCCGTCACGGCCTCCCTCTCCCAGCGGGAGAGGGCCGGGGTGAGGGAGAACAGAGCGCTATGAACGAGGTGCAAAAGTTAAGCCGCCGGCAACGCCCGCGAACGAAACAGGAAATTGAATAGGTTCCCTTCGTGCGGCTGCAAAGGATTGATCCGAGTGGTGGGAATTGGACCCAGATTGAGCCGATCTATTTGCGGGGCGTCGAGAAGTTGGCGGCACCAGGCCGGATCTTCCGTAATGGCCTTGCCCACCAGCGTGTGGCCGATCTTCTCGATCATCTGCGCCTGCGGAC
>Ga0233424_10001310_pt1 | contig 22800 bp, 32 predicted proteins | sample Watercolumn_Towu_FD_181011 | JGI IMG/M metagenome (GOLD analysis project Ga0233424, IMG submission 181011) | Freshwater microbial communities from Lake Towuti, South Sulawesi, Indonesia - Watercolumn_Towuti2014_125_MG | ecosystem: Environmental > Aquatic > Freshwater > Lake | place: Indonesia... | reverse complement strand
TTATTCCAATTGGTACGTTTTTTTCAGTAATTAGAACAGAGCCTACCTTCGCCTTTTCCATTAGTTTTGCCGCCTCATTTACTGTGGCAGAAGAATCCACAGTTATGAGCGACTTTGTCATGATATCCTTGACTAGTATTATTGGCTGTGTTTGTGCCATCACAACACAACATAAAGAGCAGCTATAATAGATCAAAAGCGAATTATCAACGCTGAAAATCAAAATGGATAATCATCATGTGTTTTTAATTTAGAGACAATGAAAGGTAAGACATCTTGTCAGAACTCAAAAATATTTTGGTGGCATTGGATGGCTCAAATTCCTCATCAAAGGCGCTAGACCACGCAATCAATCTTGCAAGGCAAAGCCAAGGAGTAATTACAGGCGTTTTTGTCATTCCTCTTTTCTCTGTCAATGTTGCCAAGCCAAAGTCAAAGCTAGGAAAAGCGCTTGCAGAAATGGGCAAAAAAATACTTACCAATGCAAAACTGCGATGCGCAAAAAATGGTGTACTGTTTTATGAAAAAATCCTATGTGGAAACGAGGGCTTCAAGCTGGTCTCTTTTGCAAAAAACAAAAAGGCTGATCTGATTGTGATGGGTTCGCGTGGCCAAAGCAATGTTAAGGAGTTCATTTTGGGTAGTGTTTCTCATTATGTGGTGCACAAGTCTCCAATCCCGGTTCTGATAATAAAATAGCGATATACGATGAAGCTGCCAAACCCCGGCCTGCGAAGCGCTCTGATAAAAAAGGCAGTCACAATAACGCCGCAAACGAGCATTCTTGATACAATAGAAGTTATTCAAAAATACAGAATAGGCAGGCTTGTCGTAATTGACAAAAAATTCAATCCCGTTGCAATCATTACAGAAAAAGACATACTGCGCTCTTTGTATCCGCTAAATGGCAAACCACTTGGCTCACTGCGAGTCGAGGATGTGATGTCAAAAAATCTCATCACTGCAAAGAAAAGTGATTCCATTTATCATTGTGCCAAGCTAATGAAACAAAACGGAATCAGCTCCCTTGTGATATTGCGAGATGACAAATCCATGGAAGGAATTGTGACAAAGACAGATCTTGTCTTAAATTTTCTTATTCAACAAACAGAGCGGACAAAAATCTCACAAATCATGACAGAAAAAGTAGTGACTGTTTCTGCAGGAGATTCTCTGTTCTTAGTAGAAAGCATTCTAATCAACAACAAGATCTCGCGAGTCCCAGTGTTGAGAAATCAAAAACTAGTCGGAATCATAACGTACAGGGATTTTATTCCCGCAAGAATTCCAAACCGCCTTGGTACATTCACTGACACAAATGAGCTAAGAGATGTTTGGTACAGCCGCATCCCAAGTCAGTTCAATGTAAACCAGCTTGGATACACTCTGACGTTTAGAGCAGAAGACATTATGAGCAAAAACCCAGTCACAATAGGACTTGCCGATGATGTTTCATTGGCGGCACTAATCATGTACCGGTATGGCATAAGTGGCATCCCAGTACTCAGAGGCGCAAGACTTGTGGGAATTGTCACAAAGTCTGACATTGTCTCTGCTTTGGCCAAAGAGGCCTAGCTTTGAGCAAAATACACATCCATGACAGACATCACGCAGGAAAATTATTATCAGAAAAACTTGCACCAATTATAAAAGACAGGGATTGTGTGGTTCTTGCCATACCTCGTGGCGGAGTAATTGTTGGCGATGAGATAGCAAGAGCACTTGGCTTGCAGCTTGATGTGGTGATTTCTAAGAAAATCACACCTCCTGATTATCCTGAATATGCAATTGGCTCGATTACATATGATGGGGTGCTGTATTATGGCCGTGACTGGAATCGTTATTCGGACGATCCAAGATTTCAGGAAGAAATCCAAAAAAAGAAAGCAGAGGTTACAAGACAAATACAGGCATATCGAGGACACACAAACTATTCACTGGAAGACAAAACCATTCTTCTAGTAGACGATGGAATAGCGACTGGTTCTACTGTCTCTGTGATTCTCAAGTGGCTAGAGAAAAAAAATACAAGGCAAGTAATTTTGGTAACACCAGTAATTCCTTACACAACACATGAGATAATCAAAAGGTTTGGAGTCCAGATTGTGGCATTAGAAATTCCAATGGAGTTTTCATCAGTTGGGCAGTTTTATCGCAAGTTTGATCAGATACCAGACCAAATTGTGCAAAACATACTGGCAAAATACAAAAAGTAACTATCTTACAATCAAGACTGGGCAGTGCGCAAGCTCTGATACCTTTCTACTGACACTTCCAAGTGTTTTGATCTTGCCGATTCCATGCAAACCCTGGCTGCCAATTACTATGAGATCTATTGATTTCTTTTTTGCAATTTTTAGAATTTCTTCTACTATGTTGCCGTCAATGATTGTCTTGTAGTGAGCCACAACTCCCTTTGATTTGCAGTATGCTATTTGAGCTCGTTCCATGCTTTCTGCCTCTGTTTTTGCAGAACTAAGCAGTTTTTCTTGCAATTCTCCTTTGGATGCGCTCTTTACCAATCCAAGTAACGAGCCTGGAGGAACCACTGGATTAACACTTACTACTGTGCACAAGTAGATAATTCCGTTCATGGACTTGGCTATTGCGATTGCTTGGTCTAGTGATTTTTTTGAATACTTGGAACCATCAAATGGGGCTAGTATTCTCTGGTACATGATAATATCACTATTTTACCAAAAGAACCGGCAAGCCTGACTTGTGCAATATTGCATTTGATACACTTCCCAAGAAAAGCTCAGATACTCGCCCCTTTCCTCTTGCACCAATTACTATTAGATTGACCTTTTTCTTTTTTGCAATGGCAAGAATCTGCTCAACAGGACTTCCATATACTATTGCATATGAGAACAAAATTCCGTGCTTTGCAGCTCGATATTTTGCCTGCTCTAGGAACTTGCCTGCTTCTTTTTTCTGATAGATCTTGTAAGGAACCACTGCAGGCATAAACTCTGAGGGCAAAAATGCAATTGAATGAACTCCTAGAATTGTTGCATGGCATGCACGAGCCACATCTATTGCTGTATCTAGTGCTCTAAAGGAGGTCTTTGATCCGTCCATTGGTACTAGAATTCTTTTAATTTTATTTTCCATATGGGCTATCTTTCCTGTTTTAATTTAAACATCTTGTTTAGATTATCAAAGGTAATAACGGGCTTGTTCTCAGGCTTGATAATCGTGCAGACTGCTTAACTATTTTTGTGACGTAATTGTTTCGTGCAGGATTCGTCTTGCACATGGGATGGGAGTGTAGGGTGTAATAACCTGGACGGACATACTTTGGTATGACGTGTATGCATTCTCATCTTTTCAATTTTAAAAATCTAAATCATTAAATGCAGTTTTTGTGTTGATTTGTTGATGCAAAAATGAGAGGAATCTACTCACAAATCCTTGTTTGCTGTGATGGCTCAAAATACTCTGATAAGGCAATACAGACAGCGTGTGATCTGGCAAAGACGTATCAGGCTGAGCTGACTTTGATTCATGTAATTGACAAGACTCGAAAGTCTGACATTTTGGCAGGCTCTGAATACACTGAGATTCTCCGCAAATACGCAAAAGAAGTAATGGAAAAGGCGCAAAAAATAACCATCCAAGAGAGAATCAAACCCAAAATAATAACAAAAGAAGGCAATGTAGCAAACGAGATAGTCAAGTATTCCAAGGAATCAAAGACTGATCTGATTGTAATTGGAAGTAAGGGCTTAGGTGCAGTTGTAAAGTTCCTTTTGGGCTCCATATCGTCAAAAATTGCAAATCATTCACTGTGTTCGGTTTTGATTGTAAAATAGTATCAAGACTGATAATCAGGCCTTGATTTTATTAAAAAAAGTATGTAAGGCCAGGCGTGCCATCGATTCCAGACAAAGTAAAGCAACTGATCGCAAAAGAAAAAGTTCTCATCGTTGGTACATCCCAAAAAGGAATTGCAAATGTTTCACCGAGAACTGCCTTTCATGTTGATCAAAACGGCTCAATCTATTGGCTAGAAATATTCCGGCACAAGACATTTCGAAACATCTCCAAGAATTCTTGGTGTAGCATAGCGGTATTTGATAAAAAAAACCTAATTGGTTATCAGCTAAAGGGCAAAGCAACATTTGTCACAGATAGAAAAGTAAAATCGCAAATGACTATAACCATAATCGACAGACTAACACGGCTTCACAGACAGAGAATCCTAAGACAGGCACAAAACCGACGACCCAACATAATCAAGTTTTCCGCAAAACTCGTCTTTTCTCTGAATCCAAATGAGCTTGCTGATTCTCCGGTAATGGTTGATGCAAACAACGAGTCGCTAAGAGCGGCTGATTTGCAATGGTAGCATGACAAAATGAGCATGCATCACATGGCATCTTGCATTTTTTGTGATAATCCAAGACCAATTTTTGCGGACAAAAAGCAGTGGTTAATCCATCTTGCAGGACACAGGGAAAAGATTATCGCCTATGTCGTGGATCATTATGAGAAATGCCCACTTGGTGCATATCCAAGACTGATCAAAAACAAGACAGAATATGCAGGCCATCTCAAGTGGTCGCACACCAAAAAGGAACTCTTAGAGTGGGCATATCGTAATTTGATTGAAAATCAGATCTCTGTTCTGCCCTAGCTTAGTCTTTTGTAAATTGTCTTGAATTCCTCTGCAAGTGTATAGGCCACGTTCTGCAGGTGCGTTACCTCTATCATGCTGGTTTTTCCGCGAGCAATTTGTCTGATAAGATTCATGCATTGATGAATTTTGTTGTGGCCGTCCTCAGTTGCATCATTTGGACCTTCTACTTTGGTTATTACGTAAAAACAAGTATTGAATTCTAAACAGAACTTGAGAATTATCTGCTCCCAGTTTTTTGATGTGGTTGGAATTCCCATACTATTAGCTAGTTCCTTGAATTCATTGCCTCTATCGATGAGAAGCATATCGAGCGACTCTTTTGCCTTTTTTGGTTCGTATCCATCAAGATCTTCGAGTATGACCATAACAACACAGATCGATTTTTGATATTTAACATTTAAAGAGAAAAACCAAATTTGGTTTTCAGCACAATCTTACCTTTGATAATCATGTTTTCATCTTTTAAAGACCCGCTAGGTACTTTTTGATATGACAGAACTTGTGCGTGATGTGATGAAAAAAAATGTCATCTCAATTGATTCCTCAATGACTGTTCAGGATGCAGCAAAAATGATGGATGATGCGTCCATTGGCGCAATAGTAGTGCTTGAAAATGGAATTGCAATGGGAATAATAACAGAGCGTGACATGACTAGAAGAATAATTGCAAAGGGAAAACCCCTGACTACGAGCGTCAAGGAAGCCATGTCGTCCCCAGTAGTAGTTGTAAACCCCGATGATTCTGTATGGGAGGCTGCACAACTAATGAAAACTCGCAAGATTCATCGCATGCCCGCAGTAAAAGACAACCAGCTGGTCGGAATGATAACTACATCTGACATTGTAAGGTTGTGCAGTATTGGCTCTGATTCGGAGATGAGAAAAATCACAGAGCAAATTCTATTGCGAATGAAGCCGCACTAGTCTGAAAATCCTCTCTCAAATCTATCCCACGGAAAGACTACGTATTCAGAGTTCTTTGTCTGCTTTGCATAAATCAGTTGTCTTGGGTAATGATTTTTTCTTCGTGCAAACAATGTTGCAAAGACTAGAGCATCTTGGCTTTCTACCCTTGGCATAATTTTTCTAAATGTTTCTCCAGAATCGTAAATATCGTCAACAAATAATGCGTCTTCAGAAATTGTTTCCTCATCGACAAGAATTTGCTTTATGTTCAGTCTGTCTGCAACAAGACGTGCGGGAACAAGGCCTCCCCTGCTTATTGTGTATATTGTCTTGAATTGTTTGCCAGTGTCTTGGATTTTTTCTACTAGAATTTTTATACATTCTTCGATTTCAGCCCAGCTTTTCAGATCGTTTTCTTGATTCATGATTTTGAAGATAGTATCAACAGTATATGTTAATTCTTGCAGCTGAAATTCATTTTTGATAATTTGACCTGAATTTATGTAGCATCAAACTCAAACGAATATTGATTGGCAGACATACATACAATCCTTGTTCCGATTGATGGCTCTGAGAATTCCTTTAGGGCACTAAATACGGCAGTTTCTTTGGCAAAAAAACTAGACGCCAAAATAACTCTCATGTATTGCGTAAGCATATTTCCAAGTATAGAGGTTCAGATAGTAGATCCAATCAAGTGCCAAATTGAGGAGAGAAAATATGCAGAGAGAACTCTTGGCAATGCAGAGGCAATTTGCAAAGAAAGTGGCGTATCTTTTACAAAAATAATCGACTATGGCACTCCTGGCTATACAATTGTGCGATTCATTAAAACCAGGAGCAACAAAATCGATCTTGTAGTTATTGGTTCGAGGGGACGCAGCGCAGTAAAGGAGGTCTTTTTGGGAAGCGTATCTAACTATGTATTGCACAAATCTCCAGCACCAGTCATGGTAGTCAAGTGAAGTCTTATGAGTAAGCAAAACAAAATTGATTTAAGATATTTGGTGGTATCATAACCATGAAACTAAAGAACAAAATTGCAGTAATTACTGGCGCATCAAGCGACATTGGCACAGACATGTCAAAAAAATTTGTAGATGAAGGAGCCACTGTGATAATGCTTGGGCGTAACCTAAAATCCCTGGAAAAGGCTCGCACTGCAATAAAAAACAAAGAATCTGCAGTTACAATGTCGTGTGATATCAATGATGAATCCCAAGTGCTAAGTGTGATAGAGCAAATCGTTGACAAGTACGGCAAAATCGATATTTTGGTAAACAATGCGGCAAAAATCAATGACGCAATTCATTTTCATGAAATGAAAGATTCTGATATTGCAGATTTGGTAAATACTAACATTGTTGGAACATTCAAGATGACAAAAGCCGCAATTGCAAAAATGTTGGATAACAAAAATGGCTGCATCATAAACATTGGCTCTATCTCAAGTGAGCGAGCAATCCCACGGGTTCATCTTGCGGTATATTCGGCCACAAAGGCAGCAATTTCGATGTTTACAAAATCTATCGCAGTGGAATATGCAAGAAAAAACATTCGATGCAACTGTCTGAATCTTGGTATAATCAATGCAGGTATGATAAAGCCGTACCTTGATGACCCGCAAGCGCGCAAAGTTCTAGAAGAAAGACAACCACTAAATAGAATTGGTGATCCGGCAGACGTCTCAAATGCAGCAGTGTTTTTGGCATCAGATGACGCCAAATGGATTACTGGAACCGTTCTGAACATTGATGGCGGAAAATCTGCATCTGAAGGCTAGTAATTATCAAATCTGAAATTTATCTTTGATGTTATAACTACAATTTTCCAACAAAATTTGTTGAATCATACAATCACACTATTAGCTATACTTGCAGTATTTTCAGTTGTAATCAATTTTGCATATGCAGAATCTGTACCGGAATGGGTAAAAACAACTGCCAAATTCTGGTCGGAGGGAAAAATAACTGACACTGAATTCCTAAACGCAATAAAATTCCTAATTGAGAAAAACATCATACAGGTAGAAGCAAAACATGCACCTGCACCTGCATCCAATGTAGCAAACATTGTCATACCAAACGGCAACTCTGAGGTGGGCAACGTTGGATTCTATGTGCCGCTAAACCTACAGGTAACTGCTGGAACTACCGTAGTTTGGATAAATGACGACAACATTCCACATACAGTCCAAAGTCAGGACGAAAAGGGAAATGTCTTATCTTTGTTTAACAGCAAGGCTCTCAAGACAGGCGAGAGATTTGCGTACAAGTTTAGCGAGTCTGGCGTGTATCACTATTTCTGTACGATACACCCATGGCGAGTAGGCGTAGTTACTGTGTACTAGCTAGCAATAGCTCGAACAATATCTGACTTTGTGAGAATTCCGCACAAAAGTGTTCTTCTCACTACTGGTAGGCCACTAATCCCATTTCTTATCATGATTAGAACAGCAGACGATACATCCTCATTATATTCCACTGTTATTGGGTTTGGAGTCATGATATCTTCTGCCCTAAATGACAAAATGTAAGAAAGCTGGTTCATTTTGAATTCGTCAGGGCGTGGGTCTAGCCTGTATTTTTCCACCTCTTTTGGATCCGCAAATTCTCTAATCCAGCGTGGCATTTTTGCTGGCAAAAAATCCCGGTTTGTAATTATTCCAACTGGACGCTTGTTTCTCTCAACTACTATGCGTGAAATTCTATGTTTGATTAGGAGATTTTCTACTAATAGCAGCGAGTCTGCAGGCATTACCGTTACAACCTTTGGCGTCATGATTTGTGATACTTTGAGAAGCTCAGTTGATTGTGTCAAAAACACGGATGCTAAATCTGTCTTTGTGACAATTCCTGCCAAATTGCCATTGTCCAGCACAAGAATTGAACTTATCTTGTGGGTTCGCATAAGATTCGCACAATCATAGATAGTATCTGATTTTTTGACAGTGATTAGATTTTTTGACATAAAGTCCTTGACTAGGATCTTGTCGACTGTTTTTCCACTCAACCTGTAGATTGCTCGGACAAAGTCCTTTTCTGTGATGATGCCAACTGGCTTTTTGTTATTGTCCAGTACTGGCAGGCGTCCCACATGATGTTTTAGCAACACTTCACGCGCTTCCAAAAACGTCATGTTTTGTGTTACTGTGATCGGTTTGCGAATCACCTGATCAAGGCCAGGATTTTTTAATTTCATAAATTTACTCTTACTTTCTGTTTTTTAAATACGACTAGAAGAATTCCAGATCTGAATATCAGAATTGGAAATTGTATTATTTGTTTAATTCATCTTATCTGTCAGTGTGCTTATGAGCTTAGACGTAATCCATGACCACTTTAGTGGCATAATGAACAAAAAAATAGACTCGTTAATCACAAAACCCGTCTTAATTGATCCATCAAGTACTGTTTCTCACATAATCAGTGCTTTGTCGCAGAATGATTCTTTTGATGCTTTTTGTATGGAAAAACAGGCGGCCCTTTGCGTAAACACCAGAGATCTTCTCTTGGGCAAGGACATTGCTAACATGAAGGTTAGGCCGTTTTTACATGCCATTTCGAGCCTAAGAAAAGGCGATTCTGTGGAAAAGGCAGTCAACATACTGGCGCACAATCGTATTAGGGCAGTGCCAGTAGTTGAAAACGATGACATCGTGGGAGTCATTAGGGCAAAAGACATTCTAAAACTAATCTCCGAGCTTGACAACAAATGGATAAAGGCAAATCATGTCTTTACCCCAAATCCAGTTGTAATTGACAAAAATGTCCCACTTTCTACTGCAAGAAAAATAATGAGCAACAAAAGGCTAGATCATCTACCGGTGGTTGATGGAGACAAGGTATTGCAGGTTCTCACATCATATCATTTGCTTCAGACAATTATACCGCCAGAACGAGTTGGCAAAAAAGACATTGGCTCAAAGATGATACACAAAATGGAATCTCGAGTTGGTAATCTTGGTACAAATAGAATGGCAAATTGTGTTCCGCACTCTGATCTAAGTGATGTGGTGGATTCAATGCTTCACGCAGACACTACATTTTGTCTTGTGATTTTACGCGATAGCCTACAGGGAATCATCACATATAGAGACATACTAAACTTGCTTACCACCAAAGTAACAAGCAGAATTCCTCTTTTCGTTGTGGGTATGCCAAAAGAAGACAATGCAAACATCATTACGGAAAAATTCACAAAGACACTAGACAAGCTACAAAAAGTCTACTCAGATGTGCAGGAAGCTCGAGTTCACGTCAAAAAACTACACGGAACAGGAAGCAGGTTCAACTATGAGGTATCGACTACAATAATAACTCCACATCAGAGATTCATGTTCTCAAGGACTGGCTTTGATCTGAGCAAGGTGTTTGATGAAATATCAGGACGCATTATGCGTTTGCTTGCAAAGCGCGCAAAAAAACGATACCGCCTAAGCATTAGAAAACTGTCTAGATGAAAAAAATCAAAGTGGCAAAAGGCGCCAAAATCAACAAGACCAAAAAAGGCGAAAAAATCCTACTCTTGGGTTTTCCAGGAAATGGTCTGATTGGCACATTTACCATATCTTATCTGATTGCTCATTTGCAGATGAAGCTAGTCGGAGATGTAAGCCATCCAGACATGCCTCCGACACTTTTCATTGAAAATGGAGAGGTGCTGGGACCGATTCGAATCTACAGAAAAGACAACATTTACGCCATAATATCGGATATTCCGGTATTTCCAGAGATTGCCTCTGATTTTGTCTCATCTATTGCGGAGTTTTGCACAAAAAACAAGATTAGAAAGGTAATTGTCCCAAGCGGAGTCGACACGCAAAGCACTGATGCAAAAGACATCAAAACATACGGCCTTCCAACCGACCAAACATTTGAAAAAATTATGTATGAAAATGAGATGCCAAAATTCATTGCGGGCTCTATTATTGGAACTGACGCAACTGTAATTACCACATTTCGAAACTACAAGATTCCCCTTTTGATGCTGTATACTACATGTCATCCATTCTTTCCAGATCCACAAGCATCGGTTGCTGCAATAACTACGCTTGCCAAGCTTCTAAAAGTACATGTAGATACAACTGACATTCAAAAAAGAATTGATTATCTTAAAATACAACACAAAAATCTCATGCAAGAAACACTTGGTGCACTACAAGCAGAAAAACAACTTCCGTCAAAAATACCGCCAATATATCGGTGATAAATGATGCCACAAGACTGGTTTGACATTGGAATATCTTCTCTGCCGATGATAAAATTCCTAGATGATCAGGAACAAAAATGCCTCAATCCGTTATCGTGTTTAAGAGAACACGAATCAAAGTGGGTCATCGAGTTTGATCTGCCACTGGTTGAGAAAAAAGACATCAGTGTTTACCTAGATGAGGACGGAATGATAGTAGTTGAGGCAAAACTCAAAGAAACCTATGTGGACTCAAAGGGAGGTAAAAGTTTTGAATACGAGTATTTCAAAAAAAGTCTCAGCCTGCCAAAAAACATCGATACAAAAAATATCTCAGCTCGCTTTTCCGGTGGAATTCTCACAATAACTCTGCCAAAATTATACAAGGGCACAAAAATCCAGATAAATTAAGAGCGAGAATGTCAGTACTGCTCATTTCTGAGCACAACAGAGCAAAAAACAATCAGTTCCTCTGAACTCACTGCATGTTGCTAGTCGAACAGGTCTTGTTCTGGCATTCCCGCAGGAACAAGTACGCATGCGTGATACATAAGCAGACTGTAAGATTTCCAGCAGCGAGAATTGTCTCTGTTTATGAAAAAATTTCAGCTTTATTATATTACAAATTCAAAGCGTTTTTGCTGGTAGCCCTTATCCAGTCCGCCAAAAATAGGAATTTTGTTTGAGCAAAACTTGCATCGGTTTTGCTCATCTAGGTTCCACTCTAGGATGTCAACACCATATCTTCTGACTACAATTTTTTTGCACTCTGAGCAGTAGGTGCTCTCGTGTGGATGGCCTGGAACATTTCCAATGTAGACGTATTTGAGGCCTACTTGTTTTGCAACATCATAATGGTTTTCTAGTGTTTTTGTAGGAGTTGGTGGAAACTCCATCATTTTATAATCTGGATGGAATCGCAGAAAATGAATCGGGGTTTCTGGGCCGTACACATCATAGACAAACTTGCAGAGCTTTTTTGCGTGTTCCAAATCATCGCCAACCTTTGGCACAACTAAATCTGTGATCTCTACATGAATGTCAGTTAGGCTTTTGAGCTGTGATACAGTATCAAAGACAGGCTGTGAGCTTGGAATTCCTACGTATTTTCTAACAAATTGCTGCTCTCCATTTCCCTTAAAATCAACTGTGATGCAATCCAAGAACTCTTTCATCATTGATACGGATTCTGGTGTGCAGTATCCATTGGAGACAAAAATATTGAAGAGGCCTTTTTTTCTTGCCAAAATCCCGCAATCCCTTGCAAATTCCATAAATATTGTCGGCTCGTTATACGTATACGCAATGCCATGGCATCCATATTCTAATGCCTTTGATACTAGCTGCTCCGGGGTATAGTCGTCGCCTTCTATTTTTCTTCTCTGGCTAAGATCAAAGTTCTGGCAATACCTGCAAAGCCAATTGCATCCAGTAGTACCAATAGAAAATATCTTTGTGCCAGGCTTATAGTGCATGACTGGCTTTTTCTCAATTGGGTCGATGTGGACTGCAGCAACCTTGCCATAAACATACAAAACAAGCTTGCCATCCTTGTTTCCACGAATACCACAAAGACCAATTTGCCCTTTTCCTATCTCACAATATCGCGCACATGCTAGACAGCGAACCTTGTCATTGGGTAGTCTCTCATACAGGATTGCCTCTTTTTCCATTTGGTGTATGGATGTGATCCAGCGATATTAAGTCGCAAAACAATTCTCAAGTCTGAAAATTGTATTTTGATCTAATTTAGCCCAGAAGCGGACTAGTCTTCAAATGAGTGTATTTGTGGAGTTATCCAAGGCAACTCCTACCTTTAGAAAAAAGTTTGAGATCGTGGAAAGGAAGGGCATAGGCCACCCAGACACAATATGTGACCTTATGATGAACAAAGTCTCAATAGAACTATCCAAACTGTACCTAAAAGAAACCGGGGCAATACAACACCACAACATGGACAAGACAATGCTTGTTGCCGGAAAAACAGAAAACAAATTCGGCGGAGGCAAAACCCTCAAACCAATGAAGCTCATATTAGGTGATAGGGCAACATTTGATGTAAACGGGAGGACCCTGCCGATTGGAGATTTTGTCAAAGAGACTGCCAAGTGCTGGTTTGAAAAAAACCTGCGATACGTAAAAGAAGAAAATGTAGAATTTCAGCTAGAGATAGGCCCAACATCGCGCGAGTTACAATCAATTTTCAAGACTCCAAAAAATATTGCAGCAAATGACACATCCGCACTTGTTGGTTATGCACCATTTACCGACACTGAATCCATAATACTAAAAACCGAACAATACATCAATTCTGTACAATTCAAGTCAGAGTTTCCAGCAGCAGGAGAAGACGTCAAGGTCATGGGATTTAGAAATGGTAACTCGCTTGACCTTACCGTCGCAATAGCGTTTGTGGACAGACATGTCGAGTCTGCAAGTGACTATTTTGCAAAAAAGCACGAGATGGTGCAAGCAATAACAGAATTTGCAGCAAAAAACAGCGATTTTAAAATCCATACTGCAATCAACTGCCTTGATGACCAAAACAAGGGACTAGATGGAGTATATCTTACTGTTCTAGGTACGTCTGCAGACAGCGCAGACTCTGGCGAAGTTGGGCGCGGAAACAAGGCAAATCAGGTGATTTCTCCTAGCAGACCCGCAGGGGCTGAGGCAATTGCAGGCAAAAACCCCGTATCCCACATTGGCAAAATCTACAACGCGTTGTCATTTAGGATGGCAGACCAAATTCACAAAGAAATATCATCAATTGATGAGGTGACTGTATGGATGTACAATATCATTGGCAGGCCTGTCAATGATCCAAAAGCAATTGTAATAGAGCCAATTGCCAAGGAAAACAAATCCATCACAGATTCTGATAAAAACAAAATTCAAAAAATAATTTCTGAAAACCTTGCAAACATGGACAAGTTCTGCATGGACCTAGTATCTGAAAAGATTCCAGTAGCCTAGCCCTTCATCACACCGATTGGAACAAGACGCGCAACCTTTGTTGCAATTCCTAAAGAATCAGAAATATGTGCAATGGTATCAACATCTTTGTAAACTTGGGGGGCCTCTTCTACTACATCGTATCTTGTTTGTGATTTTAGAACAATGTTTTGCGCTTCTAGTTGCTCTACTACTTGTTTGTAGTTGTAGTTTTTATGCGCTGCAGTCCTTGACATTAGTCTTCCAGCCCCATGAACTGTTGAGCCAAATGTCATCTCTAGTGAATTTGGCTTGCCCAAAAGAACCCAGCTTGCCGAACCCATTGATCCTGGAATGAATGTGGGCTGGCCAATGTCTCTATATTTAACAGGAATTACCAAATCTCCCGCAGGAAATGCGCGAGTTGCACCCTTTCTGTGAACTATTACTTGCTTTTTTGTACCGTTTACATGGTGTTCTTCTGTTTTAGCAGAATTGTGTGCAATGTCATAGACTAACCTTATTCCTAGATCTTCGTCGGACTGGCCAAAGACACTCCTAAATGACTCTCGAACCCAGTTTGTGATTGCCTGTCTGTTTGACCATGCGTAATTCATTGCGCACGACATTGCCTTTTTGTAAGCGATTCCCTCCTCTGACATGTTGGGAACACAGGCAAGCTGCCTGTCTGGAAGCTCAATTTTGTATTTTTGATACGAGTTTTCGCAAACTGTAAGATAGTCTTTGCAGATTTGGTGTCCTAGGCCGCGTGAACCGCAGTGAATTAGTACTGTGATATCGCCTTTTTTGATTCCCATTGTTTGAGCTGCTGTTTCATCAAAAATCTCCTCCACCTTTTGTATCTCTAGAAAATGATTGCCAGAGCCGATGCTTCCTAGCTGTGGCGCACCCCTCTTATGAGCAAGCTCAGATACTGCATTTGGATCTGCACCATAGATGTGGCCATTTTCTTCGCATAACTCTCTGTCCTCTTTTGTTGCATAGCCATTATCCACAAGCCAGTTTACTCCTTGGGCCAAAACCTCGTCAAGCTGGGACTGGGTAAGTGAAATACATCCTTCTGTTTTACTCATACCTGCAGGAATTGTCGCAAAAAGATCCGCAACCAAATACTTTAGCTTCGGCCTGACTTGTTCTTCTGTGAGATTTGTTTTTAGCAATCTTACTCCACAGTTGATGTCATAGCCCACACTTCCTGGGCTGATTATTCCATCCTTTGCATCCATGATGGCAATTCCGCCCACAGGAAACCCATATCCTTGATGGCCGTCCGGTAATACCACCACATTTTTTTGAACTCCGCGAAGCTTTGCTACGTTGATTGCCTGCTCTATTGTTCTGTCTGCAAGCATCCTTGATAGCAGGTCCTCGTTTGCAAAAATCCTAACAGGAACCTTCATTCCGACAAACTGGTCGGATTCTATTTTGTACTCGAAATTTCCGATTTTCTTTGCTATTTGGCTCACAGAACTCACAGTTTGTGAATGACTTCATCTAGTGGCTTTCTTGGCGTTATCTCTGGCTCTTCGGCGGCAAAGCCGACAACTAGCATCGCAATAGGCCTAAGGCTTGACTCTAGGCCCAAAATTCCAGATACTCGATTTTCATCAAAAGAGCCGACCCAAACCGAGGCAAGGCCCAACGCATGGGATGCAAGTTGGGCATATGTACATGCAATTGTGGCATCCTGAATGCAATACAATTCCTCTCCTCTTTTTCCATAGTCTTGAGCTGATGCTTTGATATCTGCACAAAAAACAAACATGACTGATGCATGTACAATAAAGTCCTGCCCATGTGCAGCATCTGCCAGACTTGACTTGTCTTCTTTTTTGGTAATGATAAAAATCTGATACGACTGGAGGTTTCCCGCAGACGCAGCCCTTGTTGCCGCACTTGCAATTTTTTCAATTGTTTTTTCATCCAGTTTTTTGTCTTGGAATGTGCGAATCGAATGTCTTGATGATATGAGATCAAAAAACGACATTGCTATTTGTGACTCCAAGATGCAATTTAACCAAATTACGATTATCAGTTTTGATTTTCTATTCCAGAATCAGAACTGGTGTATCTGATATCTCTAGTATTTTTCTTGAGACACTTCCAAGTCTTAGCATCCCTCTGATTCCTGGAACCTTGCGCCTTTTTGCCATGACTATGAGATCAATGTGGTGCTTTTTGGAATATTTTAAAATCTCATCTTCCGGCCTGCCCTTTACTACGATGCTGTTTGTGTTGATACTCTTTTTTCTGCAGTAATCTGCGCGAGCCTGTAGTTCTTCTTTGATGTCTTGTGATAGGGTTTCTTCTGCCTGAGCCAGCTCTTTTTGTACCTGAATGTTTTGTTTTTTTGCAAATATCATTGGTGGCGGTCTAGGAAGTGGTTCTACTGCATACAAGATGTTGATTGTAGCACCGTTTGGCATGGCAATCTTTATGGCATAGCTTAGAGCCTTGTCGCTTAGTGTGGTTCCGGCATGAGGAACCAAAATGTTTTTGATGTGCACTGGGAACTGTTTCAAGTCAGCCAAGATTCATCCTGCAAATATATTAGAAGATAAGACAATTCTCGAATCTGAAAATTTGATTGCTCATTGTATAGGTTCTGTAATGTAACAAAATCCATGCATTTTTTGGATGTAATAGACCGTTCCAGAATAGATCGAGTCCCAGACAAAACAATGAATCTGATGTCTTCAAAATATGAAGAGCTGGGATACACTATCACACATGTGGAGCTGCGCCTATACCACACAAAAACCAAAGATGGTCCATATTCCATAGTTACAATGTTTGTAGAGACAAATCGGGGAACAATAGAGCAAATTCTAAGCGAGGGTTATTTGGGCCCACACGCAATAGAAGAAGAAATGGCATACATTACATCTCGTCTTGTAATTTCCGAGCTAATCATAAACTCAATAAAAAGACTGGATGAAGAAATAAAATTCCCAGGAACTTTTGTCCAAGAGCAAAGAAAGCAAGCACTCATTGATGTAATGAAAGCAAATGGCTTTCTAAAAGAATGGGCAGTAGAGCGGGCAATCAGAGTAACGCCGAGGTATCTTTTTGTTCCAGATGAATTCGTAGAGCAAGCATATCAGGATAGGCCATTGCCAACCAAATCCATGCAGACAATATCGCAGCCCTCAGTTGTTGCAAAAATGACAGAACTATTGGATGTGAAAAACAACAGCAAAATCCTCGAAGTCGGGTGCGGCTCTGGCTGGCAGTCAGCAATACTGAGCAGACTATCAAATAACAAGATCTACTCAATTGAGCGACTCCCAGAAATTGTCGAGTTTGCTAAAAAAAATCATCAAAAAGCAGACATACAAAACGTAGAGATAATCTGCGGAGACGGAACACTAGGGCTGCCAGAACAGGCTCCATTTGATAGGATAATTGTGACTGCCACATGCAAAAAGATCCCACAACCGCTCCTAGACCAGCTAAATGAGGGCGGGATTCTAGTTGCGCCCGTGGGCGATTATTATTCTCAGGATATGGTAGTAATGCAAAAGACCAATCAACAGGCCAAGGAGATAATGCGCATCCCGGGATTCATCTTTGCTCCTCTAATTGGCAAATATGGATTTTAAAAAAAGAAAAAAAGAACTAGCTATTCCTTCATCTCAATGGCGAGCTGTTTTCTTAGCAGTTCGGTGTGTTTTTCCTCATCTGCAATTATTGTCTTCCAGATTCGCTCAGAGCCCTCGCTGTCGCATTTTGATGCGTCATCGAGGTATCCTTTGGCATGAGACAAAAATTCTAGCTTTTTAGTAAGCTGCTTTGTTAGGTTGTAGCAATTGTCGTCAAGACAGAGCTTCGTCATGCGGACAAGATCTTCGCGAGGTGATTTTAACTGGATGCAAGATTTTCAGAAATGATAATCGTATTATTTTGCAAAAATTTCGTTAATCTTTTCCTTGTACTGGCTTACAAGTGTTCCAAACTCTGCAAAGTCTGTCTCGGTGGGTGAGATCATCCTCATTGCGTATTGGCCCAAAAACACGGAAAATGCGTTTGCAGCTATGAGATTAAAGCAGGCATCTGAGATGTTCATTGTAGGAAATGCCGTTTTGATAAATGGCTGGTATGATTTTGTCTGGGATAGGAGCATATCGATGTGCTTTTTCATGTATTCAGAAATCTCTTTTTGCACTATTTTTCTGCCAAATACAAATTATAAAATCATAAAGCAAATTATCAAATCTGATATTTTTGTCAATATCATGCCTGAACACAGGCGAGGGCTTTTAGTGCCATAGTATGGAAATTTCTGACATGCATGTGATTGGCGGACCTGCATCCGTGGATTTAGCTAGAAAAATCGCAAAAAGACTTGGAGCCAAATATGTACAGGCAGAACTACGCATCTTTTCTGATGGCGAGTCCAAGATTACAATTCCACAAAAACTGCAAGGCAAGGTTATTGTGGTAAACTCCACGCCTCCACCCACCGACTCTAATCTTATTCAGACGTTTTCTCTGATTACGCAGGCACAAAAACATGCATCCGATATAATAGCAATAATTCCATATCTGGGATACTTGCGCCAAGACATCGAGTTTTTGCCAGGTGAGATTGTCACAAGCAAGGTAGTGGCAAGATTGCTTTCCGCATGTGGTATATCAAAAATAATCACAATGGATGCGCACAGCGATATAGCACTGAGATATTTTGATGTCCCGATAAGAAACGTTACTGCAACACCAAAGCTCGCCTCATATTTTAAAAAACTACGTCTGGATAGGCCACTTGTTGTAGCGCCTGACTTTTTTTGGTCTGCCAATGCAACAAAATTTGCAGATCTATTATCTACAGAATCATTTGCACTAAACAAGCAGCGAAACAGAAAGACTGGTGCAATACGCATTATTCCCTCTCAGAAAACAGATCTGAGAGAACGCGACATCATTTTAGTCGATGATATGATTAGCACCGGCAATAGCATTATCGAGGCGGTAAAATACCTAAAAAAACAAAACCCAGGCAAAATATTTACCTGCTGCACTCATGGTTTGCTAGTTCATGATGCACAAAAAAGAATTCTAAATTCCGGAGTCAAAAAAATCATCTGCACAAATACTATTGTGGGCAAAAATTCTATTGTAGATGTATCTGATGTTTTGGCATCGGCACTATCTTTCTAGCACAAAGCTTCGCTTTAGCTCTGGAATTTCCCGCACTGTATGGATTATCATGTCTGTTCTTTTTCCAACTCCTACTGGATTGAGGCCTTCAAGCAAATCATGAGTCCTGCTCAGCTTGCGGGACTTTTCTGCATGAACCGTAAAGATGACATCATCCTTTGATACGTTGTCGCCAATTTTTTTGCCAAAGACGACTCCTGCACCCTTGTCCTTTGGCGCACCTGCCATTCGTGCAATCTCTACCACACTGGCATTGTTAATCCAGAGAAGCTTGCCGTCGCTTTTTGCCTTGAGGCGTATTGTTTGGTCCCCAATTGGAATGTTCTTTGGCTTTATCTTTGGATTTCCTCCTTGGGCTGCAATGATTTGCCTAAGCTTTGCCTCGGCTCTGCCAGACTTTATTACCTCGTGAGCCATGGCGTAACCATTTTTGCGACCAGTCATCTCAAATATGGCACCTGCAATCTTGCAGGCCTTGTCTATTAGGTCTGGCACGTTTGCCTCATTCATGAGGACCTCTAGTGCTTCTTTTGCCTCTAGTGCAGGACCTATTGTGTATCCTACCGGTTGCTCACCATACGACAAAACACAGTGCGTGTGCATTTTGAGTCGCCTTCCAAGCTCTATGAGATCTTTTGCTAAATAATCCGCTTCATTGATTGTCTTTACCTTTGCACCCCTTCCAGTTGGTATGTCCAAGACTACGTGGGTTGCGCCTACTGCCTTTTTTTTACTCATTATTGATGGCAACAACAATGGATCGATATACAGGGAATACTCAGTTCGAACAAAAATATCATCAGCTGGTGCAAGCTCTAGCGCTCCACCCCACACAATGCATCCGTTTGTCTTTTTGACAGTTTGTTTCATTTCATCCGCAGAAAGATTCACTGGCATTAGGCATTCTGCCCTGTCTGCAGTTCCTGCAGCTGATGTGATTGCTCTAGATGATGTCTTTGGTATGATTAGACCCGCAGCTGCCACAATTGGCACAACAAGCAGTGTAGTCTTGTCTCCTGGGACTCCACCTATACTATGCTTGTCCACTATGATCTTGTTTCGAAGGTTTAGCTGCTTTCCGGTTTTTACCATGGACTGCGAAAGACTTGTCGCCTCATCCAAATCTAGACCTCTGATGTGAAGTGCCGTGACAAATGACGCAATCTCGCTTTCATTTAGGGTTCCATCCACTACACCTTTTACAATTTCATAGATTTCATTATCGAGTAGTTTTTTTCCTTCCAGCTTGTTTCTAATAAACTGCAAAGATTTTGGAAATGCAGAAATCTCTACGTCCAGCTTGTGCGGGGCTGACCCGAAAAGCTGCCTTACTTCTTCGCTTATTCCAATATGGCCTTTCTTTACTGTCTTTGTAGAAATATTGACAATTGCGGTGATCTCTTTTTTTGCCCTAAGCAATACGCGCCCAGACGCTGTGACGCCTATTTCGTCGGCATCGGACTTGTTGAGAAATATGATTGGCTTGCCTCCTGACTCTATGCCTAGGACATCTACTGTTAGCTGCACAGGCAATCTGGAGCGGAATTAGCTTTTTAGCTAGTAAATCAATTATCAGAACTGGTTTTTGTGCCAGTCATATTTAATTTGGAAATGGCCAGAACACATCAATGCGAGTAGAAAAAGTCCTCGTACCGCTTGACGGCTCTGCATGCTCAAAGAGAGCACTTGCCATGGCAATCTCATTATCTCAGGGAAAACAAATTACCATTACCGGCATGCATGTGATTAAAATCCCAATGGTCTTTACAAACAAGACAAAAAAGCAGGCCCGCCAAAATGCACTCAAAATAGTAGCTGCTGCGTCTACCATATCAAAGAGAGCCAATGTTTCATTCAAGGCAAAAATCAGCTCTGATGGCTATGCCGGAAGGGAGATTGTCCAGTTTGCCCAAGACAACAGATTTGATCTAATAGTTATGGGCTCGCGTGGTCCACACCCAATTGCAGAGATGTTTTTGGGAAGCGTTGCAAACTATGTTGTGACAAAATCTAAAATCCCCGTTCTGATAGTAAAGTAGGTGAAGCCTTGGTAGAATGGAATGATCTCATAATAGAATCTGTTATTTTGGCAGTGATAATCTTTGGCGCAGTCTTTGTAGAGCACTGGATTTACCGAAGGATGCAAAAAAACGAAGACAGTTCCGCAAGAAAAAAAATCCTACTATTAATCAAAGAAGACCTCACAAGAAAGATGCGATTCATCAACGAATCCACAAAATACAAGGACTACAAGCCCTTTTTTACAGATGTCTGGGATTCTGTTATCATATCTGGTAAGCAGACATTGTTGCCATTTGAGATGATAAAAAACCTAGAGCACACCTATTCATGGATGAAATACTATAACACTGAACTGAAGCAACGAGAATCGCCAAACGAGCAGACTCTGGTGGAGCTCCTAGGTGAGACAAGAAAGGCAACTGAAGCCTCACTTGAGATTCTAAAATGATCAGCACAAAGTATCTTTTTTTGTGCACTAGTAATTTTTGAGGTGTTTTCTATTACTGATTATCAGACTCGCTAGCCTTTCTGCCTAGTCTTTCAAATTCTATTGCGTATTTTGGGTTTCTTTGCCTCCACTTGTTTCTGACAAGGGGTGAGAGCATCTTCCACATCTCCTCAATGTCTTCGCCGTGCCACTCTAGGACCCGCCGCTCCAGATCCTCGTCGTGCTTTAGAATGAATCCAAGCTTGTCATAGGCCACTGCCACATATCTTGCAACCTTTTCAGTTTTATCGTCCAATGTAGGTGTGATGTTTTCTGGAATTGGCTTGTTTAGGATCTCGTTTTTGCGCAGGATCTCTCGATATTCTCGCACTGTATCGTTGCGAATAATATCAATAATCTTGCTAAGTGTTGTGACCAGATCCGCCTGTACTTGGACTTTACTTTCCTTTCTGAATTTTATAACACCAACTGATACTGCGACAAACGAAATCAATAGGGCTGCAAGAGATACATAGTCCAATTTTTTTATCAAACAAAATACTAAATTCCAAATAAAATACAAATGACACCATTTTCAGTGCTGAAAATCGTATGTGTTGATTTTATCTTTCAAAAATCTATAGAATTCATTGAAAATAGACGAGCAGCCGGACACAGACTATGAAACAGTAGCAATATCGGGCTTGGGCCTAATTGACCATCTTGGTGTAATGGTACTCAAATCAATTGATGATAAGGAGTTCCACATGACTGCGTTTTCTGCCGAGGTTGCTCAGTATATTGCAAATTTCATGGACGGCAAGCGCGAGCAGGTGCCAACCATATACAACATGTTTGAACAAATGTGCGAGGAAAACGAAATTATTCTGGTCAAAGTCAAAATCTATGAAACGGGTGGAATCTTTAGAGCAAACCTGTACTTTACTGGCAAAAAGGACATTTTGCTCAAGTATTACCGTGCTTCTGATGCCGTAACGCTTGCCACATTCTATGGCGTGCCTATTTTGGTTAGAAAGGACTTGCTAAAAGAACCAGAGCCTGCGCCAAAAATCGTATCGCCAAAAAACGGCGGTTCTGTAGAAGCCGAGAAAAAATAATCAAAAACTCAAATCTGAGAATCGTATTATTGTATAATAAATAACAAAAATAATTCCATCACCAATGACCAAAGAAGAATCTAAAAAAACAGAACTTGTGCCTTGGCCTCTAAACTGGCAGAGCCTAGACAGGGCATTTGAGAACTTTAGAAAGGAATTTGAAAAATCCCTTGCATCTTTTCCATCACTTCCCTCTATGCCGAAGATCACATCATTATCATGCGATATTGTGGATGAGGGCGACAAGTATGTCATTAAAGCCGAAATGCCTGGAGTAAAAAAAGACGAAGTAAAGCTAAACGTCTTTGATAATTCTCTAGAGATTTCTGCTCAGCACAAAGAAGAAGAGGAAGAAAAGAAAAAGAACTATTTGCGAAAAGAGC
>Ga0233424_10001309_pt1 | contig 22838 bp, 18 predicted proteins | sample Watercolumn_Towu_FD_181011 | JGI IMG/M metagenome (GOLD analysis project Ga0233424, IMG submission 181011) | Freshwater microbial communities from Lake Towuti, South Sulawesi, Indonesia - Watercolumn_Towuti2014_125_MG | ecosystem: Environmental > Aquatic > Freshwater > Lake | place: Indonesia... | reverse complement strand
TCCGTCGAGAATGCGGTCATCGGTGGTCTCCCATGGTGTCGAAGACACCGCTGGACACCAGCAATTGCTGGGTCCAGGAGACCTAGATGAGGGGCGAGGCGCGTCTGGGATGATGAAGCAGAAGTTCCTAAGTGCCGTATCACGGTGCTTCACTCGCGTTCATGAGTCGCGGAATCACGCGGAACGTGAAACGCAATGAACTCCCGTGAGCTCGCCAAAACCGTGAGTTAATCGTGAGCGGCTGCGCTCAAGGACTCTCTGCGGATCTACTTTGTGGTCTGCGCGTTCTCCAGCACAACGGCCAAGCCCTGCCCGACGCCAATGCAGATCGCCGCGACACCCCACCGGGCGTTCGACGCCTGCAGTCGACGTGCCAGCGTGCCCAGGATTCGTGTGCCCGAGGCGCCGAGCGGATGCCCGAGCGCGATCGCGCCACCCCAAGCGTTCACGATCTCGGGGTCCACGTCCCATGCGTCGATGCAGGCCAGGGATTGCGCCGCGAACGCCTCGTTGAGCTCGACGGCCCCGACGTCGCCCCACCCGATACCGGCCCGTATGAGCGCACGGTTCGCGGCCTCGACCGGGGCGAATCCGAAGAACTGCGGCTCGTTGGCCGCGGTGCCGCGTCCGGCGACACGAGCGACCGGGTCGAGGCCGAGGATGTCGCGGGCGCGGTCGCTCCCGATCCACGCCGCCGAGGCGCCGTCGGTTAGCGGTGAGGCATTCCCGGCGGTGATCGTGCCGCCCGACGGGGTGCCGTCGGCGGGACGGAACGACGTTCGCAGTCCCGCGAGTATTTCGGCCGTCGTGTTCACCCGAACGGCCTCATCGCGGGTGAGCGACGTACCGTCGACCGGGATGACGTGATCGTCGTAGCGCCCGGCCTCCCACGCCTCGTGCGCCGCAAAGTGTGACCGCGCGGCGAACTCGTCCTGCCGTACCCGGTCGATGCCGTGCAGTTCGCGCAGCTGCTCGGTCGCTTCGCCCAGCGACACCGACCACTCGCTCGGCATCTTCGGGTTGACCAGGCGCCAGCCGAGCGTCGTCGAGGCCATCGCCGCATCGCCCGCGGGGAACGCGCGCGACGGTTTGGTCACCACCCACGGCGCGCGGCTCATCGACTCCACGCCGCCCACGAGCACCACGTCGGCGTCGCCCGTCTCGACCTGACGCGAGGCGATCATGGCCGCATCGAGGGAGGAGCCGCAAAGTCGGTTGACCGTGGTGCCAGGCACCGAGGTGGGCAACCCGGCCAGCAGCGAGGCCATGCGCGCCACGTTCCGGTTCTCCTCGCCGGCGCCGTTGGCATTGCCGAAGACGACCTCATTGATCCGAGAAGGGTCGAGCACGGGTGCGCGGCGGACGGCATGCCTGACGACGTGCGCGGCGAGGTCGTCGGGCCGCACCTCGGCGAGGCCGCCCGCGAAACGGCCGAAGGGCGTGCGGATGGTGTCGTAGAGGTAGGCGTCCATGAAGGGGTCCGTTTCGTGGCAGGGTCGGCCGGGGAGGGGCGGTGCGTGCCGAGGAGGGGTTAGGCGAACGCCGCGATGCCGGTGATCTCGCGGCCGATGATGAGCGACTGAATGAAGTCGGTGCCCTCGTAGGTGTGCACGACCTCCATATCGGTGAGGTGGCGTGCGACGTGGTTCTCGAGCAGGAGCCCGTTACCGCCGAGCAGGTCGCGAGCGTCGCGGCAGAGCGTGCGCGAACGCTGGCCGGTGAACATCTTGGCGAGCGACGCCTGCTCGTTGGTGAGCCGACCCTCGTCCTGCAGCGTGGCCGTGCGGAAGCAGATCAGCTGCATCGCGGTGAGGTCGGCGAGCATGTTCGCCAGCTTGTTCTGCACGAGCTGGTAACTCGCGATCGGACGTCCGAACTGCACCCGCTCGTGCACGTATCGGGCCGCTGCCTCGTAGGCGGCGACGGCGTGGCCGAGCGCCTCCCACGCGACGGTGCTGCGGGTGCGGTTGAGGATCGCGGACACGTCACGGAACGAGCTCGACAGTGCGAGCTTGTTCTCGGCCGGAATCCGGAGACCCGAGATCTCGATGTGCGCCTGCTGGATGGCTCGCTTCGCGATCTTGCCCGTGATCGCCTCGGCGCGGTATCCCTCGGGGTAGCTGCCGTCGGCATTCTTCTCGAGCACGAACGCCTTCACCTTGTCGTCAGCGGTGTCGCGCGCCCAGATGATCACCAGGTCTGCGACATGGCCGAGCCCGATCCAGCGCTTCGCGCCGTCGATGACGTAGTGATCGCCGTCGAGTCGGGCGGATGTCTCGAGGGCGACCGAGTCCGACCCGTGGTCGGGCTCGGTGAGCGCGAACGCCCCGAGCTTGCGGAGGGCTGCCATGTCGGGGAGCCAGCGCTGCTTCTGCTCTTCGTCGCCGAGGAGGGAGATGCTGCCCATGGCGAGGCCTGAGTGCACGGCGTTGATCGTGTTGACGCTGCCGTCGCCGCGCGAGAGCTCCATCGCGACGAGGCCGGCCTGCAGACGCGTCAGGCCGGGGCATCCGTAGCCCTCGATCGCCGTGCCGACGATGCCGAGTTCGCCCAGCGCGGGAAGGATCTGGTACGGGAAGTCCGCAGACTCCCAGTACTCGTTGATGATCGGGAGCACCTCGCGGTCGACGAAGCCGCGCAGGCGAGTCACCAGGGCGCGGTCGTCGTCGTTGAGGAAGTCGTCGACGGAGTAGAAGTCGGAGTTCACCGCGCGCACCGCGGTGTCGTCGATCGTGATGCTCATGGTCATTCGCCTCTCATTATGGAGGCCGGCATCGGATGGACCGGCTGCTCCGTCTCGTTCGTCTCGGGGTCGGGCCGGACGTCGTCGTCCATCAGCCAGCGGCGGATGGCGGCGCCGTCCTGGTCGAGCCGGGGAGCCGCATTGCGGTAGGTCGGGGGCGTGCGCGAGAACCGGATGGGGTTGCGGATGGTCGGCATCGCGCGTTCTCCCTCGCCGGCGATGACCACTGGGTCGAGCCCGATGCGACGGGCGAAGTCGATGCCGCCTCCGACGTCGAGAATGGGCGCGCATGGAATGCGGGCCGCGGTGAGCAGGTCGAACCAGTCCTGCGCGCTCCGAGCTGCGAGCCGCTCGGTGAGGATGGGTCGCAGCTCGTCACGGCAGGCACTGCGGTCGGCGTTCGTCGCGAACCGCACGTCGTCGGCCAACTCGGGCAGGCCGAGTACGTCGCAGAGCTTGCGGAACTGTGCATCATTGCCGATCGCGAGCACGAGATCGCCATCGGCGGTCGGGAATGGGGCGTACGGGTAGATGCTCGGGTGGTCATTGCCCATCCGGGTCGGCGCGCGACCGCTGAGGAGGTAGCCGCCCGTCTGGTTCACCATGCCCGAGAGCGCCGAAGACATGAGATTCAGTTCCACGTGCTGGCCCGCGCCGGTGCGCTGCCGATGGAACAGCGCGGACGCGATGGCGATGGTGGTGTGCAATCCGGTGATGACGTCGAACACGGCGACGCCGGCGCGGAATCCGTCGGTCGCGGGGGCGCCGGTGATGCTCATCAGGCCGGAGAGTGCTTGGACGAGCAGGTCGTAGCCCGGGAGGTCGGCGCCGCCCTCGGTGCCGAATCCGGTGATCGAGGCGTAGATCACCTCGGGGTTCGTCCGCGCCACGGACTCGTAGTCGAGCCCGAATCGGCGCAGGCCCCCTGGCTTGAAGTTCTCGGTGACCACGTCGGCGCGCGCGGCGAGCCGCTGCGCGAGCCGCAGGTCGTCGGGGTTCTGGAAGTCGAGCACCACCGACTGCTTGTTCCGGTTGACCGACAGGAAGTACGTCGCCTCATCCTGGTACTGGGGTGGAGTCCAAGTGCGGGTCTCATCTCCGATCGGGCTCTCCACCTTGATGACGGTGGCGCCGAGGTCGGCGAGCAGCATCGTACAGTACGGACCGGCGAGGACCCGCCCGAAGTCGGCGACGAGCACGCCGGCGAACGGGCCGGCGCCGCTTCGGTCGAATGGGTCGAGGTCGAGTGGAGATGGCGTCGTCATTGGAGAACCTTCGTGATCAGTTCTCTCAGCGTGACAGGCCGTTTCATGCAGGTCCAATACCTAACGAGGCCTCGATTGATACCGAGACGGCCAGGTCAGGGCGTCCGTCAGTGTTCCGTTTCGGCACACCCGCGGTCCGGCGAGTGCCCCGAGGCTGGTGCTCGGCGAGGCGACGACCCCGAGCGGGGCAGTCTCGCTTCCGTATACGCAATGAAGCTGAGGGAGAGAACATGGGAGATCGACTCGCCGGAAAGGTGGCCATCGTCACCGGTGCGGCCAAGGGCATGGGCCGGGCGCACACGCTGCGGCTGGCGGCCGAGGGTGCGAAGGTGGTGGCCACCGACGTCGACCTTCCCGCGCTCGAGGAGGTCGTCGCCGAAGTCAATGCCGCGGGCGGCACCGCCGTGGCGCTCGAGCAGGATGTCACGGACCCCGACCGGTGGGCGGAGGTCGTCGACCACGCCGAGCAGGAGCACGGCCGGCTCGACATCCTCGTGAACAACGCGGGTGTGTTGATCCTCAAGCCGCTCGACGAGACGACCCACGAGGAGTGGGACCACATCTTCCAGGTCAACGTGAAGTCGGTCTTCCTCGGGTCGAAGGCGGCCGTGCCGGCCCTGACGCGCGCGGGCGGCGGCTCGATCGTGAACATCTCGTCGATCTACGGGATCATCGGTGCGCCGAGCGCGGCAGCCTACGAGGCCTCGAAGGGCGCCGTGCGCCTGCTGACCAAGGCGAGCGCAGTCGACCTGGCGAAGTACAAGATCCGGGTTAACTCCGTGCACCCGGGCGTGATCGCCACGCCGATGACGACGGGTCTCCTCGCGACTGATGACTCGACGAAGGCCGTGCTCTCGACGACCATCCTCGACCGCCCCGGGCGTCCCGAGGAGGTTTCGAACGTGGTGCTGTTCCTCGCCTCCGACGAGGCGTCGTTCGTCACGGGCGCCGAGTACGTGGTCGACGGCGGCTACACCTCGCAGTGAGCCCGGAGCCGGGATCCGTGCGGCACGACCGCGCGGGTCCCGGCTCGCGGCATCCTGGTCTCAATCTCGTGTCGATCAGTGCTCGCACTGCAATAATCGACGGATGGACCTCCAGCAGGTGCGCGCATTCCTGGCCGTCGCCGACGAACTCCACTTCGGGCGCGCGGCAGAACGGCTGCACATGGCGCAACCGCCCGTCAGCCGCAGCATCCAGCAGCTCGAACGCGAACTCGGCGCGCGGTTGTTCGAGCGCAGCACCCGCCGTGTCACGCTGACCTCGATCGGAGAGGCGATCGTCGCGCCCGCCCGTGAAGTCATCGATGCGCTGGAACGGGTCAGAACCGTGGCAAGGGCGGCCGGAGTCGGCGAGATCGGCCGCGTGCGCCTGGCGTACGCCGGCGCGTCGTCGAACGTCATGGTCGGCCAGCTGGCGCGGGCGGTCAAGCAGGACCATCCGGGCATCACGCTCGAACTCCTGAGCGGCCACTTCGCGCAGCCGGCCATGCAGTTGCTCACTCGCGGCGATATCGACATCGCGCTCGGGCGATGGGACCACGTGCCGACCGCGGTGCGCACTCGCGTGATCGCCATCGAGCAACTCGTGATCGCGGTGCCCGTGACGCATCGGCTCGCACGACGGAAGCGCGTCTCGATGAGCGAGTTCGAAGGCGAGCCGTTCGTCTCCCTGCCGCCGGAGTCGGGCAGCGTGCTCATCGAGCGGCTCCGGCAGATGACCCGCAGCGCGGGCTTCAGCGTCGATGTCGTGCAGGACGCCACCGACTCCTGGACCGTGATGTCGCTCGTGTCGGCCGAGGTGGGATGCTCGCTCACGCTGTCGTCCGTCGTCGACAGCATCGCGGACCCCGGCCTGCGATTCCTTCCCTTGTCCGACCCGGTGCCCCCCGTGGAGCTGCGTATGGCCTGGCGCGCGGACAGCGACGACCGCGCCTTGCACGCGGTACTTCGGCTGTCGGAGACCGTGCTGCCCACCCCGGGGGCCGTGTAGCGGCATCCGGTATCAATCGGCCCTCGATTCGGTATTGGAGAGAATCAGCGCGCGATGCGAGTCTGGACGGATCAGGCACCCATCAATGACGAGGACCAGCATGCACGCGTTCGCGATCTTCGAAGACGACCACTCCGTCACGGACATCGAGCTTCCGACCCCGCAGCCACAGGGCACCGAAGTACTGCTCCGCGTGCTGCATTCGGGCGTCTGCCACACCGACACGCACCTGCGTGAGGGGTACTACGACCTCGGCAGCCGGGGCCGCATGAATCTCGTCGATCGGGGCGTGACCTACCCGATCGTGCTCGGCCACGAGGTCGTCGGCGTCGTCGAGGCAGTCGGGCCCGAGGCGGCCGGCGTCTCCGTCGGGCAGCACCGGCTGATCTACCCCTGGATCGGCTGCGGCACGTGCGACGCCTGCCGCAGCGGGCAGGAGAACCTCTGCCCCACGCCGAAGAACCTCGGCGTCGCCAGGCACGGCGGCTACGCCGACCACATCCACGTGCCGCATTCGCGTTACCTGGTCGATGTCACCGGACTCGACGAGCGCTGGGCCGCGACGCTCGCCTGCTCGGGCCTCACCGCATACAGCGCGGCGCGCAAGGCGATGCCCGCCGACCCGTCGCTGCCGGTCGTGGTGATCGGCGCCGGCGGGGTCGGCCTGATGGCCATCGCCACGCTCGCGGCCCTCGGGCACCCGGCGATCGTCGCGGTCGACCTGCAGGAGCGCAATCTCGAGCTCGCCCGCGAGATGGGCGCGACCGCCACGGTGTCGGCCGCGAGCGAGGACCTCGTCGGCGCGATCACCGAGGCCACCGGTGGCCCGGTCGCCGCCGTGATCGACTTCGTGAACAACGGCGCGACCGCACCGGCCGCGTTCGGCGCCCTCCGCAAGGGCGGGACGATGATCCAGGTCGGCCTGTTCGGCGGCGAGTTCACAATACCCACGGCGCTGCTGACGCTGAAGATCATCACAATCCGCGGCAGCTTCGTCGGATCGCTCGACGAACTCGTCGAACTCGTGGCACTCGCCAAACGCGGTGCGCTTCCCCAGGTTCCGACCATCGACGCCGAACTCTCCGCCGAGGCGGTGCAGCATTCGCTCGACCGCCTCGCCGCTGGCGGGGTGCCGGGACGGATCGTGCTCAGCGCCTCCTGAGCGTGCCGGCGAACGAAGACGGGGCCGTGCGCGCTTCGCACCGCCCGTCTCGTCGCGCAGCCCGTTTCGTCGGGCGGCGCGAAGGTCGCGCCCCGCTGCTGTGCGGCCGGCTACCGCCCGGGGGGGTACTCGAAGAACCCGCGTCCCGTCTTGCGCCCGAGCTCGCCCGCCGCGACCTTGTCGCGCAGGATCTGGGGGGGAGCGAAGCGCTCGCCGAGGGTTTCGTGCAGGTACTCGGCGATGCCGAGGCGCACGTCGAGTCCGACGAGATCCGAGGTGCGCAGCGGGCCGGTCGCGTGCCGATAGCCGAGCACCATGGCGGCGTCGATGGCGTGCGGGCTGGCGACGCCCTCCTCGACCATCCGCATCGCCTCCAGAGCGATAGCGAGCCCGAGTCGCGAGCTGGCGAATCCCGGAGCGTCGTTGACGACGATCGCGGTCTTCTCGAGTGCCGTCACCCACTCAACGGCCCGATCGCGCAGTTCGGGCGCGGTGCGCGCGGTCAGCACCACCTCGACGAGGGCCGAGGGCGGCACCGGATTGAAGAAATGCAGGCCGCAGAAGCGCTCCGGCCGCTGGAGGTGCTCGGCGAGGTCGGCCACCGACAGCGACGACGTGTTCGTGGCGAGCCACGCGCCATCGCCCAGGACCCGCTCGGCACGCGTCAGCGCATCGACCTTTAGGTCGAACGACTCCGGCACCGCCTCGACCACGAGTCCCGCCGCTGCGAGCGCGTCGTACTCGGTGCTCACGGCGAGCCGCCCGAGCAGGGCGTCGGCGTCCATGGAAGCGTCGCGCTCGGCGGCCTTCGCCACGCCGTCCTCGAGGCGAGCGCGTGCCTGGCCGGCGGCCTGGTCGTCGCGTTCGATGACGAGGGCGGATGCTCCGGCACGGGCGAACACGTGGGCGATGCCAGCGCCCATGCGGCCGCCGCCGATCACGCCGATCACGTCGGGCAGGGTGGTCATGCGGACTCCTTGGTGCGAGAGAGGAAGCGGGACATCCGTTGCGCCTTCGACTCGGATTCGAAGAGGACCGCCTGCGCGAGGTCGTCGACGAACGGGTGCGCCGAGCGCGGTGCGGCCAGCACGCGCTTGGTGAGTCGCACGGCAAGCGGATCCTGTTCGGCGATGCGATCGGCCACGGCATCGGCCGCTGCGGCGAGCTCGTCGGGCTCGTGCACGGATGCCACGAGTCCGGCCTGCAGCGCCTCCTCGGCCGTGAGTCGGCGTCCGGTGAAGAGAATCTCCTTGGCCAGCGGCTCGCCCACCAGCTCGAGCAGCCGCCAGGTGGCTCCCGCCGCCGCCATGATGCCGAGCGCCGATTCGGGGTTGCCGAACACCGCCCGCGTTGAGGCGATGCGAAGGTCGGCCGCGTACGCGAGTTCGGCGCCGCCTCCGATGGCGTAGCCGTCGACGGCGGCGATCACGGGCATCGGCAGCTTGGCGATGCGGTCGAACAGGCCTGAGTTGATGCCGGCCAGTGCCTGGTCTCGGCGGCGATCGAGCAGTTGGCGGATGTCGGCGCCGCCGGCGAAGACTCCACGCTCCGGAGAGCTCGCGCCGGTGAGGATGAGGATGCGCGGCTCGCGTTCGAGCGCGTCGCAGACGGCGTGCAGGTCGGCGACCATCTCGTCGTCGATCGCGTTGCGGACCTCGGGCCGATGCAGCTCGACATGGAACCGGTCGGCCTGTTCCCGGATTCTGAGGGTAGTCACGCCCCTCAGGCTCGCATCGCGCATCGATACCCGTCCAATACCCGATTCACCCGCGTTCGATGCGTCCACAGTATTGATAGCCGGCGGCATCAGTATTGGACGCCCGCGCGCGGAGCAGTGAGGCTGGAGAGTACCGCCGGTCCATTCGGTCACCCCCGATTCGGCCCCGTAGTCCGGCGCACCGAGACTCACGCGAAACAAGGAGAGGGCGATGGCCGCCTACACCACGATCAACCCGGCGACCGGCGAGGTCCTCGCCGAGTTCCCCGTCATCGACGACACTGCGGCACTCGATCTTGTCGACCGCTCGTTCGCTGCGTACCGGTCATTCCGGGATACCCCGCTCGCCGAGCGCACCGCGATGCTCGCTCGCATCGCCGACCTGCACCTCGAGCGCATCGACGAACTCGCGGGGCTGCTCACGCTCGAAGTGGGCAAGCCCATTACGCAGGCCCGCGGCGAGGTGGAACTCGTCGCCTCCATCTACCGGTACTACGCCGATCACGCCGAGAAGTTCATGGCCGACGAGACGCTCGACATCGCGGGCGGCGGGTCGGCGGTCGTTCGCACCGAGGCGATCGGGCCGCTGCTCGGCATCATGCCGTGGAACTACCCCTACTACCAGGTCGCGAGGTTCGTCGCCCCCAACCTCGCGCTCGGCAACACCATCATCCTCAAGCACGCGAGGAACTGCCCCCAGTCGGCGCTCGCCATCGAGACGGTGTTGCGTGACGCGGGCGTTCCCAAGGGCGTGTACCTCAACGCCTTCATCGACAGCCGCCAGGTGGCCGACCTGATCGCCGACCCGCGAATCCAGGGCGTCTCGCTCACTGGTTCGGAGATGGCCGGTTCGGCTGTGGGCGAGGTCGCTGGCCGGCACATGAAGCGGTGCGTGCTCGAGCTTGGCGGCTCCGACCCCTTCATCGTGCTCGAGGACGCCGACATCGACGCCGCCGTCGCGGCAGGAGTTCGCGGGCGGGTCGCCAACGGCGGCCAGGCGTGCACGGCATCCAAGCGGTTCATCGTCGTCGACGCGGTCTACGACGAGTTCACCGAGAAGTTCATCGACGCGATCACCCGCGTGAAGCCCGGCGACCCGACCGACCCCGACACCTTCCTCGGGCCGCTCTCGTCCGCAGGAGCCGGCGACGAGCTCGACGTGCTGGTGCAGGACGCGGTGGCGAAGGGTGCGACCCTGCACAGCGCTCCCGGGGCAACCAGGGATGGCGCCTACTACCCGCCGAACGTGCTCACCGGCGTGACGCAGGACATGCGGGCCTATCACGAGGAACTGTTCGGGCCCGTCGCCGTCGTCTACCGCGTGCCCTCACCGCAGGCCGCGGTCTCCTTGTCGAACGAGTCCTCCTTCGGCCTCGCGTCGAGCGTCTTCACGCAGGACCGCGCTGTCGCCGAGGATCTCGCCAAGAAGCTCGAGGTGGGCATGGTCTGGATCAACAGCACGAGCAAGAGCGCACCCGACCTGCCGTTCGGCGGGGTGAAGCGATCCGGCGTCGGACGCGAACTGGCCAAGTACGGCATCGACGAGTTCGCCAACAAGAAGCTCATCCGCTCGCCCGCGGTGTGACGCTGTCGACGTGAGCCCCTGAGCCCGTCGCTCCCTCAGGGGAAGCGGCGGGCTCACCTCTATGTGAGCGCCGGGCTCCCGTCGAGCCCGTACGCGCGCAGCTTGCGATAGAGCGTCGTGCGTCCGATGCCGAGCGCCTCCGCGGCGCGAGAGCGGTTGCCGCCGGACTCGCGCAGCGCGTCCTCGATGGCGCGGTACTCCGACGCCGCGATGCCGTAGAGGTTCCGAGCGCGCGTGCGCAGCTCGACCGGAAGCAGCTCGGGCCCGATCGTGCGCCCCTGCATCACCCGCGACAGGCACTCGACGAGGTCGACCAACTCCGCGACATCCCCCGGCCACTCCCCTCGCGTCAGCGCCTGCAGCGTCGCGGATCCGAGGGTGGCGCGGTGTCGCCCGGCGATCTCCTGCGCGATCTCGACGATCCGCTCGGGCTGGTCGCGCAGGGCCGGGAGCCGCAGCTCGGGCGCCGTTCGGTGGACGACCGGACGGAGCACCGGGTCGAGTTCGGAATGGACGAAGGTCGCCGCCAGCCTCGCGCGCCCCGCGGCATCCGTCGCCCCCATCAGGGCACGCAGCCGGCCGACGTCGCTGCCCTCGAGTACTTCGACGTGGCGAACGAGTATCGACCGACCGGCGCGCAACTCGGCTGCGAGTCGCTCGCTCGTGCCGGCGAATCGGAGCTGCATCGCCTCGACCACGACGGGTACCCGACCATCGCGGCGTTGGAGCCACGACGACGCGAGGTGCGCCTTGCCGCTCCCCGCGGGACCGGAGATCCAAACTCCGCCTGCTTCGGCCGACAGCTCGTCGAGGCGCTCGAGCGGGTCCTTCCCGGTCGCCTGCACATCAACGGATGACTCGGCGCCGGCATCGGGCTCCAACTCAACGATGTACACGGCCCCGCCGTCGCGAGTGGGCACGCGGCGTGCGGTGCCGGGCAGCCCGGCGAACGAGACCGTGCGCGTGGCGTGCGCCCACTCGCCCGACTGCAAGTCGTCCCACAGCAGCACGTGCGAGCCCGCCGACAGCCACGGCACCGCGACCGTGGTGCTGAGCACACCCGCCCGGCTGAGCGCGAACACCGGACGGTGCGCGGAACCGTCGATGAAGCGGGCGATGAGAGACCTGAGCTCATCGGGTGCCGCCGCTTCGGCCATCCGCTCCTCGACCTGGCGTGCCGCCTGCCGAGCGATCGCAAGCATCGTGGGATCGGATGAGTCGACGGGGGCGGCCAGGGCGACAGAGCCGATCACGCGGCCCGATGCGGTATCGCGGACGGGCGCACCCGCGCAGGCCAGCGTGTGGAGGGCGTCGTTGAAGTGCTCGGCCCCACGAACAAACACGGCGGAGCGTTCCTCCATCGGGGTGCCGAGTCCGTTCGTGCCCAGGGAGGTCTCGGAGAAGTCGAAGCCCTCGGCGGCGAATGCTCGATCGAGACGGCGCTCATGATCGCGTTCACCGGTGCGCCGAGCGATGATGCGACCGGTGCGATCGCTGACGAACAGGCCGACCCGCATGTCGGCCAGCGAATCGGCCCAGTGCGCGAGCACGTCGGTGGCCGCGAACGACAGCGAGTCCGTGGATCCCGCTCCGGACAACGGACGGAACTCGGGCGTGACGGAGGCATACGGCGAGTGCTGGACGACCGACCGGCGCCAGCTGCGCTCGATCGCGTCGGGCACGCCGAGGGTGCGCGGAGCGGGCGCTCGCTCGCCGACTCCGGCCTCGATGAGCTGCTGCCGCGCGGCCCGCAGCTGCCTGGCGGAGTAGTCGTGGCTGGACATGGGGACCTCGCACCTTCGCAAGATTCGACGACATGTCAAGCATCGCTCATTATTGAGGCGGCACAAATACCGAGTGGCGCCCCGACCGATGCCGTGGAGGTATCGGTCGGGGCGCCACTCTTGGAGATGGCCCGAAAGGGTCGGGCGAGATGGCCCGAGCGGGTCAGGCCGCTTCGACGAGCTCGCCGGCGTTGAACGCGTCGAAGCCGTTCGCCTCGACCTCGGCGAGCACCCCTCGGTAGGCGGCGAGTCCACCCAGATAGAAGAGCACCGAGTGCTTCTTGCCCGGGATGTTCGCCCCGAAGATCCACGAGTCGGTCTTCGGGAAGAGCGTGAAGTCGGCGATCGTCTTGCACGTCTCCGTCCACGCGTCCTCGGTCTCCTGCGTGACCTCGAGCACCCGGCCGGTCTGCTCCGCCTTCGTGATGAGCTTCGTGATGAACTCGACCTGGGCCTCGATGCTGGGCACCAAGTTGGTGAACGGTCCGTTCGGGCCGAGCACCATGAACATGTTCGGGAAGCCGGCGGTGGCGAGGCCGAGGTAGCTCGTCGGCGCCTCCTTCCAGTGCTCGTCGACGCTCACGCCGCCGCGGCCGCGGATGTCGATGCGCCGGTAGTTGCCATCGACCGCGTCGAATCCGGTGGCGAACACCAGCACGTCGAGCTCGTGCTCGACGCCGTCGGCGGTCAGGACGCCATTCGGCGTGATCTCGACGATCGGGTTCTCTTTGATGGAGACGAGCTCCACGTTGTCCTGGTTGTAGACGTGGTAGTAGTTGTGGTTGCACAGCGGGCGCTTCGCGTACGGCAGGGTCGGCGTGAGCAGGCGCGCCGTCTCCGGGTCCTTCACGATCTCGCCGATCTTCCGCCGGATGAACGCAGCAGCAGCCTCGTTGGCTTCCGCGCTGACGGCGATGTCGTTGAACGTGCCGAACATGAAGTAGAAGCCGTTGCCGCGGTCCCAGGCAGCCTGGAACACGCGCTCGCGCTCGGCTTCGTCGACCTCCGTGGCGGCGACCGTCGACTCCTGGAAACCGAAGGCGACGCCGGAGTTGCGTACTTGCTCCCAGATCTCCGGGAACCGGGACTTGACCTCGTCGACCTCGCCGGGCTCCACCGGGCCATTGCCCGACGGCACGCTGTACTGCGCGGACCGCTGGAAGACCGTGAGGTGCGACGCCTGCTTCGCGGCGGCCACGATGAACTGCGTGCCCGTGGAACCGGTGCCGATCACGCCGACGCGCTTGCCCTCGATCGACAGGTCGTCGGGCCACTCGGCGGTGTGCACGAGTCGCCCCTCGAAAGTGTCGATGCCCGGGATGTCGGGCATGTTCGTCGCAGCGAGCAACCCAAGCGCCGTCACCACGTACCGAGCGGTGACCGACTCCCCGGTGGACAGGCTCACGGTCCAGGTTTCCGTCGCCTCGTCGAACGCCAGTGAGTTGACCTCGGTGTTCAGCTGGAAGTCCTTGCGAAGGTCGTAGCGGTCGACGACCGCCTCGAGGTAGCGCAGGATGTCGGGCTGGTCGATGTACTTACGGCTCCACTCCCACTCCTGGAGGAACTCGTCGTCGAACGAGTACCGGTAGTAGGGGCTCTCCGTGTCGCTCATCGCGCCCGGGTAGCGGTTCCAGAACCAGGTTCCGCCGATCCCGGATCCCTTCTCGAAGCCGCGGACCCGGAGGCCGAGTTCGTCGCGGAGTTTGTGCAGTTGGTAGATACCGCCGAAGCCGGCGCCGATGACGACCGCGTCGTAGTCGGTGGGGTGGGTTGTGGACATGGTGACAACTCCTTCGTTGTGATCCAGTGGTGGGGTGGCGTCAGCCGCGCAGCCAGCGGCCGATCGCGGCGAGCTCGGCGTCGACGTCGTCGTCGCGGCCCGCGAGGAACGGGTACACGTGCTGCTGGCCCTCCGCGACGTTGAGCGTCACGTCCACACCGGCCTCGCGTGCGATGGCGTGCAGTCGCGTGGCATTGTCGACGAGCGACTCGACGCTGCCGGCCGTGACGTAGAGCGGCGGGAACCCCTCGAAGTCCGCGTAGAGCGGGTTAGCGAGCGGTGCGGTGGGACTCGTGGAGCCGCCCAGCACGCCGGCGATCATGCCCTCGAGCAGGGGGACGGTGATCAGCGCGTCGGTGGCGTCGTTCGTGACGAGGGTCTCGCCGGCGTTCTCCATGTCGAGCCACGGCGAGAACGCGATCACGTGACCGGGCATCGGGAAGCCCTTCTCGCGGAGGGCGAGCGGGATGGCGATGGCGAGGTTGCCGCCGGCCGAGTCGCCGATCGTGGTGATGTCCTCGGGGCGGATGCCCTGCTCGATCAGGCCCAGGAACGCGGCGACGCCGTCTTCGATCTGGGCGGGGTGCGGGTGCTCGGGCGCCCGGCGGTAGTCGAGCACGAACGTGGTGACCCCGGCCGCCTTCGCGACGTGCGCGGCCAACTTTCGGTGGCTCGAGGCCGAGCCGACGGCGAACCCGCCGCCGTGCGTGTAGAGGAGGACCTTCGATCGGTCCGCTCCGGCGGGGAACGCCCAGATGCCGGGAACGCCGCCGACGCGGTCCTCCTTGTACGTGACATCCTCGGGCTCGATCGTCGGCTGGTGCCACTCGTCGAAGATGCTGCGGAACAGGCGCATGTCGAGCGCGCTGGTCTCCATGATCCGCGACCAGTCGAGGTAGAGGTCGCGCAGCGGACTCTCCACGACCTTGACGGCGGCCTGGGCGGGGGAATTGGAAGTGGACATCGGGAACTCCTTCGTCATGATGCTCAACGTCCCGCGGGACGTTCTGGCGTCTCGCGGGTGTCTCACTACGATGCGGCGATGCGGCATGGGTGGGGTGTTCCGATGTGAAACACCCCTTGGTTCCGGCGGTCGGCGGCACCGCGACGTGCCTTGATTCCACCGGTCACGTGCTCATCAGGATGGGTGAGGTCTTGACGTGAGCGACCCGCCCATTCGCCCGACGAACTGACGCGACATCGTCGCGTTAGTTCGTCGGCGTCTGCGTCAGTCGGCGATCGCTCGAGATCGACGTCCGCAGCTGGCGACTGATCCCGCTTGCGCCGCCGGTGACTCTCGCGACTCGTTGCGGCCGGGTTGAGGGGTTCCGCTCATGAGCGCTCATCGCTCCTCTCCGGGCGGTCGGCGCGGACGAGCGAGATGACGACCCCTGTGAGCGGAAGCGCGATGAGGAGCACCACAACGAGCACAGTCCCGATCTGCGAGCCCGTGATGATCTCGATGTTCGCCAGGGACATCACGAGCACCCACAAGAGGCCGAGCGCCGCGACGACCGGTGCGATCAGCCATACGAAGACGCCGGGCCTGTTGCGCCCGGATCGAGCAAAGTAGATGACTGCGGAGATCGATGCGAACGCCATCATCGTCAGCACTGCAAACCCGAGAATGCCCACGAGAGGGCCGAACACCTGAAGGACGGGATCGAGATTGAGGGCGGCTGCGACGACGATGGCGAGGAGCGTGAGCGCCGAAAGAACGAGTGAGGCGTTCGATGGCACTCGGTGAATCCCGTGCACCCGTCCCACGTACGAGGGAAGCAGACCCGAGGAGCCCATCGTCAGCAGGTAGCGGGTGACCACGTTGTGGAAGGAGAGCGCGCACGCGAAGATGCTTCCCAGAAGCAAAACATTGATGACAGCTGAGAACCACGGTCCGACGTATGCATCTGCGAGTGCGAACAGCACTGCCGCAGGATCCGCCGCCACCAGTTCCCAGACCTCATCCGTGCCTGTACCGGTCACGATGGCAAGTGAGACGAACATATAGAGCGCACCGATCATCAGCGCAGCGGCGTATGTTGCTCGCGGAATCGTGCGCTCCGCGTCACGTGCCTCGCCCCGGAAGACCGCCGTGGCCTCGAACCCGACGAAGCACAACACGGCCCACATGATCCCACTCGCGGGCGAGCCGTGCCCGAACGCCTCAACAGGATTCAGTGCAGCGACCGCGAGGCCCTCCTTGCCGCCAGTGGCGAAGATCACAGCGCCCAGGGCCACCAGAATGAGCACTTCCATGATCAACAGCACGGCCAGCACTCTGGAGCTGAGGTCGATGTTCCGATAGCCGAGTAGCGCCAGAAGGGCACAGCTGAGAAGTGACCACAACCACCAGGGCGAGTCGGCCCATGGAGTGAAGGTGGCCACCAGGCTGCTGGCGAACGGCCCCGCGTACACCGCGAGCGCGACAACCGTCAGCGTGTAGGCACCGAGAGCAAGCATCGCGGCTGCGTTGCCTGGGATGCGGCCGAGCCCCGCGCGAATATACGCGTAGAACGCTCCGGCATTCGTGACGTATCTGCTGAGTGCGGTGTATCCGACAGCGAACACGCACAACAGCGCGGTGGCTACCGCAAAGTAGACGGGGGCAGCGAAGTTCCCCGAGAAAAGGACCGACAACGGCAACACCCCGGTTGCAGCGGTCAGGGGCGCTGCCGCCGCCACCACCATGAATACGATCGATGGCGAACCAAGCGTCTGGCGCAATTTCGGTCGGCTCTGTTGGTCCCCGGTGCCGTTGGACTGCAGTCCGACGACCGCAGGCCCGCTGGCATCCAGCGCCGTTGCTTCATGCTCACTCACGTGTGACTCCTTTGTCAGCAGACCAACGCCGGTCTGGTGCCAGCGACAGTATGTGTGCGCTACATGCGCGTCCAATACTCGATGCGGTAGCGATTGATGCACTTCGCGCATAAGAAACGCAGATGGCAAGGCCACCGCGCTTCGGTGGCGGTAGGGCAGGTCAAGCCGGTCACGTATGCCGCAGATCCATGTCCGGACGCTATCCAGCGCGGGGGCGGTTACGGGGCACGGCGCTGCAACTTCGCCGCGAAGACACCGCCATCGCCGCAACAATTTCGACCGAACCCCTTTTGAGCAGCCGGATCCTGATACTGGCACCTACACAACGCATGTACGGCCAGGGCACTGGGGAACCTCGGCGCTGGCCGCATGAGGCGATAAGGAAGGAGAAGGCTGTGACTCAGACCAATTCACGCGAAGCCGATCACCCGGATGCCGATGTCATCATCATCGGGGCAGGCATCTCGGGCAGTGCTGCCGCTAAGGCCCTACACGACCAGGGAAAGACGGTCCTCATCGTCGAGGCCAACGACCGGATCGGCGGCCGGACATGGACAGACCCGGAGGGTGCACCCGGCGGGCCCATCGACAATGGCGGCATGTTCATCGGTGAGACGCATAGACATCTCATCGAGCTCGGCACGAGCCTCGGGCTGGAGATGACTCCTTCCGGAAAGCCGGGCGAGGACACGTACGTCGTGCTCGGGAACGTGCTGCGCGCGCCCGACGAAGAACTCGACCCCGCACTTCCATTCGTTCCGGAGTTCCGATCCTCCCTCGAGGCCCTCGATGCGCTCGCCGATCGCGTCGGCTGGGACAGCCCGTGGTCATCGACGGATGCAGCGGTCCTGGACAGCAAGACTGTAGCCACGTGGTTGTCCGAATCGATCGAGAGCGCAGAAGTCAGGAAACTGCACACACTCATCGTCAATGCAATCCTCGGCGCCGACCCGTACGAAGTTTCCCTTCTCTATTGGGCCTACTACGTCAGCCAATGCGAGGGCATCCAATCGCTCATGGGAACTCGCGACGGAGCGCAATGGGCGTGGTGGTTCGGCGGCGCAGCGCAGGTGAGTTGGCGCATCGCCGATGCCATCGGCCGCGACAAGGTCCTTCTGAACTGGCCTGTGGATCGTATCGAGCAAGACGATATCGGTGTCACCGTGTTCTCAGGGCAGCGAAGGCTGCGGGCGGCCCATGTCGTGATGGCCATGTCGCCTGTGGCATCCAATCGGATTCGCTTCGAACCAGCCCTGCCGACCGCGCGAGCCCAACTCCAGGCGCGTGCACCGATGGGTCGCTACTACAAGCTGCAGGCACGGTACCCGGTTTCGTTCTGGGTAGACCAGGGGTATTCCGGTGCATTGGTCGACACCGACGACGTCGGTGTCTTCCTCCTCGATGGTACGAAGCCCACCGATACACTCGCGACGCTGATCGGCTTCGTCGGGGGTACGAACTACGACCGTTGGGCAGCTCGAACGCCCGAGGAGCGCGAGCGAGCCTTCCTCGACCTCTTGGTCAAGGCGTTCGGGCCTCAGGCCGCCGAGCCGACCTACTTCCACGAAACCGATTGGACGCAGCAGGAATGGGCTCGGGGTGGCCCCGTCACCTACATGCCCCCGGGAGTCCTGTCCAACTTCGGCGCGGCGCTGCGCGATCCGGTCGGACGGGTCCACTTCGCAGGCACGGAAGCCTCGATTCAGTGGTCCGGCTATATGGAGGGCGGCGTGCGGGCCGGCCAGAAGGCCGCCGCTGCGATCGTAGAGGAGCTCGGATGAACGGCGCGCCAACAACCGAGATGGATTCCTCGATGGATCGTCGTGCGGGCGGCAGGTCGATCACGCCTGATTCCATGGCGGAGGACTACAGGCAGTACCACTTCTCGCCGGGGTTCGAAACGGGTGGGTTCTTGTTCATCTCGGGTCAGACGGGGGCGGACACCTTCGGCGACGCACCTGAAGACCCGTCGGAACAGGCTCGGCTCGCGTTCGAAGGGATCGGCACCGTTCTTGCCCAGGCAGGGCTCGGGTTCGAGGACATCGTGAGCATCACGAGTCACCACGTGGGCGACGTCGCCGGAATCTTCGACTGGTTCCCCGAGGTGAAGGACTCGTTCCTGGAACCGCCGTATCCTGCGTGGACAGCGCTTGGGGTGAGCGGCCTTGCGATCCCCGGTGTGGTCATTGAGATCAGCGCGATCGCGAGGTCGCGCTAGCGACTCGAGCCGGCTGACATCGACTGCAGTGCGGAACACGCTCGTGTCGGTGGAGTACCTAGCCATCTGCACGAGGGTGTTCCTCGCTGGGCCCATTGCTGACGGGCGGGTTGACCCCGCTAGGACTCGCACTCGCGCGACTCGCATCACAAAACGACCCTGCGCGCCTCGACGCATTTCGCATCGCCGTGCCCCAGGTGCATGATCACAGTTACCCGATGCCACCATCCGGAGCGCGAGGACTGTCCCGCACCCGGGAATACCGCGGCCAAACCAAAGGGGGTTGGATGTGAGCGAGATGGACGAGAGGCAGGCGACCAAGCTTGGCCGGGCTGCGGGTCCCGAGCAGGGCCAAGTCGATGAAGTGGATGAACAAATACTCTGGGAGTTGATCAGGGACGGTCGAGTGACGCTTACCGCGTTGGCTGGCCTCCTGGGTGTCTCCCCATCAACGGTGTCCGCCCGAGCCTTGGCTTTGAAGCGGACGGGCGTCCTCAAGTCTGTACACGCAGAAATCGACTTCAGGAAGGTCGGCTTGCCGGTTCAGGCGATGGTCTTCGTACGATTGCGCGCTCAGGCAAGACCACACGTTCGAGAATACGCGCAGCTGATGACGCGGCTTCCCGGAGTTCTCAACCTGTACTTCATCGGGGGGAATGAGGACTTCCTGATCCACTTGGTGAGCACATCGACTGATCAATTGAGGGACATCGTGGCCACGCAGGTGAGCATGCATCCAATCGTTGCTTCGACTCGTACCCACATCGTTTATGAACATGCTCTCGGGTCGGATCACATGCATCATCTGAGCGGATTCGATGAGGTGAGGCGCCCGATCGACCCCGACAGTGAAACACCGGGAGTGTTCGACGAGTAGACCGCGTGTCGGCGACGCTCGAAAACTGGACGGTAGCGGCGGTCGAAGAGTGAACACTCAACGATTGGAGTGTGATCACTTTGGAGGACTGGGCGTTGATCCGGCGGCTCGTGAAGGACGGGGTGCCGAAGGCGCGTATCGCTGAACGTTTGGGGATCTCGCGCACGACGGTGGTGAAGGCCGCGGCGTCGGACTCACCGCCACGATACGAGCGGAAGCCGGCGGCTTCGACGTCGTTCACGCCGTTCGAGGGGCGGGTGCGGCGGTTGCTGAAGGACAACCCGGATATGCCGGCGACGGTGCTCGCGGAGCGTGTGGGCTGGGAGGGGTCGATCACCTGGTTCCGTGAGAACGTGCGCCGGTTACGCCGCGACGTGACCCGCCCGGATCCGGCGGACCGGTTGTCGTGGGCGGTGGGCGACGCGGCGCAGTGTGACCTGCGGTTCCCGCCGAGGAAGATCCCGCTTGAGGACGGGTCGCGGGTGCTGCTGCCGGTGCTGGTGATCACGGCGGCGCACTCGAGGTACATGGTCGGGCGGATGCTGCCGACCCGGAAGACACCGGACCTGCTGCTGGGCTCGTGGGAACTCCTGCAGCGGCTCGGGCGGGTGCCGCGGCGACTGATCTGGGACAACGAGCCGGGCATCGGCCGGGGTCAGCGCCGCGCCGCAGGTGTAACGGAGTTCGCGGGGACGCTCGCGACGAGGATCGTGCAACTCAAACCGCGGGACCCGGAGTCCAAGGGCATCGTCGAGCGACGCAACGGGTACTTCGAGACCTCGTTCATGCCCGGCCGCTCGTTCACGTCACCGGCGGACTTCAACGCCCAGTTCGCCGACTGGCTCGCCATCGCGAACCAGCGGGTCGTGCGCACGATCAAGGCGCGTCCGGTCGATCTCGTCGACACCGACCGGGCGGGCATGCTGCCGCTGCCACCGGTCGTGCTGCACCTGGGCTGGCGCAACCAGGTGCGGCTGGGCCGGGACTACTACGTCCGTGTCGACACCAACGACTACTCGGTGGGCCCCGCGGCCATCGGCCGCATCGTGGATGTCGCCGCAGATCTGGAGCTGGTCCGCGTTCGGATGGGTGGGCGGATCGTGGCCGAGCACGAGCGGTCGTGGGCGCGGTCGGTGACGGTCACCGACCAGGACCATGTCGCCGAGGCCGCGGTGCTTCGCCGCCAGTTCCAGCAACCTCGCCCGGTCGCAGCTGTCGATGACGGGCTGGGCCGGGACTTGGCGGATTACGACCGGGCGTTCGGGCTGGACGGGGTGAGCGCCTGATGGGCCAGGCGAAGGCGCCGTCCGATGCGGTCAAGCAGATCCACTACCTCGCCGCCGCGCTCAAAGCGCCGCGGATCACCGAGGCCGCCGCTAGGTTGGCCAACCACGCCCGTGACGCGGGCTGGACCCACGAGGACTACCTCGCTGCCGTGCTCGAGCGCGAAGTCGCCGCCCGGAACGCGTCCGGCGCCGAACTACGGATCCGCGCCGCCTGGTTCCCGGCCCGGAAGACGCTGGAGGACTTCGACTGGGACGCCCAGCCCGCCGTCCGGCAGCAGATCGCCGCCCTGGCATCGGGTGCGTTCCTCACTGAGGGGCGCAATGTCGTGCTGCTCGGCCCACCCGGGACCGGCAAGACACACCTGGCCATCGGGCTGGCCATCGCCGCCGCCCGCACCGGGCATCGGGTGCTGTTCGCGACCGCGACCGATTGGGTCGCCCGGCTGTCCGACGCGCATCGCATCGGCCGGCTCCCACAAGAACTCGCGAAACTGCGCCGGTACGGGCTGATCATCGTCGATGAGGTCGGCTACCTCCCGTTCGAACAAGACGCCGCGAACCTGTTCTTCCAGCTCGTGTCGTCGCGGTACGAGCACGCGTCGCTGATCCTGACCAGCAACCTGCCGTTCAGCGGGTGGGGCGGCGTCTTCGGTGATCAGGTCGTCGCCGCGGCGATGATCGACCGCATCGTCCACCACGCCGACGTCCTCGCACTCAAGGGCGCCAGCTACCGGCTACGCGACCGCGGCATCGATACCCTGCCCAGCATCAGAGCCGAACAAGACCAGGGCTAGACTGCCCGCGACCGTTCACTTTTCGACCGCCGCAAACGTCCAGAATTCGAGCGTCGTCGACACCGCGCCTCGGCCTCACCGCAACGAACGGTGCGTGCGTCGTCGCGATCCCGTTTCGCCTCCGTGAGTGCCCGGCGTGGCCAACGTGATTCCTTGGACGAATCGTCTCCATGGTAGGTCCAGTAGAGGTCCGCGCGAACTTTGTGAGCACGCTATCGGATGGTCGTCGACTGCGGAGCCCGCGGGCCGAGCCTCCGGTGCACGCCGCGCGCGGAGAACGCTGCCCGGTTTGTTGTCAAGACAAAGTTGACAAACACGACAGGTTGGCTACGCTGAATATCGAGTTCATTGCCCAACGGCTATGAATCTATCGAGGCTTCAGGCGCTGAGCCAGCGTATGCGAATCAGCGCCTTACTCATGCCCTTCGGCGCTCGGGCCGGTTCTGCAGTGTTGCGACGCACTCGGCGACATCCCATGCTGGGCCTTCAAGGATCTTGGTCAGGCTGTTGTCGGCGACATAGCAGGTCACGAAGTTGGCCTTGAGCACGCCGTGCTGCGAGATGCCGAATCGAAGCACGACAACGAACCCGTCTTCGGTCACAACGCAGACGCACCGCGAGGCGTCGTGACGCCGCTCCTTCTTCAGCCAACCCTGAATCCGTTCGAGGCTAACGTCGGCAAGGGCCCCATCCGCAAGAAGAAGGTCGAGCACATCTCCGACATGGCCCAGCGGCAACGGATAGGGCAGATCGAGGACGCCGCCCAGACCGCCGAGTACCAGGACGTGCTCCAGCAGGAAGCCGACCTCACCGCC